>Ga0233450_10001447_pt1 | contig 24899 bp, 16 predicted proteins | sample 011ome_30_FD_189956 | JGI IMG/M metagenome (GOLD analysis project Ga0233450, IMG submission 189956) | Coastal salt marsh microbial communities from the Groves Creek Marsh, Skidaway Island, Georgia - 011501CT (spades assembly) | ecosystem: Environmental > Aquatic > Marine > Intertidal zone >... | reverse complement strand
CTTGTCGGTTTCTGAAATAACTCCCGCAGGCGGGGCAATTTGGGGCCAGTTAAGCCCAACCCAACAGCGCATGGCATTCGACGGCGCACGGAGTTTAGCGCGCAACACACGTCAGGGGATAGCGAACGGCGTTGAAGATGCGAAGTCGCGCAGAACAGCAAAGGATCGCCATGCCATCGAGTGGCACCGGAAGTTCTTCTTGGCGCTGAGTTGTTTACTCCTCTTCTTCATCGGAGCGCCACTCGGTGCCATCATTCGAAAAGGCGGATTGGGCATGCCTACCGTGCTCGCCATTGCGATATTCTTGGCCTACTACATCTTGTCCATTTTGGGTGAACAAATGGTGAAAGCTGGACAAGTCAGTCCGGCGCTTGGGATGTGGATGAGTTCCCTCATCTTATTGCCTTTTGCTGTATTTCTCACCCGTCAGGCCATGCGCGATGCACAGGCTTTCCAATGGAATGGTGCTTGGTTACGCACCATCATCGTCAGAAAGGCTGCCATCAAAACATCGTAAATCATGAAGTCCCTTCGCATATTGCAACTTTGTCACAAACCGCCTCGTCCGAGCAAGGATGGCGGATGTCGTGCGATGGACGCCATGACGCGAGGGCTGTTGAGTTGTGGCCACCAAGTGAAGGTTTTGGCCATTGCTACCGAGAAGCACCCCTTCACGCCAACCGAAATCGATGACGCCTATCTTGAAGCCACCGAAATGGAATCGGTTGTACTCGACACGGCCGTGAACGGCGTGGATGCCTTCTCTAGTATTTTAACGGGAGAGAGCTATAACATCAGCCGATTTTACGCGTCGGAATTTGACCGGTTACTCACGCACATCCTTCAACGTCAAGTATTTGACTTGGTCATTTTTGAGAGCCTTTTCGTTGCCCCTTATTTGCGCACCGTGAGGCGCTACTGCGATGGACCGTGTGTGCTTCGGGCCCACAACGTCGAGCACCGAATTTGGGAACAACTAGCCGTTGAAACCGAAGGATTGACGAAGCGTATTTACCTGAAACACCTCGCAGAACGATTAAAAGATTACGAAGTGAATGCGCTGCAGGATTTCGACTTCGTAGCGGCCATTACAGCCGAGGATAAGCGGATCATAAAGGCGATTGGATGCAGCTGCCCTGTTTTTACGTTGCCATTCGGGTTGGATGCAGATGAACTGCCAAAGCCCACATCTAACCCATCGAACCACGTTTTTCATTTGGGCGCCATGGATTGGGAACCCAATATTCAAGGCGTCCGCTGGTTCATTGAATCCGTTTGGCCCGAAGTTTTGCGTGAAATTCCGGATTGCGAATTGCGTTTGGCTGGGCGGAATTTCCCCTCTGATTTCATGGAGCCCCATCCGAGTATTCACGTGGAAGGAGAAATTGAGTGTGCTTGGAAATTCCTTTCTGGAAACGGTGTGATGATCATCCCGCTTCTCAGTGGAAGTGGAATGCGAATCAAAGCCCTCGAAGGCATGGCTTGCGGCCGCCCAATTGTCACGACTTCCCTAGGTGTTGAAGGCATACAAGGCGAAGATGGCCGGCATTTTCTTATCGCAGACGATGCACTGACTTTTGCGCGAAAAATCATCGAAATCTTGCTGCACCCTCAACGAGCGGTAGAACTCGGAGATGCGGCATCGGCCTTTGCACGTGAGCACTTTGATAACAAAAGCCTCGTCCGAAACATGTTGGACGTGCTCGACTCCACCTTTGCGCTGTGAAGATATTGGTCTTAACCTCTCGCTTGCCGTGGCCTCTTGACAAGGGCGATAAGCTACGTGCCTATCACTTGATCAAGCAGCTTTCGAAGGATCATGAAGTTTATTTATTCAGCCTGGCAGAATCTTCACCGGACGAAAGTGCTCTTGAAGCATTGAAGCCATTTGTGAGCGATATGCACATTGCGTTGATTTCACCCTGGAAACGATGGATGCGCTTACTCTGGGCATTGTTCAGCAGAAAACCCATCCAAATTCACTGGTTTTATCAGCGCCACATCCACGATTCCTTACTGAAATGGCAACAAACACTTTCACCGAATGTCATTTTATGTCAATTGGTGCGAATGGCAGAATACGTGAAAGACACGCACGATATCCCTCGCGTATTGGACTATATGGATGCGCTCAGTGCCGGCATTGCTCGGCAATCCAACCTCGCCCCTTCATTCTTGCGTTGGATTTATCGCCTCGAATTTCGGAGACTTCGTTCCTATGAGGCCACCGTATTCGACTACTTTGATGGGCGTACCATCATCAGCGATGCCGACAGGAAACTTATACAGCACACTGAAAAACAGCTGATTGAAGTTGTGCCAAACGGGATTGATGTCGCGTTTTTCAGTCGAACGGGAAACAGTGTTCAGGTCTTTGACCGGCCGAAAACCCTTCTGTTCACTGGAAACATGAGCTACCCGCCTAACGTGGATGCTGCCGTTCAACTCGTTGAGCACATTCTTCCAAAAATCACGACGCCAGATGTTCATGTCGTCATTGCTGGAACCGAACCGGAAGCGCGCGTGAAACAATTGGCTTCCGACCGAGTTGAAATTACCGGATGGATTCCTGACATCCGGGATGCGTATGCCGCAGCGGATGTATTCGTCGCACCCCTGCGAATCGGCACTGGCCAACAAAACAAAATCCTCGAAGCCATGTCGATGGAGCTTCCCTGTGTCACTACACAACACGTTCTAAGAGGATTTCCAAAGGAATCGGATGCCCTCCCCCCGATGCTTGTGGCCGATTCTGCGGAAGGCATTGCGTCTGAAATCGATGCTTTGCTGAGCGATCCCGAAAGGCGTCTGCATATTGGACAGTTGTCAAGAGCTTGGGTTGAAAAACATTGTGATTGGTTCCGATCCGCACAAAAACTTGAGCATACTTTAGTAAATTCAACTGTAGATCAAATCGAAGAAAAGGTATGGAACAGAAAGACATCAGCTTGATTGCTGGGATTCCTACACTAGACATCAGGACGTTCCTTCATGGAAACGCCGCGGAAAAAGCAAAATTCGCGGCTGACTTGGGTCAAGCATACGAAACCATTGGATTCGCTGCCATTCATGGGCATGGCATCTCGGATGCTTTGATTGAAAAACTGTACGCTGAATCTGCTGCTTTTTTCTCGCTCCCACAGGAAACAAAACGTAAGTATGCTCGACCGGAAGCCAACAACCAACGAGGATTCGTGTCCATGGGCATCGAACACGCAAAAAATAGCGAAGCTGCAGACTTAAAAGAGTTCTGGCAGGTCGGCCAACCTCACCCACCGGTTGAGCACGATCCAGCGCATTTTCCTTCGAATGACCAAGTAGCCGAACGGCCCGAATTCCAACAAACCGCTGTTCAGGCATTTGATGCTTTAGAAAATTTAGGCCAAACGATTTTGCGCGCCATAGCTTTGCACCTTGAAGTCGACGAAGGGTACTTTGAACCTTGGGTGAGCGGCGGAAATTCCATTTTACGCGCCATCCATTACCCTCCCATCCTTGAAGAACCGTCTACGGCTGTTCGGGCGGGTCAACACGAGGACATCAATTTGATTACGCTGCTAGTTGGGGCCTCAGCGGCCGGGCTCGAAGTTTTGCGGCACGACAACGAATGGATTCCCATCACTGCTTTACCCGAACACATCGTGGTCAATGTTGGGGACATGCTACAGCGCTTGACGAATCATAAATTGAAATCTACAACGCACCGCGTGGTGAATCCGCCACGCTCGGAATGGGCTAAACCCCGGTTTTCCATGCCGTTCTTTTGTCATCCACAGCCGGAAATGCGACTGGATGCGATGGCTCATCTCGTGCCAGAGGGAAGTGCTCCAGTCGAGCCCCCGATCAGCGCGGGGGAATACCTTGAACAGCGGTTGCGCGAAATTGGTTTGGCGAAGTAATTCCGCTCGATCGCGTTAACGCCTGTTGGCGATTGCTTTAAATTTTCTTTTGAATTCGATTGTTGATGCAATGCGCATCGCTGCGTTGTTTTGGTAAAACGTTTGCCAAAATGAATAGATTCAGCATTGCCACAATCGGATTTATAGCCGGGATTGCAGGAGCCGGCGTTGTGAACTTGACCCATTTGACTCAACCTACTTTGGAGGCACCGCAACTCGCGCCTGTTGGACCACAAGTTTGGACCGCACATGCAACCAATCACATCTTACCACTCGAATCCGTGCCATCTTTCAACGTCGCAGCCAATGCATCGGTGGACGCTGTGGTTCATGTGAAAACCATTGAACGAAGCGCTACTGCCGTTCACCCCTGGTTCGAAATGTTCGGCTACGGCGCCCCAGATCGCATAGCACAAGGTTCCGGTTCCGGTGTCATCATTGATCCCTCGGGATACATCGTCACCAACAACCATGTCGTTGCCGATGCCGACGAAATCCAGGTCACGCTCAACAACAACAGAAATTATCCCGCCCGAGTCATCGGCACCGACCCCTCCACAGATTTAGCGGTGCTTCAGATCGACGCAGCATCGCCACTGCCTGCCTTGGCCTTTGGCAATTCAGATGAGGTCCAGATCGGAGAATGGGTGTTGGCCGTGGGCAACCCATTTGACTTGACCTCCACCGTTACCGCAGGCATTGTTTCTGCAAAGTCGAGGAGCATCAATATTTTACGAGGAGATCCACGAACCTTGGAATACCCAGTAGAGTCCTTCATCCAAACGGATGCTGCCGTAAATCCTGGGAATAGCGGAGGCGCACTGGTCAACACTCGAGGCGAACTGGTAGGGATCAATACGGCCATCGCCTCAAGAACCGGAAGCTATGCGGGATATTCCTTTGCGGTTCCGGCCCGCATTGTCGAGAAGGTGGCTCACGATTTGGTCACTTTCGGCGAGGTCCGACGCGCATATTTGGGCATCCAAATCGAACCCATGAACGAAGAATTGGCCGAGGCCTTGAAATTAACCGAGGTCACGGGATGCGCAGTGGTAGGTGTTGTACCGGGCAGTGGAGCTGATGATGCAGACATTCGAAAGGGTGATGTTGTAGTAGCCATCGACGGGATGGCGATAGAGAATTTCCCATCACTCCAAGAAAGTGTGGCCAAATACCATCCCGGAGACGTGGTCAATGTTGAGTTTATCCGGGAAAATCAAACGCTGAGCCTACAAGTTCAGCTGAAAAACCGCGAAGGCGCTATTGAAGAAGAAAAAGTTTTGTCCGCTTCTGGAAACACCGAATCTGTTTGGCTGGAGTCTTGCCAAGCCGAATTCAGTCCCGTGAACTCATCGGTTTCAAAATCGTTGGCTTTCTCCGGAGGCATGCAAGTCACTGCGCTGCGAGAGGGCTCATTTTCGAATTCCGGCATCAGAAAAGGTTTCATCGTTACCAAAATCAACGGAAAACCGATTGAAAATGCCTCTCAAATTCGAACGTTTTTCGAACGTTCAAGTGGGGGGGTGCTGGTTGAAGGTGTCTATCCGAATGGAAAGAAGGCTTATTACGGAGTTGCGGTCAAGGAATGAACTTGGAGCGAGGTCGGTTGTTTACCTCATGTGAGATCAGCTGACTCCTCCTTCCCTTTGTTTCCGCTAGGTCTTATGCCCTTACCAGGCGAACGGATAGCGTTGCACATTTTCGAGCCTCGGTATCAACAATTATTCAACGAATTGGAAACCAATGACCTTGAAGAATTTGGCATTCTCTTTTCAACGGGAAATGCCCATCCAACTTCCGGTGGTTGGGGTGGATTGATGCGGTTGATTTTTGCCACGGATGCAGACACCGAAGGAAAAAGAAACGCCGTTGTTCAATGTGTTGGGTTGTTCCGATGCAAAGAGATCAATCTTGATCCTAAAGGAGACCTCTCCCAGTATCCATTAGGGATAATCCAGCGATTGCAGCATTGGAAAGATTGGCGCGTCGATGTTGCCTCGATGAATGAAATTGAGCAAATCGATCGAATTCAAGGCGCGGTTCCATTGAGTCCATCCCCTCCTTTACTCACCGATGCGCTATTGCGATACGGCATGAATGCGCTAGATCGATTCGAAATTCTCACGGATGCAGATGATGCAGGGTCGAGCCCTCTTTTGGCTCAAAAGCTGAAATTCCAGCGCCTAATCTTGGAGCAAGAAGCGCTAAAAAACAAAGGGTACTTTCCCAACTAACCGCTTATTTTTGCGGCATGCGAAGTCTCCAAATTCTTTTGACGGCAGTGTTCGTCGCGTTTATGCTTGCGGGTTGTTCGGAAAATTCCACGACCATTTCTCGCGCACAGGGACAAATTCAAGGGGTCGAACGGCAAATGATCGAAGTGGTCACCATCGCTGAAAAAAATCTACAAGCCCATGTCTCTGATGATACCCTCAAGGCCATCCAATCCGATTTGACGGCATATTTCAAAGCCACGAATGAAGCGCGATGGGATGATTTGATGCATTATTTTCCCATGCACAAAAAACAGGGAGACACTGCCTTTGTGAATGGCAGCAAGCGAGCATTGGAACATTGGACTGAACGGGGTGTTCAAAACCGAACCGCAGCAGCCGAAATTGTCTACACGAGTCCAGTCTACCGCGACAACGATCAAGACGTGGTCTTGTTGAATCTCGATTTATCGCATTTTGTTGAATTTCACCGAAACTACGATGGACCACGACCCAATGGCATGAAGGGAATGGTCGAAACAAATTATGGAAAGGGCAATGCTACGTATCGCGAGTCTGGCATCGCCCCGGGTGATTCCATCCCCGAGTTGCGGTATTGGGAAGTCGCAGGATACAGCCGCATTTGGGCCGTGAGTCATGTGGATTCTGTACACTGGTGCTTTTTGCCCCCCAATTTCAATGAAACCGGCGCGGCCGGTATGATGGGAGCCAATGCCATGGTGGAAGCCCTTCGACATCGACGTGCGAACGACTCGACGTCTCAAAAATAAATTAGCCGTCACCGAAGCTATATCCCATGAAGCCCATTGCCTGGCACATCAAAGATGAATGGCAGCCTTTGGAGGCTGTTATGATCGGCATCGGTGAAGGCATGGGAGGAGTTCCGACGTTGGAAGAAACGTATGATCCGCAATCGAGGCATCACGTCCTGCAAGGGAGCTATCCATCTGAAGCATCCGTTACACGCGAGCTCAATGATCTAGTGGAACTTCTGGAGGCTCATCATGTTCAGGTCATACGACCCGATTTTTTGGGTATCAACCAAGTCTTCACACGAGACATTGGATTCGTCATCGATGACACGTTCATTTTAACCCACATGGTCGAAGATCGCGCATTGGAGCAGAAGGGACTTGACTCCATGTTCGCCCGAAATCCATTGCAAGTCATCCAGCCGCCTGCCGATGTTCAAATGGAAGGAGGTGACATCATGCCCATGCGAGACGAAATTTGGGTCGGCTACGCCAAAGACCAAGCTTTTGCTGAGTACACCACTGCTCGAACCAATGAAGCAGCGTTGAATTGGCTTCAAAAATCATTTCCGCAACGAAAGGTTCGCCCTTTTGAGTTGAAGAAATCAGATACTGACCCTTACCAGAATGCCCTTCACCTCGATTGTTGCGTAGCTCCATTGGGGATGGGGCACCTCATTTTCCATCCTGAAGGACTCATCAATGAACAGGAACGTCATTCCCTGATGCAGATGTATCCGGAAACGCATCGTTTGGAAGTGACGGCGGCCGAAATGCAAGCTATGCACTGCAACGTGCTCAGCTTGGCTCCAAACGTGGTGATTTCCGGCAAAGGATTCGAACGAACAAACGCGCAGATGCGGGACTGGGGTTACCAAGTACTCGAAGCCAATTTGACTGAAACCGCCAAAATGGGGGGCTTGTTACGTTGCTCTTCTCTCCCACTACGAAGAACTCCCAAAGCATGAAACAATCGACTCAATCAGTCTTTATGATTCGACCTCATTCCTTTCGCATGAATGAGGAGACCGCGGGGAACAACCATTACCAGCGGGCGGCTTCGCCAAGCGCTTCTGCCCAAGCCATAATTGCGCAAGCACAATTTGAATTTGATGGACTTGTGCAAGCTTTGGAATCCGCAGGCGTCAATGTGTTCGTCTTTGACGAATTGGAGCCATTTGAAACGCCTGATGCGCTCTTTCCAAACAATTGGATTTCTACGCACGATGACGGCACTATAGGGGTCTTTCCCATGTTTGCGCCAAACCGACGGAAAGAACGCAGGGAGGATATTCTGATTGTGCTCGAGCATGAATTCGGCTTCTTTGTAGATGAAGTCTTGGATTTCACTGAATTCGAAAAACACCAGAAGTTCCTTGAAGGTACCGGAAGTTTGGTGCTCGACCGTGTGCACCGTAAGGCCTATGCGGCACTAAGCGAACGGACCGACGAAAGAGCATTGATGCATTTCTGCACTCAATTCGGATACGAACCCGTCGCCTTCACGGCCAATCAAACTGTCGACGGAAACCGATTGCCCATTTATCACACCAACGTGATGATGAGCGTGGGAAGCCATTTTGCCGCGGTATGCCTCGATTCCATTGATGATGTGGATGAGCGAACGCGTGTCGAAATGAGCCTCCAAAACGACGGGCTGAACGTCATCGCTTTGACCGAGTCGCAAATTGAAAATTTCGCCGGCAACATGCTTGAAATTCAAGGTGCCAACGAGTTATTGGTGGTAATGAGTTCACGAGCAGAAAATGCGCTGACCGACGAGCAGAAAAAAGAAATCAACCAGCACGCAAAAATTGTTTCAGCGCCATTGGATACCATTGAAAATCTCGGGGGTGGTAGCGCACGGTGCATGATTGCCGAAATTCACCTACCCTCCGGTTCTGAGCACGAATAATCGCATATGCATACACTTGACGCCCACTTAACGCAATCTTCAATCGCCGCCTGCAAAGCGTGCTTCGATACCGAAGTCTCAGAGGATCAAATTCAGCTGCAACTCACCCGAAAAGAATTCGAAGGCCACCGCACCTTGGTGGTCTTTCCACTCACGCGTATTTCAAAAACGTCCCCGGAAGCTACGGCCACTCAATTGGGCGAATGGCTCGTAGCACATGATCCGTTAGTGGATGCATTTCAAGTTGTTAAGGGGTTTCTCAATTTGACCATCACACCTTCGTTTTGGACCCAAGCCTTGCTTGATGCCCTTGCCAATAACCAATTTGGCTTAACGGAAAAGGGCTCTCGTCCCCGTGTCATGGTGGAATACTCTTCGCCTAACACAAACAAGCCCTTGCACCTGGGACATTTGCGCAACAACTTCTTAGGCTATAGCGTTTCGCGCATTCTGGAAGCCGCAGGGCACGAAGTCATCAAAGTACAAATCATCAACGATCGCGGAATCCACATCTGTAAATCCATGGTGGCTTGGCAGAAATTTGGCCAAGGTGAGACACCGGAGTCGAGCGGATTAAAAGGTGACAAATTGGTGGGCAAATACTATGTCGCTTTTGACAAGGCATACAAACAAGAGATCCAAGACTTGATGGATGCAGGTTCGAGTGAGGCAGAAGCCAAAGCGCAAGCTCCCATCATGCAAGCTGCACAAGCCCTGCTTACTGATTGGGAGAATGGGGAATCCGAAGTGGTCGAATTATGGCGCATGATGAACAGATGGGTGTATGCAGGTTTTGAAACCACATACCGTGAGATGGGAGTTTCTTTTGACAAGCTTTATTATGAGTCTGACACCTACTTGCTCGGAAAGCAAGAAATTCTGAAGGGATTGGAACGAGGAACCTTCTTCAAAAAAGAAGATGGCAGCATCTGGATCGATTTATCTGGAGAGGGGTTAGACGAAAAGCTTTTGCTTCGAAAAGATGGAACGGCGGTGTACATGACCCAAGACATCGGAACAGCTATTCTGCGTTATGCAGATTTCGAAGGGCTCGACCGCCAGATTTACACCGTGGGAAATGAACAAGAATATCACTTCAAGGTCTTGTTTAAAATTCTCGAGAAATTGGGCGTTGAAGGCGCAGAACGTAATTTCCATTTGAGCTACGGCATGGTCGAATTGCCTGAAGGAAAAATGAAGTCACGCGAGGGAACGGTGGTGGATGCCGATGATTTGTTGGCGGAGATGGCGGAGACGGCTAGACAAATGGCCAGCGAACTCGGAAAAATTGAAGACCTTACAGAACAAGAAAAGGAGGCTCTTTTCAAGCAAGTCGGCTATGGCGCTTTGAAGTATTTTTTGCTCAAAGTCAACCCGAGCAAATCCATGATGTTTGACCCGAAGGCTTCAGTCGACTTCATTGGAAACACAGGCCCTTTCATTCAATTTAATCACGTTCGCGCATCGAGTGTATTGCGGAAATGTGAAGCCCAAGGAATCAACTTATCCGTCCAAAATATTGATCCGGAATCTTGGGATGGTGATGAATTGCGGTTGATCCAAATGGCACTCGCATGGCCAGAAATTGTGCAGTCTGCAGCGCAGGCCTATGATCCCAGCCTCATTGCAAACCACAGCTATGAATTGACCAAGGCCTATTCCCGCTGGTACCAAGACCACGGAATCATCAATGAATCCGATTCAGGGAAACAATCGGCCCGTATCGCACTTACGCAGTTGTTCACAGCCCAAGTGGAAACAGCGATGGGGTTGCTGGGTGTGGAAATGCCCGCGCGGATGTAGGGCAACGCGTATTACGATTCAATTCTTTTGTAGATGCGCTGTCCCGGCGCCTCAATTGAAACGCCTTTGGCATCTGCAGGAAGTTGCACCCGTAAGTCAATTGCCCCATTATGATGGTCATCTTGGAAAACCTCCTTTTCGCCCAATTCAAGTTCTAAGACAATGCGAATCGCTTTGTTCCAATCATGAGGTGCAGTGAGCTGGATCCGGAGCTGGCCATCATTTGACCGCGTAACCTGAACCTCATCCAAAGGGACCATCTCTGCTTGGACCCTCCCCTTTTCCATTTGGTTCTTCATGCGCTGAATCACCACATAGGCCACGACGAGACCTCCCGTGACGAGCAAGGCCCATGAGGCGGTTTCCAGAAAATCATAAAATGTCCGCTGTGTCATCGTGAGCAAAATCAAAGCGAGATGACGCCGGGAATCGTGGCCGCAGCTTCGTAACAGCGAAAAACATCTTCTGCAGAAGCTACCCGATCCTCGATGGTCCAAGCTACATACTTCCCATTGCGTGAAGGACGCGGCTGAAACGAGGCATCCTCCGAAAAAATCGAACGAAGTTGGGATTCACCGTCGCCCTCATTGGGAACGATGAACTTGAACCGAAATGAGCACGGCCAAGTGTGGGTGTCGTCCAATTGTTTACGCAGCCTTTCACGTTTGGCTGCTGGAGATTCTGACTCAATCATGATGCAAAATTAACTCAGGAAAAACAGAGGCCTATAACGACAAGAAAGGACCACACAAAAGTGCAGTCCCCTCCCTAGGAATCAGTCTTGCCAGACTCGAATTCGCTAATTTGTCGTTAAGTCGTTTTGAGTATTACTCGCCGCAGTCTTGTCCGTAGTATTGGAAGAACTCCAACAAGTCACCCACGTTGACGAGACCGTCATCGTTGATGTCACCCGGACATGCATCTGGGTAATCACAACCACCTGGGTACGTCGCATTCGGATCGTAGTCGTATCCATCAGGATCCATACAACCAACAATCACACAAGAACCATCGTCGATGGACGCAATTGGATTGTAGTTGGCAGACGTCATGTCTGTACAACCTGCATACTCACATGATCCGTCGTCAACGATTGCGCTCGCATCGTAGTTCTCAGCGTCCATGTAAGTACATCCCGTTGCGTAAACCGCAGTGATGTTTTGCTCAATTGTTGTTGAATTTCCGCATGCGTCCGTGAAGACCATCACACGGTTCAACTCGTATCCCGTCAAGCTGTTGCCCAACCACGTATCGGTCGTTGTGTACGTCCAATCGCTGCACGCATCAGTTACCTCAACACCTTCGAAGTCATCCAGCTCACTGGTCGCGACGTTGCTCAAAGTGACGTTCGCTTCGAACGTTACCGCTGGAGCAGTCGTGTCAACCAATGTGATGATTTGATCTGCTGAAGCTGCGTTGCCGCAACCGTCTGTCACCGTCCAAGTACGTGTAATGACATTGCCAGAGAGGCAAGAGCCTTCTGAAGTGCTCACCGCATCACTGTATGAAATGCTGATTGAAGCGCTGCATACATCGGCTGCATCCATTACATCTCCTGTCAAAGACAAGTCGCTCAAGTCCGTCGTGCACTCCACTGAAACATCAGCAGGCGCCGTGAAGGTTGGATCGATCGTGTCGTTGTAAGAGATGTTCTGAGACACTGAGCTTGCGTTTCCACAAGCGTCTGTGGCCGTATACGTGCGAGTGAAGTTCGACTCACCTGAACAGCTTGTTCCTGTGACCACATCGACGAACGTCAACGTTACAGAAGAACAGTTGTCAGTCACGCTTGGCGCAGCTGGCATCTCATCACCACATTGCAACACCACGTCCGCATCAATTGCACCCAATACTGGCGCTTCATCATCCGTTACTGTGATCGTTTGCATCGCAGTTGAGCTGTTGCCGCAACCGTCGGTGAATGTGTATTCGCGTGTTACCTCGAAGCATCCAGACGCTTCCGCTTCCACAGTGAACACAATCGTGTAATCCGTGTATGCGTCGGGTCCAGCCTCTTCGAGACCTTCCTTGAACATCACCGTGTACGTTCCTTCAGTCACGTCACCTTCGAATCCAGCGATGTACAATCCCATGAATTCGAATGGAGCTGCGATGTCATCCATGATTTCATCACCAGGCTCGTTTCCAGGCATCACACCCACGAGTGCTCCACCAAACAGTGCCGCTGTTGCTGCTGGGAAGTCATCGAATGAATTCAGAGGAGGCAACTGTGAGCCCTCTCCGATTCCGATGAATCCTCCACCTCCTTCTGTTGGGAATCCGTTGTGTGTGAATTCAGCCAATTGAATGGAAGTGATGACATGTCCAGCTGGAACGTCGAAAGTGAAGTATTCTGGATCGGCATTGGCACTCTGGAAGTTGGCCATTGAACCAGAAACTGTTGTTGTTCCCAGAGGCAGTGTACCCAATGATGTTGGGTTCAATGCATCACTTGACAAATCTCCAGACTCATCTTCCTCGTAAGTGATGGCTGAAGTTTCAGCTCCACCAACTTCCGTCCAAGTCACGGTCACATCTGAACAGTTGTCACTGGCAGCGTAAGAACCGTATTCAGCACTTGCGTCGTAATCGTTGCAAGAAACCGTTGCGTCCTCTACAGATCCCATTGGCGCTTCATCGTCAACGAATGTGATGACCTGCGTAGCTGTAGAGCTGTTACCACAAGCATCCATGGCTGTGAACGTACGGATGATTTCATTCAATCCCGTGCACGTCATGTCGCCATCCGCGTCGCTGTAGGTTACTGTCACTTCAGAACAAGCATCAGCTGCGGTGGCGTTATCCATTGGGATGGCATCACCACAAGACAATGTCACACCTTCAGGCACGCTGGTGAAATAGGGTGCGTTATCATCAACCAATGTGATGATTTGATCTTGTGCATTTACGTTGCCGCAAGCGTCCGTCGCAGTCCAAGTTCGCGTGATGGTGTTGTTTGCAAAGCAACCGTTGGTCGAATATGCATCGGTGTATGTGACCAAAGCTGTACCACTGCAATCCGTTGCATCGGATACATCGCCCGTTACCTCAAGGTCCTCAGCATCATCCAAGCAAGAAATGCTCACATTTGCTGGAACTGTGAAGTTAGGAGCCAGTTCATCAACCACATTGATTGTCTGAATGACACTCGCGGAATTGCCTGCATTGTCCACGGCAGTCCACGTACGCTCGATGGTCCATGAACCATCACATGCACCTGTGAAGACTACGTCTGTGTACATCACATCCAAGTTCTCATCGCAGTTGTCAGAGAATTCAGGCTGGCGAACGTCAGACGAAGCAAGCTCACAAGAAGTGGTGTACTCCGCTTCGAAGGCACCTACAGAAGGCTCGAATGTATCGTACAAGCAAGTAGCCTCGCAAGACTCACCATCTGCCGCGTAGAAGCAAAAACCATCATCTGTGTAGTTGTCGTCGTCGTAGTTACACGCCATTGGATCCGTGCATCCGCAGCTTGAGCTGCCGAAGGCGAGGTTCACATAAATCGTGTTTCCAGCTGACAATCCCTCAGGGAAAATCTGCACATACAACTGACCGTAGATGGTTCCAGGTGTAGTCAATTGAGCAACCAAGACGCGATTGTCGTCACCCGCTATACCATATTGACCCATCACATCTGCATTCATGTACCAACCGCTACCGACCACGTCATCAATTTCGATGTTACCACCGTTTTCAAATGAACTGACCCAAGCCGGTTCGCTGCCGTCAGCTGTTGGCGGGAAAGCCATAGCATCAGCTGGCGTTTCAGCACCCAATGTCACATATGAGTCGTATTGCAATGTTGGGTAGAAAGCGAACAATTCAGTTGGAGAAGGCAATGCCGATCCAGCTGTGTTCTGATACATCTGGCTAGAAGAACCCAAAATGATTGGGTTCAAGCTGTTACCAAGGATTGCGTTCACAACGTCCGTTTCAGACGGAGTGGTCACATACACCTGGTACGTAGTTGCCCCCTCGATTTCTGTGGCAATCTCTTCGATTTCAATGCTGTAGCCCTCGACTGAAGAGGAGATGCTTGGGCAGCTGCAGAAGTCACAGAAGTCGTAAGATGGGTACTCGACTCCCTCTTCGTAGTTGCAAGCTGAGGGATCACCACAACCTTGCAGGATGTCGCAAATCAAGTCGCCATTGAAGTCAATGCAATCTCCATCACAAGTGAAGCCTTCTTCAGGGTACTCACAAGATCCGTCGTTGAAGTTTGGCTCAGGAATAACATTCGGGTTGTAGTTACAAGCCGCTTCGTCATTACATCCGATGCAGAATGGAGATACCGAGCACATGGATTGATCGTGCTCCGTAGCATTTGGATCGTAGTTGCAGTTGCCCTCAGTCGTACATCCGAGAATTTCCAACTCATCACAAACGCCATCACCGTCAGTATCGCTGTTGCACTCACCGTCACAGTTGTATCCCAACTCAGGGTACCCACAAGAACCGTCGTCATAGACCGCATCCTCGTTGAAGTTACAAGCCATGGCATCCGTACATCCGCACTCATTTCCACCGAAGCCGAGTGTCAGATAGGTGTCTTGGCTCTGATCACCGTTCGGGAAGACTTGAACATACAACTGACCTGTTACATCACCCGATGTGGTCAATTGAGCCACCAGAACACGCTGATCGTCTCCAGCAAATCCATTGCTTGCAGTAATCAAGGCGAACCACGAACCTCCGAAGAAGCTGTCAATGTTCAGGTTGTTTCCAGCATTGAAATCTGCCTGCCAAGTATCTCCAGGAGCTTCAACAAACGTGATTCCACTTTGGTTTCCAACAGGCGTTGATTCAATACCGATGGTCAACCAGCTGTCGTAAGCCAAAGATGGAACGACCGAATAGAACAAGGTGTTGATGTTATCGGGGCTGATTGAACCGAATGGGTCTTGAAAGAACGATGTAGTCGTATTCAAGTATGCTGGAACATTTGAATCACCCGAAACCGAGCTCACGAAATCGTCAGCACTTGGGGTAGTAACATAAACACGGTACGTATTCATTCCCGCAGCAAGCCCAGGAACTGAACCGTCGTGGTTTGTAACCAATTCAAGCTCCAATCCAAAGCCGGCCTCACCACCCGAGCCACAAGAGCAGTAGTCACAGCTACCGTCATCATAAGAGGCTCCAGCGTTGAAGTTGCACGCTGTGTCATCCATACAACCCAACACTTCATTGACCGTGATGATTTGATCGGCAGACACGCTGTTTCCACATGCATCTGTCGCGGTCCACGTACGTGTAATCACGGTCACCTCAACGTCGCTGTTGTCTTGGCTATCGCTGTAGCTGATGGTCACATCATTGCAATCGTCGGAGGCCGTTGGCTCTTCGGTCATCATGTCGTCTCCGTAGGTGTATGTCACATCGGCTGGGAATGAAGTGAAGACTGGAGCTTCGTTGTCCGTAACCATGATGGTTTGCGTGTAATCCGTTGTGTTGCCACAACCGTCCGTAGCCGTCCACGTGCGGAAAATCGTGTAAGAAATTCCACATGAACCGTCTTGAATGACATCGACCGGATCTGAGATGGTGACTGACTCGCAATCATCCGCCTCAACAGAGCCCATTGGGATCTCATCGTTGCAGCTCAACTCAATGTTGGCTGGCGTCGACGTGAATTCAGGACCTTCGGTATCCACGATGGTGATGTATTGAACAGCGGTGTCGCTGTTGTCGCAACCATCGGTAACCGTCCAAGTACGCATGATGCCTGCTTCAGCCAAGCATGTAGATGCGTCTGCAACAGCAAAGCTTGCGCTTTCATCTTCTGTGTAAGTCGCTGTTCCATCCCACATTACGGTGATGCTGTTTCCAGCAGCTTCCGCAGTCAATGCCGCACCGGACGCAATGCCGTTGCTGGTAACTGAAACCGTGGCAATATCGCTTACCGACATGTTCGAAATGGTAACGATTGCATAATCGTACTGATAAGGGAATCCGTCCGTTCCGTCAACGTACATCTGGATTGACGAACCGTCCACGTCCACGGCAATCGCACCGCGGTGAGACGAAGGATTCGAAGTCAAATCAGCGTAGGTGATTTCCGCACCTGCACCGATAGTGACACCCGTAGCCTCGAGGATGAGGGATTGTCCGAATGGACCTCCGAAGTCTTTGCCCATTTCAACATGGAAATCCGCAGTAACACCTGTCAAATCAAAGCCAGGAGTGAATGGCGCATCCACATAGGTAAAGGTCAAGTCGTCCGCACAGTTATCGTAAGATGCCGTTGGGAATTCAGCCACACCAGCTCCAGGAGTCAAGTCATCGGCACATTCCGCCGTGATGTCCGCCTGTGCTACCGCTACAGGTGCCTCATCATCGATCAAATTCACCAATTGGGTAGCTGTAGCCTCGTTGCCCCATGCGTCCGTTGCGGTGAACGTACGTGTCAGCAAGTAACCGCAGTCAGCGTCTTCTACATTTTCCGCAACGGTCACAACCACTTCTGGAATGCAGCCTTCATCCACAGCAATCGCCATATCCGTTGGCCAAGCATCGGCACAGCTTTGGGTTACATCGGCAGGAACCGACGTGAAAATTGGAGCATCCGTATCATCACTTGCATAGCCAAATGGCAAATGCACCTGGATTGGATTTTGTTGATCTCCTTCAGGGAACATCTGAACGAACAATTCGCCGCTCAAAATGCCGAACGTAGTGAACTGACCAACCAAAATGCGGTTATCCGCACCGGAAATACCGTTGGTGTAAGTACCGCTGGCCTCATCCCAAATGACATACCAACCATCACCAAAAGCACCTTCCATTTCAATATCTCCACCAGCATTGAATTGCCCTTGCCAAACCGAAGTCGGGGTCGGCGGTGTCAATTGCACCAAAGACTGACCAGCCGCAAGCGAATTGTTATCGATACCGATGGTCACCCAGCTATCATAGCCCAAATCAGGGAAGAAATTGAAGAAAGAAGCACTGATGCCGTTCGGAGTGATGTCTCCAAGTGGCGACTGGTAGAAAGACTGCGTTGACCGGATATAAGTTGGGTTTATGGCATCTCCTGTTACCGCAGAGAGCACGTCAGTCGCGTTTGGCGTCTCGATGTACATTCGGTATTGATTGCCCTCAGGCGTCTCGCTCACCGTTTCAATGATGATGTTGTATCCTTCAACAGAAGCAGCAGCGGCACAGCAGTAATCGCAAGAGCCGTCCTCTTCTGTTGCAGCTGCGTCGTAGTTGCAGGCACCCGCGTCCGTGCAACCGTCAACCTCAGCCTCGTCACAAACTCCGTCGCCGTCAGCGTCATTGAAGCAAGAGCCAGAACAATCTTGGTAAGGTGCCGGATACACGCACAATGCGTTGTCCGAGTCTACCGTAGGATCATCATTGTAATTGCAAGCCGTAGCATCCGTGCAAGCTTCAACTTCGTCTTCATCACAAACTCCATCACCATCAACATCGTTCAAGCAATTTCCGTCGCAATCCAAACCTGCTTCTGGGAAGACACACGCTTCCAAATCAGTAGGCGCAGCAACATAGTTACAAGCGTTGGGATTCAAACATCCCGCAATTTCGTTTTCGTCACATACGAAATCGCCGTCAGCATCGTTCAAGCAGTTGCCTTCACAATCAATGTTCTCTCCCCAATATGCTGGACCGTCCTGGCAAGAACCATCATCCCACAAAGCGGTTGGGTCGAAATTACATGCTGTTTCATCCGTACAAGCACACAATGGTGAAGTGAACGAAATGTAAATTTCTTCACTTGCCAATTGGTCACCTTGCGGGAATACCTGAACGTAGAGGTCACCGCTTAAGTAACCATCCGTAGTAAACTGACCGATCAAGACCCGGTTATCATCACCAGCGATTCCGCTCACGGAACCTGGCGAAAGGAACCAACCACCACCTGAACTGGTGCTAATTGAGATATCCTCCCCCGCCTCGAAGTCCGCTTGCCAAGTCTCACCAGGAGTTTCAACGGTCTGAACACTGGTTTCACCGGCACCGGCATCAGCCATCTCGGTATTGCCAATGGTTACATATGAATCATACGCACCGTCAGCGAATTCTGGAATAACTGACAAGGCTGACTGCCAAGCATTTGGTGTAACTCCGCCGCCTGGACCGAGGTATTGGTAAAAGTCAGTTGTCGTGGCAAGATTTAATGGGAATGCTGCATAACCTGTAACCGCCGACACTGCATCAGTTGGATTCGCCGTGGTTACATATAAACGATACGTACGAAGTCCAGTGATTCCTCCTACCGCATGGAGCTCAACTTCTACGCCGTAGTCAGCGTTTGTAGAGGTCACGGCATCACAGCAGTAGTCACAACTTCCATCATCCGTGTTGGCGCCTGAATCGTAATTACAAGCTGAAGAATCCGTGCAACCGGGATACAAGCAAGAACCGTCGTCCAATGTAGCCGTTGATGCATAGTTTGAAGCCGCAGAATCCGTGCAACCGCACAATTCACTGCTGAAAGAGAACTGATGGCTCGATGCCTCAGACGCTCCGTCCAAAACAAATTCGACAAAGAGAGTACCGTTCAATTCACCGTCTGTGGTTACCTGAGCCAACATGACGCGCTGATCATCACCCGCATAACCGTTAACAGCAGCTGCAGGGACTGACCAACCGCTACCTGCAGGTGCATTTGAAGCATCAATGCTCAAATTGTTCCCTGCGAGGAAACTGGGGCCCCATGAATCTGAACCGGATAATGCAATTGAAGATTCACCTCCCTCAGCTTCCGAGTCCAATCCGATGGTTACGTAACTATCATATTCCAGTGCTGGAAAGAACGAGAACAAGCCTGGATTGATGTCATTCACTGTCAAACCACCAAATTCGTTCATGTAGAACGAAGTGCTGGTTGTCAGTTGAACTTCACCGGCTGCACCGTCCGTGTATACAGCAGAAACAAAATCCATGCTGGACCCTGTTTCAAGGTAAATACGGTAAGTTGTTGATCCTGCTAAAGCAGCAACTGCTGGGGACGACTCAGTGCCATCAAACGTGGCGAATGCCTCTACTTCCAAGTGGAAGCCGGCAGGTGCATTAGCACCGGAGTCAGAACCAAAACATGCTGTTTGAGCAACTAAAGGGCTGGAGAAGCTTGTGAATCCTACAAGCAATCCGAGCAAGATGGAAAAAAATTTCGTCTGCATCATTCCTAGGTTAAGCAACCGAAAATTACGAAATATCGTGCTTAGAAACAAACACATCGATTAGAAAAATATTTCAATCGAGAAAATTACCCAATTCAACGAAGTCAAATTTCCTCGTATAATCACGGTTTCAGATGTTAAATTTGCACTAAAAAAAACATGTTCGATAACCTTCAAGAACGCTTTGAAAGGGCCTTTCAAGTCCTAAAAGGGCACGGTCAGATAACCGAAGTGAACGTCGGAGAGACGTTAAAAGAGGTGCGAAAAGCGTTATTGGATGCCGACGTAGACTACAAGACTGCAAAGGATTTTACACAGCGCGTCAAGGAAAAGGCTCTGGGTCAAGAAGTACTCACCTCCATCAAACCTGGGCAACTTCTCGTCAAAATCACCCACCAAGAGCTCACCGAGCTCATGGGCTCCGCTGCAGCGCCTTTTACCCCTTCTGGCAATCCATTCACGGTTCTTATGGCCGGACTTCAAGGGGCGGGCAAAACAACCCATTCCGGCAAAATCGCTCAACTCTTGCGCGATAAACATGGAAAAAAGCCTTTATTGGTTGCCTGCGACGTACACAGACCGGCTGCAGTTGACCAATTGCAAGTTCTCGGAGAAAGTATCGGGATTGATGTTTACGCAGAGCCCGGGAGCAAAAATGCCGTGCAAATAGCAACCAATGCACTTCAACACGCTAAATCCAATGGATTCAATGCCGTCATTGTAGATACCGCGGGGCGCTTGGCCATTGATGAAGCCATGATGCAGGAGATTGCTGAGGTCCGTAATGTGATCAAACCCCACGAGATTCTTTTCACAGTGGACGCCATGACAGGACAAGACGCCGTTCGCACAGCGAAAGCATTCAATGACGTTTTGGACTTTACAGGAGTGGTCTTGACAAAATTGGACGGTGATACCCGAGGCGGTGCGGCTTTGGCCATTTACTCCGTCGTTGGCAAGCCCATCAAATTTGTTGGAGTAGGCGAAAAGATGGATGCTCTGGATACCTTCCACCCGAATCGGATGGCGGATCGCATTCTCGGCATGGGCGATGTCGTTTCTTTGGTCGAAAAAGCGCAACAGGTCATCAGCGAAAAGGAAGCTGCTCAACTTGAAGCTAAGATTCGAAAAAACAAATTCGACTTAGAAGACTTCTTAAATCAAATCCAACAGCTCAAGAAAATGGGCAACATCAAAGATTTGATGAGTATGATTCCCGGCATGTCCAAAGCGCTCAAAGGCATTGAGTTGGATGACAATTCATTCAAACAGGTTGAATCCATTATCCAGTCCATGACGCCTGAAGAACGATCCAAACCCGAAATCATCGATGCACGCCGAAAAGAACGCATTGCCAAAGGGTCAGGGACCGATGTGACCCAGGTGAATCGCTTGCTCAAGCAGTTTCAAGACATGAAAAAAATGATGCACTTGATGACCAAAGGGCAAGGCGGAAAACGAAGTCGAATGGCTGGATTGTCTGCGCTGGGCCGTTAACCCAAGAAACGCCGAACGATGCAAATAATAGACGGAAAGGCGACATCCCTCGTCATCCAACAAGAAATCAAAGAACTCGTCGAGCAACGCATTGCTCAAGGCCAGAAGCGCCCTCATTTGGCTGCGATCATCGTGGGAGATAATCCTGCCAGCAGAGCTTATGTCGGACATAAAATCAAGGCTTGTGAGCGCGTGGGCTTCCAAAGTACATTGGTTGAATGTTCAGATAATATCCAAGAATCTGAACTCCTCGCGGAAGTAGAGGCTTTGAATCAAGACGATGCCATCGACGGCTTCATCGTTCAACTTCCCCTTCCCGATCACATCGATGAACAAAAGGTTTTGGAAGCCGTTACACCAACCAAAGACGTGGATGGATTTCATCCAGTCAACGCTGGTAGATTAAGTCTCGGGCTTCCCGGTTTTCAGCCCGCTACACCTGCAGGAATCATTGAACTTTTGAAGCGCTATGGCATCGAGACCAGTGGAAAGCACGCCGTCATCATCGGGCGTTCTGCTATCGTCGGCACACCGATGACCTTGTTACTCAGTCGAAATGCCCAGCCTGGAAACTGCACCGTCACCATGTGCCATTCTCGAACGCAGAACCTGGCGGAAATCACTCGAAGTGCCGACATCCTAGTGGCCGCCATTGGTCGCGCTCACTTTGTCACGAAGGACATGGTCAAACCGGGCGCCATCGTTATCGATGTGGGCATCAATCGGATTCCAGATCCCTCAAAGAAAAGCGGTGCGCGGCTCACAGGCGATGTCGACTATGATGCTGTGGCCGAAGTTGCTGGGCACATCACGCCTGTCCCGGGCGGTGTAGGTCCCATGACAATTGCCATGCTCCTCCGCAATACCCTCGACGCATCCGCATCATCATGAACCTGTCGGAGGCCGATGTTCAACGCATGCGTGAAGCCATGGCATTGGCTTCCAATGGCGGAAACTCGGTTGCTCCCAATCCCCTTGTTGGATGCATCATCCAAGCCGAAAATGGGCGTATCATCGGAAAAGGATGGCATGCGAAATGTGGGGAAGCGCATGCTGAAGTTAACGCGTATCAGAGTGTATCCCCATCAGATTACCACCTTCTTTCCAGCAGCACATGGTACATCACCCTCGAACCTTGCAACCATGAGGGCAACACACCACCCTGTGCTAAACTGATTGAATCCCTTCAGCCCCGCCGCATCGTTGTTGGCCTATGGGATCCCAATCCACATGTCCTCGGAGGTGGGGCGAAACGCTTGAAACATTCCGGAATTCAGATAGATGGCCCATGTTTGACCCAGGAACTGCAGTGGCAAAATCGACGATTTCTGCACAATCAACACCGTGGTCAAACTTGGGTCGTACTCAAATGGGCAGCTTCGCAGGATGGCTTCATGGACGGGCGATTGGCCCCGGAACGAACTGCAGGTGCTGGCAGCTTCCCCATTACGGGTGAAGAAGCTCGCAGCATCACACACGCATGGCGAGCAGCAGAAGATGCGATCGCAGTCGGTGCCCACACCGTGCTGGTTGATGAGCCTCAACTCACCGTACGCGATGCAGTGGGTTCATCGCCGCGAGCCGTCATACTCGACCCTCATGGAATCGTCCCCGCAGAACACCCGATCTTTCAGTTGCATCCCAATGCCATTCACGTAGTTGAATCATCCAACTTGACTGGGCACCCCGTTGTGTGTCCATGGAAGATGAACGAGGGATTGGCAACGCTAAAAAAACGATTGTTCCGAGATTTTGGAATTTCAAGTTTATTCGTTGAAGGAGGAGCCACCGTTCTCGATGCTTTTCTTCGTGAAAACGAATGGGATGAACTGCGCACTTGGACGGCTCCGACCCTGCTAGGTCAAGGCTTGCTGGCACCGGTCCTGCCGGATTCACGCGCTCTGCCCCCACAACTTGAAGTTAGCGAAGGATGGTGTGGAAAAGACCGCTGGAACTGGTGGCTCCATGCCAAACATTCCGAAACGTTCCAACTTCCCCTACCTTCACGCCCGTGATTTACTTGATGACGAGCGTCGGTTTATCCGCCGCAATCTTCCTTCTTTTTCAGCTATTCGGTCGATGGGACGTCCGCACGTTTCCGGCCATCGTCATCAACTACGGTGTAGCAGCGAGCATTGGATGGATTTTGGCCGGTGGTAGCGAAACGTTTGCTGAGGTGCATGAACAAACTTGGGTGCCTTTGGCTTTGGTCATGGGTTTGTTGTTCATTTACCTCTTTCAGCTGATTGCTCGTTCGACGCAGGAAATCGGAGTCACCGTAACGTCCATTGCGGCCAAATTGAGCATGGTCATCCCGGTTGCGATTTTTTTGCTGTTTGATGCGCAGGACGAATTGACCGTTCAAAAGGGCATCGCCATAGCCTTGTCCGTGCCTGCCATTATGCTCGCGAGCTGGAAACCAGGAGAATCGCGCCATGTTTCCAATTGGACCATTCCCCTGATCATTTTTATAGGAAGCGGGATGATCGATTTGATGTTTGCTGGTTATTCGGGTCCCGAACACATGACCCGAGTAGAGTTGCGTTACTTGTTCGCTTCGTTGCCACTGATTACCGCATTTTTTGCGGGTTTGATTTGGCATGCGAGAGCCTCCCGCATCCACGGCACCGTCTTCATGCCTGATGGGCGGACTTGGGCCGCAGGTGTCGCCCTGGGAGCCATCAACTTCGGGTCGTTGTACTTCCTGCTCGAGACGTACGATAAGGTGGGCATAGACAGAAGCGCTGTGATGCCGGTAAACAACCTTGCCATCATCCTGCTGAGTTCTGGCTTGTCCGTGGCCTTTCTACATGAAAGGCTCGTCTCACGGAACTACCTCGGACTTTTGCTGGGTGCCTCAGCGATTGCCTTGCTCCTTTGGGATGCCATCATCGGCTGATGGTCAATCCCTGCCCTCGCGCATTTCAGCGTCTCGGCGTGCACGCTGCATGGGATTTTCACCTCCATCCCAGCGACCTCTTCCGCCTTCTGATTTGAACAGCTCGAATCGCGTAGGTTGTGGACGAGCAGGCCAATAGTTGTCGGTCATGTCCACATCCGCAGTTTCCAACATGGGATCCAATGTGATTTGAATCGCCGGCTCTGGGGTCACAAAAACTTTGGTGACCGTTGGCTCGCTCATTTTCCATATCTCAGCCGGAATTCTGCGGATCTCCTTTTCTCCACTTTCATACTGAAATTCCAGAATCAACGGCATGACCAAACCTCCTTCATTTCGGAAGGTGATTTCGTAGAAGTTCTTTCCACTTGTCAGCATGGCGCGTTCTTCCTCCGTCAATTGATCCATACGCTCTTGGTATTCGACCTTATCCAATTCCAACACCATAAACGGATCGGTGGTGGTGTAAAAATCATGCAAAGTCGGATCGGCTTCGAGGTAGGATGTTGGGATGAATGAAGCGTCACGAATCAAGGAAATGTCCTCGGGTTCATTCGCCTCCGCTTCCCGGTCAAAAGCAGATTCGACATCCGGGTCTTGGGTGTCGATTTGGAACCATTTCACCTCATCCAATGCGATATCTACGTGGTCTGTCGTGTAGAACCAACCGCGCCAAAACCAATCCAAATCCACCCCGGAAGCGTCTTCCATCGTCCGGAAAAAGTCCGCTGGCGATGGATGCTTGAATGCC
>Ga0233450_10001431_pt1 | contig 25032 bp, 24 predicted proteins | sample 011ome_30_FD_189956 | JGI IMG/M metagenome (GOLD analysis project Ga0233450, IMG submission 189956) | Coastal salt marsh microbial communities from the Groves Creek Marsh, Skidaway Island, Georgia - 011501CT (spades assembly) | ecosystem: Environmental > Aquatic > Marine > Intertidal zone >... | reverse complement strand
ATTGGTTTTTATGCACTGAGTGGCGGCGTCTCGGGTGACAACCCCATGCAGCTGACTGACTTCCAAAAAGATCGCATTAATGAGGCGCTGGCGCGCGCGCTGCAAACCAAAGGCTTCACCCTCGTGGACAGTGCTGCCGATGCGGATCTGCTGATCAGTTGGCACTTAAACACCTTGGAAAAACAGGACGTACGCACCACCTCGAGCCCCAATTACAGCATGGGGGTGGGCTACAATCGCTACAATCGATACGCCATGTACAACTGTTATAACTGTATGAACAACACCGAGGTTCGGGTATCAGAGTACACCCAGGGTACGTTTATTATCGACATGATCTCCCCGGCAAAAAAACGTTCGGTTTGGCGCAGCGTAACGCAATCAAAACTTAAGGGTGATGCCATAAAAGATCAGACCAGCATCGACGCGGCGGCGGCGAGAGTGCTCGCTGACTTTCCGCCCGGTGCGATCGCCGTCGCTCCACAATAGATAGCCTTGAGCCTCAAAGCATGCTGACTCCGTGTTGTTAAGAAATACCCCGGGGCCTCACGCATAACCGACGAGAACCGCTGTTCAAACAAGGGAACACCGAGGCCACCCGAAGTGGTTATTGGTGCGCCAGCGCTGATCGTTTTATGCTTCGGGTTATTGATCACCCGCGGGATTAGCTCGCATGGTGGCTGCTTTGCCGCCGTCGTAGGAGTCTTTCATGGAACTAGTGCGCCGATCCCTGCTTCCGAGTTTATGTCCCTCTCCTGCTCAAGCCCCACAACCTGTGACGGTGGGCTTGGTCCAATCGCGCTGGCATGCACAGGATAAGACGCACAAAGAAAGGCTTGCCGAGGGCGTCGCGGCTGCCGCCAACGCGGGCGCCAGCATTGTCTTCCTCCCGGAACTCACCTTGTCACGCTATCCGGCCGATACCCGACCCGAGGGTCGCGCCGATCTGAGCGCAGAACCACTGACGGGGGGGCCTACCCATACCTTTGCAAGCGAGCTTGCAGCTGCCAACGATGTCCTGGTCCACGCATCGCTCTATGAGCACACTGGCGCAACAGATGGCAGGGGCCTAAACACCGCAATCGTGGTAAACACCCGAGGGGACATTTGCGCCACAACCCGCAAACTGCATATTCCGGTCACCGCCGGGTATCACGAAGACCTATACTTTGCCGAGGGCACTGACCCAAACCCCTACCCGGTGCACGCACTGCCGCTCGATGGCGGCGATCTGGCGGTCGGGCTACCGACCTGCTGGGACGAGTGGTTTCCAGAAGTCGCAAGGTGCTACGGCCTAGCTGGCGCCGATCTCCTGTGCTACCCGACGGCAATCGGTTCCGAACCGGATTACCCGAGTTTCGATACGTCTCCTCTTTTGCGGCAGGTCATCACCGGCCATGCGATCGCTAACGGTCTGTTTATCGTGGTGCCCAATCGCTTTGGCGCCGAGGGCCTACTCAACTTTTATGGCAGCAGCTTTATTGTCGATCCGTTTGGTCGCGTGCTCGCCGAGGCTCCGCGTGATCGAGAAGCCGTGCTGGTAGCCGATATCGACATCGCACAACGTCGAGACTGGTTAACACTGTTTCCCTTCTACGCCACGCGACGGCCCGATACCTACCAAACCCTGGTGGAAGCCAGGAAATCCAGTAACCCTTCGGGTTCATTAACCCAAGGCGTCATCCCCGGACTGTAAACTATGGCAATGTTGATGCCACCCGAATGGATCACCCACGACGCCACGTGGATGGCCTTTCCAACCGCCGCCTATCCAGGCGCGGGCGTTAGTGACGACGATGTCTGGCGCGCCTGGGCCGCTGTGGCCAATGTCGCGGCAGATCACGAAGCCGTGCACATGCTTGTCAATGCCGCGCAGGAAAAAGTGGCCGCAAAATTGTTAAGCGACGCCGTGACATTACATCGCTCAGAATTTAATGACGCCTGGCTTCGAGACACCGGTCCAACATTTACCTTGGATGGGGACGAGCTCTACGCAGTGGACTGGCAATTCAATGGCTGGGGCGATCACACTGCATTCAGCTGGTCGCTTGATACTCACTTAGCAGCAACGGTTGCTGCTCTCACAGATGCGACAGTTACCCCGTCTTCGCTAGTAAACGAAGGCGGCGGTATCCATATTGATGGCCGGGGTCGTGTGCTGCTCACCACAACCGTTCAACTCGATCGCGCGCGCAACCCCCGGTGGTCAAAAGACAGCGTGGAAGAAGAACTCCACAGGGTGCTGGGAACAGACAAGGCTATTTGGTTCGATCGAGGTCTTCATCGCGATTACGAGGCCAACGGTACACGTGGACACGTCGATGTCTTCGCCTGCTTCACCGAGCAAGGCGAGGTGCTATTGCATCGCCAACTGGAAAAGGGCCATCCAGATTACAGCCTGTACGCGGACCAATGCGAGGTGCTCAAGAACAACGGCTTACACTGGCATGCTATTCCCGCGCCAACCACGCTGCGGGATAACATAGGCTGGGTGGACTACAGTTACCTCAATCACTATGTACTCAATGACGCAGTGATTATGCCAACATTCCATGACGCCAATGATGGCCTCGCCGCTGAGCTATTAGCTGAGCACTGGCCGGGTAGAACCATCAGAGGTGTTGACGCGCGCGTGATCTTCGCCATGGGTGGCGGCGTACATTGCATCACCCAACAACAACCCAGGATCCCATGTTTACCTACTTAAACCCCGAGGTGAGAAAAAAGCTTATTGAGCGCGGCAAGCTTGTGCGCATCGATACCGATGGGCGTTTGATCGACACCACGGGCTCAGCGCCCAGCGGGCAGCGAAGCGTCAACTTGCTGGGCCCGGTACCGCTACCGCTGGCGAGAGGCAAGCTGCAGCCCACAGCCCAGTGGTACGCCAGTGTCAGAAGCACAGAATTATCCGAGGTCGAGAATTTGGCGGGCACCCTTCGAGAGCAGGGGGGCCAGCATTTATTCTCCCAACTCGCGTCGAGTATGGCCATAAACAGCGTACTCGTTATTGGCGATGCCGAACAAGCGACCTCACCCTTGGTGCGGGTCCATTCCAACTGCCTAACAGGCGATGTATTTGGTTCGCGCCGCTGCGAGTGCGGGCCGCAACTGGAAGCCGCGATTGACCGGCTGGCCGACGAACCACAGGGCGGCTATTTAATTTACATGGCTGGGCATGAGGGCAGGGGCATCGGTCTCTGGGCAAAAGCCGCAACCTATCTGTTACAGGACGATGGTGAAGACACCTATCAAGCCAATCGATCCCTAGGACTCCCCGATGATTCCCGTGACTTCAGTGACGCAGCGACATTACTGAAATACTTTGGCAAAGATCGACCATTACGTTTGTTAACGAACAATCCAAAAAAGATTGACGATCTAAAAGCACATGGGCTTCACAATATAGAGCGCATCAAACACGTTAGCGGTGTTGATGATTGCAATCTGCGCTACCTCAAGGCCAAGCGTGACTGGGGTCACTCCATCGATGATGAGGATCTCGATCAGCAGTAACCCAAAAGAGGCGACGCTACCCAACGCTTCAACTAGTTTAACCACTCGGGTAGTGGCTCCTGCCCCATAGAAACCTCTAAGGTGTTCTCGGTTGCCGAGTGACTATGGCCGACCATTTCGTCGTAGGCACTGCGCTGGCGCAGCACCAGCTCGCAATCAGCGATGCCTTTGAGCACGCGCTTCATCTCGAGCAAATTGTGCCGCTTGAGGATGCGCCCATCATTGTCCGCGACGAGGTGCTCAATGCCATCAATCTCCGCAAACGCAATGTAAAGACTGAGATCTACCGACTCGATAATACAACGTTGCACCTGAGCGCTCTGACGCTTCAAAGCTTTGAGAGTTTGCTTCATGCCACTACCCTATCCAAACCCAGTAGAGGGTACGCGATGGGTCGTAGCCCGTCCCTATCCGTCCGTTATTTGTCCAAAGCCAGGCAGTCGGCCATAGCCGCTACTCAAGCGATTCAGGCAAAACGTGGACGTAATGACAAAACTGCATCCGCTCGGGAGATTATGCCTGTTATGTTGCCCACTCGCGATCAGGTTCTCTTTACTGTCGGTCCCCACTCAGTCGATCAGCTGCCACGCTACAGCGGGGTTTATCGATTTTATGGCGCTGAAGGGGACCTGCTCTATATCGGTAAGAGCGTCGACATACGGGCTCGGGTTGCCGCTCACTACCAGGAAGGGAAGCACCCTGGTCGCCACCAACGGATCATGCAACAGGTGACGCGCATCGATTGCACACCGACGGCGGGCGAAGTCGGTGCGCTACTCATTGAAAATGCGGCAATCAAACGCGAGACACCGCTTTACAATCGGCGCCAGCGTCGGGTCAAAAAGCTCTGGACCATTCATCTCAAGGAGAGTCCCGATGGTTTTGCGCAGCCAACCGCAGCCGACTTTCTCGTTGAGGGAGAGCGATCTATCGACAGCTACGGACTGTTTCACAATAAGCGCCATGTAGACAGCACCCTGAGGCGCTACGCCAAGGATCATGGGCTATGTCTGCGAATGCTGGGCTTAGACAAGGGTAAAGGGCCCTGTTTCCAATACCAGCTGGCCCGCTGCGATGGCGCTTGCGCCGGCGAGGAGACCGCTGAGGAGCACAACAACCGATTGGTTTCCGTGCTCGACAGGGACCGTATCGCTGCCTGGCCTTTTCCCGGACCCTTGGTGCTTATTGAAACAAACGTCACTCCTCTGGAGGGCCAACCCTGCGAGCAAGGCCATCTGATTAACCACTGGTGTTATCTGGGAAGCTTTGACTCTGTCGAAGAGGCAAAGTCGGCGCTCAGCCCCGGAATGCAGCAGCTTTTCGATCGGGACGCCTACCACTTGCTCTTGTCGGCACTCAAAAAAGGCCGGGTAAGCCTGTTCGATGCCGTCGACCAACGAGAAATAGATAACCCTTTCTTGGGGGAGTTACCTCGGCCATGAGCCTCACCGTCATGTGGTTCAAGCGCGACCTGAGACTCACCGATCACGAGCCCCTGAATTATGCGCTCGAGACGGGAACATCGCTTTTACTGCTTTACGTTGTCGAGCCCGCGTTACTCGGGGACCCCCACTACCGAGGCCGGCACTGGCACTTTATTGCCCAGTCACTGGCCGATATGAATGAACGCCTCGGTGAGCTTGGCTGTTGTGTCTGGGTGCTTGAGGGCGAGGTTTGCGCCCTACTCACAGAGCTTCATCGCCATCGGCCTATCACTCAACTCATCAGCTACGAGGAAACCGGCCTGGAGGTCACCTACGAACGCGACCGGCGCGTACTCGAATTGGCGCACGCCTTGGGCTTTGAATGGTTGGAATGGCCGACCAACGGTATCGAGCGAAAACGAACCCACCGACGCGGATGGAACGCGCGTTGGAATCGACGCATGGCGGAACTACCGGTATCGGTTGACCTAAAGGCCCTACAACAGCGCACTATCTCGCTCCCGGACACGCTTCTCGGGCAACAATGCAAGCGCCTGGATCAATGGCAACGTCCTGCAACCAGCTTTCAGGTGGGGGGCGAGCGCGCCGGCAGGCACAGGCTCAACCTATTCCTCGAAAAAGATGCTGGCGGCTATCAGCGCTTTATTTCAAAACCCGAGCAGAGTCGCCGACACTGCTCGCGCCTGTCCCCGTATTTAGCCTGGGGCAACCTTTCACTACGACAGGTCGCAAACGCGCTGACAAAGCGACAAGCCCAAGGTGGCTGGGCGCGCCCTCTCGCTGCCTTTGAATCTAGGTTGCACTGGCACTGCCACTTTATTCAAAAGTTTGAAAGCGAATGCCGCATGGAATTTGAGTCCATTAATCGAGGCTTCCAGAACCATCCTCGGGGGCAGGATACAGAGCTCATTTCAGCGTGGGCGGAAGGCCGGACTGGCTATCCGCTCATCGATGCCTGCATGCGCTGCTTGATCGCCACCGGTTACATCAACTTTCGGTCAAGGGCCATGTTAGTCAGCTTTTTAACTCACCACCTCTGGCAAGATTGGCAGGTAGGAGCGGCTTATCTCGGTTCGTTATTTCTCGACTTTGAGCCCGGGATCCATTACCCCCAGATGCAGATGCAAGCCGGTGTGACTGGTATTAACACCATTCGCATTTATAACCCGGTGAAGCAAAGCCTTGAGCATGACCCCGAGGGTCGTTTTATCAAGTACTGGGTCCCTGAATTAACCGAGCTCCCGATACCGCTGGTGCACGCGCCCTGGCAACGCTCACCACTGGAGCGAGTGTTGCACCCCATCGACTATCCTGACCCCATCGTCGATTTAGAACTGACTCATCGGTTTGCCAGAGACAAGCTATGGGCGCTGAAATCAAACCCCCTCATTAGTAGAGAGCGAGAACGCATTCTCAACCGACACGTGGAAAGACGCTTTGCCTCGCGATTTGAGGAGAACGATTAATCCACTGTCCACACCAATCTGATAACCTATCGACTTTCGTGTGGGGGGAAACATCATGATATTCATTCTGTTCATCCTCGGACTGCTCGTTGCCGCCATCGTGCTAGGGCTCGTGTTTGCTCCGATGCTTATCGACCAGCAAGCCATTGTCGCCCTGGCGCAAGAGCAGGTGCGTAAAGCGACTGGCGGCGAGCTGACCGTCGAGGGAGATATCGAGCTCTCATTGTTACCTAGCGTTGTACTCGTTCTAGATCAGGCCACCATCGACCTTCCACCTCAGGGAGAAGAAGGCTCTCGGGTTTTAGCCAGAATAGACGATATTGATATCGGGCTGTCGCTGCTGGGGGCGATCAGGGGTGATGACTCCTTGGGCGACATCAAGCTGGAGGGCGCTGAGGTTCAACTGTTTGATAGCGCAGGTGGCGTCACCACAACCCTGACAGTACCCACGATGACCGTGACGAGCCTTAATCTGTCCGACCAGCCCATCGGTCTTGATGGCGCCGTCATCATCACAGTACCTGAATCCGATCAGACCATCGAAATTACCCTTGCCGGTCGGGTTCGCGCCCCATCTAATCTGGCCCGCTTAAACGTCGATGCGATGGACGTGGTCATCGAAGGCGCGCTCACTGATACGGTCTCCGCCGGACTCACCGGCCAGATCTTGCTCTCACCCATGGATGCTGATCTAGATTTAACCGTCACCACCCCCGGGGGCGTGATTGAGGCCGACTTGCTTTACCAGGTCAGCAACAGCCCGCAAATTGACATGGCGTTTCGCTCAGAGCAGCTGAATCTCGATCTGATTCAGCCCGCGGGCTCTTCCGCGGCACCCTCGCAAAGCCAAACAGAAGTAGCCAACGAGACGCCCCCCGCCAACGTACCTCCGGTGCCTGTTCCCGTCGGCCCTCTCCGGGACCTTGACCTCCAGCTCAGCGTTGATGCGGCATCGTTGATTACCGCGGGTCAGGAGATCAGCAATGCTCAGGTGCTATTCCGGGTGGTGGGTGGCATCAGTGACATGAAATACCTAAGAGGTGTCCTCCATCAGGGACAGCTCGACACCCAGATGCAAATCGATGCCCGCAAGCCGGAGATCAAGGTAACGCTTGAGGGCGGCATGAAAGGCGTTGAACTCAACAGCCTGCTGACGAGCTTCAGCAGCCCAAATGTCGCAGCGGGTCGTGTTGATATGCGCTGGGATATTGACACCAAGGGCGTTACTCCCCAAGACCTCCAGCTGGGTCTGGACGGTGAACTGCTCATGAACGGCCTGGCGGTCGAGGTAACCGCACTGGGCGTACAGGGTCTCTTGTGTCAAGCCGCAGCTCAGCTGCAACAGAAGTCACTCAGCAAACCCATGCCGACGACAACGCCCATCAATAAACTCGAGCTCCGGGTGGACTTGGGGGATGGCCTCGCGACGGTTTCAAACCTCAAGCTGGCCTCGCCCGGAGTGGAACTGGCGGGCAAAGCCTCGCTAGGTCTTTCAGATAGTGTGCTCAAAGCCCGAGTGGCGGCCACGCTGGGCGAAGAGCTTGAAAACATTGATCCAGCTTGTGCGCTCAACCAGCGGTACAAGAATGTCGAGTGGCCCGTAACCTGCTTGGGTAAGCTCGGCGAGGACCCCAAGAATTGGTGCCAGGTTGATGTTGAGGCCATTGCGTCACAGCTCCTGGAAAACGAGGCTAAATCGCGATTGCAAAAAGAGGCTGACAAACTGGGCAGGGAGGCTGGCGGCTTCATCAAGAAACTGTTTGGCGACTGATGCAGCATCACAAATTACCGCTATCGCGACGCGCTGTTTTCAAGTGGGCTGCCGCGCTGTGGAGCGTCCAAGTGGCGTCCCTGCGCGCTCAGGACGGCTCTGACGCTGCACCCACCTCCGCCCAACCTCCTGTCGACCCCACCGCGCCGCGGGCTGTGCTCTTGGGGTTTGTGACCAATCATCAACTGGCGGACTCTGCGCGCTGGCAAAAAAAACGCGAAGATGTCGACGGCCAACAGCAGTGTCAGCACTGTGCCCTATTTCAAGGTACCGACGATACGAGGGGAACCTGCGCGCTCTTTCACGACCAGCAGGTGCCCACAGCAGGTTGGTGTAACGCCTGGACCGCGCGGTAACCGCTCGGTGGGCAACCCGAAACTTTAATGCCACCCCATAACTTGGAAAAACTTATCGATGCCTGAACAAGCGCATTTTGACAACACCTACTGCGCACTAGGGGCCCCTTATGCAAACCCCTGCTCAGCAACGCCGGTTTCCACGCCTCACTGGTTGGCGTGGAATGAAAAACTGGCGGCAGACATCGACTGGCCCCCTGAGTGGCATCACACCGACTTAGCCCTGCGCGCGCTATCCGGCAACACGCTCCTGCCCGGTAGCGACCCAGTTGCTACGGTGTACGCCGGACATCAATTCGGCGGTTTTAATCCGCAGCTGGGGGACGGCAGAGCGCTACTGTTGGGGGAGTGGGTGTCTGGAAACCAACGGCTAGATATCCAATTAAAAGGCGCGGGGCCCACTCCTTACTCACGCGGTGGTGATGGTCGATCACCCGTTGGTCCGGTGGTCCGGGAATACCTGATCAGCGAAGCCATGTTTTACCTCGGCGTGCCCACAACCCGGGCCTTGGCTGCCATCGCCACGGGTGAGCCCGTAATTCGCAACCAAATAGAACCCGGCGCCGTCCTGACTCGTATTGCAAGCAGTCATTTACGCATTGGTACCGTGCAGTATTTTGCGATGACCCAAGGCGGAGAGGGACTGGAGGCGTTAGTCCGCTACGTTGCGGCGCGACATTATGCGGACCTTGTCGACTCGGACCCTGCAGCTAGCACACAGGCCGCTGCAAGAGTGCTGCTCAGCGCCGTGGGCAAACGCCTTGCCAGCCTCGTTGCGCAATGGCAGTCCCTCGGATTCATTCACGGTGTGCTCAATACCGATAACATGCTGCTTTGCGGCGAAACCGTAGACTATGGTCCGTGCGCATTTATGGACGCGTTTAGCGCGTCCAAAGTATTCAGTTCAATCGATACGGGCGGGCGCTATGCCTACGCGAATCAGCCTGGCATCGTTCACTGGAATCTTAGCGTGCTCGCGCAATGCCTGCTGCCGCTGCTCGACGCCAATGAAGAAAAGGCCCTCGCCTTCGCACAGCGGGTTGTGGATGCCTTTCCTCAACACTATGCCGACGTTTACGCGGGCCTTCTGGCCGCAAAATTCGGACTGACGTCGGTCGCGGCCAATGACCAACCCTTTTTAGATGATTTCTTCCGCGTGCTCGAGGACAACCAGCACGACTTCACGCTGGCGTTTCGCTGGCTGACCGAGACCGCGACCGGTCGCCTAGACCAAACACCCCTGCCCGCTCTTTTTCAGCCCTCGCCAGCGCTTGAAGCCTGGAGCAAAGACTGGGAGGCGCGGCGATCAGATGCAGCGGAGGTGATAACGTGTATGGAGCGCACCAATCCCGTGGTCATTCCTCGAAACCATCTGGTCGCCCGCGCGATCAAACAGACAGAAACGGGCGACACGTCATTACTATCAACATTGCACAAGAGGTGGCAAACCCCCTATTCCTGGGATGCCGAGGATCTGCAGTGGGCGGCAGGCCCTAAAAAAGATGAAGAAATTCTCCGCACTTTTTGTGGCACCTGAGACAAGACCCGTATAATCGGCCAAATTTCCAAGGATTTTCCCGTGTCGTACGAATTTCTCGGCAAGCACCTGAGCGGCCGATTCACCATTCCCTCAGGCATTGTCACCACTGCACCCAGCATCATTCAGCGCTTCCTGCACGATATGCCTGCAGTTGGCGTCATTACGACCAAAAGTATCGGCTTGGAAGCCCGAGCGGGCTATCGCGAGCCGGTTTACAGCCAGTTTGCGCCGGGCTGTTTTGTCAACGCAGTGGGGCTGACAAATCCCGGCGCAAGGGCGTCCCTAGAAGCCCTACGGCAAGTGCACGTGCCCGACGATCGATTTCTGTTGGTGTCGATTTTCGGAGGTAGCACAGAGGAGTTTGTCGAAGTCGCCCGCTTGCTTGAACCTGTCGCCGATGGATTCGAACTGAACCTGTCCTGCCCCCATGCAGCGGGCTACGGTATGGCGATGGGCCAGGATCCCGATATGGTTTACGAAATCGTCTCCGCGGTGAAACAAGCTGTCGCGTTACCGGTGATTCCAAAGCTGACGCCCAATGTAGCTAACATTGCCGTGATCGGTGAGGCGGCGTTACGCGCAGGCGCCGACGGGCTTTGCGCCATCAACACCGTGGGCCCCGGCTACACCGAAAGTCACGGCGCCCCGGTGCTGTCCAACGGCGTGGGCGGCATGTCGGGAAAAGGTGTCATGCCTACGGCGATGAAAGCCATCCGGGAACTCCGTCACATCACCGATAAACCGATTATCGGCTGCGGCGGGCTCTCCAGTGCCGCCGACGTGCAAGCGGCCTTTCATAACGGCGCTAGTATCGTGGGCATAGGCTCGGCGCTGAGCGGTATGGACACGGCCGATATTGCGCGCTACTTCGACGCTCTAGAGGATGACCTTGGTCGAGGGAGCGGGTTAGCCGAAACCCATATCCGCTACGACCTCTCGATGGAATTTCGTCCAGTCACGGTGGTGGCTAATGATCCGGTGTGCGAGGACATCACCATCATTACCTGTGCCGAGTCGATGAACATACAGCCTGGCGAGTACGTTTTTCTCTGGATTCCCGGCGTAGGAGAAAAACCTTTTTCCTGCCTGACAGACAGCCCTCTGCGGTTTGCGGTGATCGACGTGGGGCAATTCACCCACGCCTGCTATGAATTAACGCCGGGCACCGAGATTTATGTGCGCGGCCCCTACGGTACGCCGGTCCAACCCCCGGAGGACGCCCATATTGTTTGTGTTGCAGGCGGTACTGGGCTGGCAGCGGTTTACCAGATTGCGCGAGATTTTGGCTCGGATGAAAGCCCGGCCCATATATTTGCGGGGGCGCGCTCAGCTGATCGACTGTATTTTGTTGAGGAGTGCGAAAAAATAGCCACCGTCACTGTTGCGACAGACGATGGTAGCGCCGGTATCCACGGTCGAGTGACCGAGGCGTTGGCCTCTTATCTTGATACGCTGAGCGATCAAGAGCGTGCGTCGGTGTGGTTTTACAATTGTGGACCGGCCCCGATGATTCACGCAGCAGAGGCAGTGCAGAGAGCCGCGGGGCTGGAAAATCAGATTTACAGCGCAATCGACTATCAGACAAAGTGTGGTGTCGGCATTTGCGGTGCCTGTGCCTCCCCCGATGGACGACGGATTTGTATTGATGGACCGTTCATCACGCCGGCACCGGCCATTCTAAATAACTAGTCTTTAAGCAGTCTTAGCGCGTCAGAGCCACCACGCGATGATCAATCCGCCCAGAATCAATCCCTTGAAAAAAGCTATCCAGAGCAGCTGATAGCTGTCTAAGTGCAATCGGTTCTGCCAAATAGTGACTTGCTGCCGATGCCACGAAAAAAAACCCATAGCCACCTCCGTTAATACGGGCGAGCGTTTACCTTCCAAAACCCTACCACAGATCAGCCCCCCTCGTGTCGACACGCCCTTTTTAACTCGCTCTAGCCCCTGTAAACCCTGCCTTTCGCGACGGTTGCTTGGTGTCGTCTTTTGAATATCTCAAAAGATGTCAACTTACTCCCAAATTCTGTCAGGCAGCGACAAAAGTCCTACACTTACACTGACTAGCTTCCCCTGAGGTGGCGGCGACGGATAAGCCCCTGATTTAGCGAGACAACACGATGGACACGATTGTTAATGCCGACCAGCTAAGCTGGAAGAGAGTGGTGGACACCTCCAACGCCAAGGAGCACATTGATTATTCCGGCGCATTGCTCGGATCAAGACCCGATGGAACCATAGATATTCTTTATCGTTGGGAGCCCAATGCATTCTGTCACTTCCATCGTCATCTGTGTGCTACCACATCCCTTGTGATAAGCGGCGAATTGAACGTGATTACGTATGAAGATAATGAAGTCATCAACAGTCGCGTCCGACGTCCCGGCGACTATGCGCACAACGAAGGGCCTGATGTTCATCGAGAATTTGCGGGGCCTGAGGGTGCCATCGTGTTATTTCACTTAAAGACTGACGACGGCAGGCTAGTAGAACAACTCAATGAAGACGGGTCGGTTGCGCGGGTTTTGACTCAGGAGCAGGTGGAGCGCAACTGGCAGTAGCTAGGTGGCGTTACCAGCTCCCCAAAAATCGCGAGTGCTCCTACCTTCTCAGCCCAGTCTCTTGCCATTCCATGGGGGAGCAGCCAAACCGCCCGTTAAAATAGCGCGAGAAATTACCTGCATTGGAGAATCCCGCATGGGAGGCGATTACTTTAATCGGAAATACCTGGCTCTTCAGCATTGGAAAAATTAATTCGTCGCGGGACTCGTTGACCAAACCGGAAAACTGCAGACCGACCTGTTTATCCAAACGTCGTTGCAACGTTCTTTTATCGCAATTCAACCGGGCAGCTAACAATTCAAGTCGGCAATTACCCACGGGCAGTGCCGCCCGAATCCACCCTTTTACCTGCTGCTTAAACCGCGCGGCTTGCTCCGACGGATCGGCGTCGCGCAACGCCTCAATAAACCCCGCCTCCTCTGCGGCACCGGCGCCATGAAAGTTTGGATTCGGCAAGGCTAGAGACTTTAAATCAACGAGGATGGCATCCTCGGCACAGTCTGAATGAATAGGTATTCCCCTGTACTGATCAGGCCAGTGGAGCCCCGCCGCGGATGGCCGTCTATGAATAGCGCTACAGACCAGCGAGTTGCCCACAGCTTCCCCAAAACCAGAAATCATCTGTAGCGTCGAGAGAAAGCTCATGTGTTCTCGTTGCTCAATGCTCAAGCCTGGGAGCGGTTCGATCCAGTTGCAGAGCATCACGAAGTCACCCTGACGGCGAGGCTGCCAATGGACTGGCGCCGCATGAAGAGGCATGAATCTGAGTAGCGCGGTCAGAGCGGTCCCCACAGTTGGGCACCCCCTCAGTATGGGCAATAAATCACCGCCGCACCGCTCCTTCTGCCGCTCGGCCAGAGCCACCATACCGGCGGCCCCTTGTTCACAAAGCGGATCGAGCAAAGCGGCGACTTGTTGTGCGGTGAGGACTGGAAACGGCAGATGCTCAGGTTGCTGGCTGGACTCAATTTCTTCGCGAAAAAATCGCCCGTAGGCCAGGTCACCCACGATGTCGGGTGCTGCTGCCAGAGCGGCTGTACTAATGTGTTCCAGCGCCATTACCGGGTCCCCTTTCTCGGCCCATGCCCTTTGTATCCTTGACGCCGTTTCTTCCAGCGCGCTCTTCGTTAGGCAATGCCTAGTATGTTCGTCACGTGTGTGAACGGACGGCCTCGTTTATCAATAAGGGTTTAGGCCATGTGCAGCGGTAAATCAAGAAATGTAGGTATCAAAGTGCGACATTCTGAGATTTTTGGCGCGATTTAGTGTTTTTGAATGCATCCCGGCTTGCAAAGCGCGAACTCCATCACCATGAAATTCTGGCAACAATCGTCTACAGTGGCGGAGGGGTGTGGGTTAGCGTGGAGTGGGCCGGCATAGTTAGCGCCATCCCAGCCATGAGCACCTACAAAAATACAGCAACAATAGGGAAACGAAACAATGAAAAAATGGATAATTGTCTTGATGGTTGGCGCGCTGTCCGCGTGCGGGGGCGAGCAACCGGCAGTCACAACCGAGTCCGTTCCGGAGGCAGCTGCGCCGGTCATGGCAGACATACCCGAACCAGCGGATATGCCCGTGCCATTCATGGTTGAGTATGTGTGGCATCAGGCCGGGGACAATTTTTCTGACGCTGCACTCAACAATCTCACCGATCAGTGGGCTGGTTATGCTGCTGAAGCCGGCTGGGGCTTGATGATGGCTGCGGTCAATACGCCGCGGTTCGAGGACGAGCGCTTTGATTTTCTTTGGGTGATGATGTGGCCGAGCCAGGAAGCACGGGATGGCGCCTGGTCCAGCTGGGCTGAAAACTATGAGCCAAAGTGGCTTGAAGATAGCGCCGGTATCTTTACCTACAGCGGGGAAAATGCATTTGGTTTCGCACCCACCCCCGTTAGGCAACCCGGCGCCCCAAATGCCTCTGGCATGGGCATCAGTGAATACATGTTTTGCTCGTACAATGAGGGCTATGACGCTGAAGACCTAGCCGACTTTGTCGAGGCGCATAACGCGTTTATGGATGGCTATGAAGCCGCTAACGGCGTCTCAGGCTATTGGGCTGCCACGATGGCGCCTCTCTTTGATCAATCGGGTGAGGATAGCTACGATTACATGTGGTTTAACGGCTGGAGCAGCGATGAAGAACGGGACGCTGGCTGGGAGGCTTATAACGCGGCGGCCCATGCCGCCACGGCCGAAGAGTTTTCCACCTGCGACGGCCCCTATGTTTTCGATTCACGCGTGATATACACCGCAGAATCGTAGCGCAGAAACCTTGACGGAGCCCGGCAACCGCCGGGCTTTTGCTAGCCATATCGTTATGATCGCACTTAGCGATCTACTCGCAGAAAGCTGTGCGATTTCATCGTTGCACCGCCTTTTTTTACTCAGACTATTTCCACCCAAATAAGCAACGTTACCTCGCTGTATTGTCTCTGGTAACTCAATCCGCCGTGACCACTATCAGCTTATCCAACCAGGAAAGTGCAGTTGTAAATGCTTTTAGGTTACAGTGTGGACACAAAAAAAATGAGGGAAATCCAGATGAAGCAGCTTCACATTCTTTTGAGCGCTGTCCTTTTAAGTCTTGTCACATCGGCTGTCAGCGCCCAACAAAAAAGCTACCTCGAGACTATCTCGGGCAACAAACCATTCGTGCTTATTGCTCGACTCCATGCGATGGAGGATCAGGCCGCTAAAGTCGTGGACCTCTCAAGGCATGCCGATGAACGAGTTGAAGCATCAGAACCAGGAATGCTTTTGCATACCTTTGACAGTGATCCCTCAGACCCACGGGGTTTTGTTTGGACTGAAGTTTATGCAGATAGCGCCGCGCTAATCTTCCACCTTGAAAATCCCGATCTCATTGCCTACCTAGAAGAAGTCTCGCCTCTCCTTGACAGCTTCACGATAGAACTCTACGGCGATGTTTCCGAGGAGGCGGTAGCGCAACTTAAAGCAACCGGCACTCCTACGACGCATTATCAGACGGTACTAGGCTATATCAGGGATTTGACCCCCTGAGGGGATGCATACCTGAGTCATCCGCCTGTATCTGTACTGACGCCAAGTTCGGCGACGAAGTCACGCTGTAAAGTGCGAGCGCACATCAAAAAACAGGCGGCGGCAAAAACAAAGATGCTTGCCGTCGCCGCCATTGACAGTTTAAGTCCCGTCGAATTTCCTTCCCGACATAACTGCTCCTCGACAACGGATCGCGCATAGTCTGCCGATTTGCAGAGCTCGGGCGACAGGACGGTGCTGGGATCAAGCTTGAGTAGCTCCTGTTGCATAAAGAAATCGCTCATGAAGCCGACAAAGTAAGGACCAATACCGTTGCCTATGAGCGACACTAGAATCAATAGCACTGCGATCGCGGTTGCCCGAGAGCGATTGCTTACAACCCCTTGCCCTATGTTGTACTGAGCGCCGAGATAGCTGTAGTGCAACACCGCACCAATGCCCCACAGGACAAACACCCAAAATAAATCGTCGACAAAGAAGGCAGCAACATAAGCAGGCACCGCCAGCAGTAAACCGATCGCAGGGACAATGGCCATCGCCGTCGGAATACGCTGGGTTAGACGCTCCGTGATGTAGCCGCCAAAAAAGGTGCCCGCCGCGGCCAGCAACGAGAGCGGCGCGCCGAAATTAATCGCCGCGTCGCGAACGCTCAAGCCATGCTCCCGCTGCAGAAAAGGGGCCTGAAAGCTGATAAGCCCGTAGCCGACAAAGGCAACAAGGGATGCGGCTATTGCCATCCACCAGAAAGATGGTTTGCCTCTCAGTTCAGCGAAGGTTTCAGTCCAGCCGCGAGCTGCGTGGTGATCTACTGCTCCGGGTGGATCGGAATAACCCCGCGGCGGTTCTCTAATAGTCAGCCAAACCAACATCGCGACCAGCACGCCAGGCAGACCAACCACCACGAAAGCGACTCGCCAGCCTTCTACCAAACCCCAGTTCAAGTCACCAAAAAGCCACCCAAGCCCGACACCCTGTAACCACTGCCCCACGTCAGCGCCCTGCATTTGCGCGATGGGGCCGCCAAATAAGTTCGCCAACACACTGCCGAGGGTAACGCCCATAGAGTAAACGCCGAGCGCAGTCGCGCGCTTTCGCGCGATGAAATAATCGCCAATTAGGGAGTTAGCCGGTGGCGTACAACCCGCCTCGCCAACGGCCACACCAATTCGGAACAGCAACAAGGTGACAAAACCCGCGGCAATCCCACAAAGTGCTGTCATCACGGACCATAAGACAATGCACAGGGCAATGATTTGAACGCGGTTGGACCGGTCCGCCCAGAGCGCAATTGGCAACCCCATCACAGCATAAAAGATCGCGAAGGGGGGGCCATAAAGAAGTCCCCACTGCGCATCTGTCAATTGAAAAGATTCAATAATGGGTTGTGCGACAACCGCTATCAGGGTGCGGTCGATAAAATTCAGGGTATAAACCGCCATCAATATCAGTAAGACATAGTTGCGGTAGAAAGGCGTACCGTAGCCCGTCAAATGGCCCGTGCTAGTGCTGGTAACGTCAGTTGCCATATTGAGATTCCCTAATCTGCGATCATCGCGGGCCTGACGGCCGACGAGCACTATACCCCGGCCGACGATTGCTGTCCGAACCTAGCACGAAAAGAAGGATAGGCGACTCACAACAGGGAGTAACGCCTGACGGTTCTCGATTCGCCAGACGTCGGGGATGGGAATTTTAGTGGCCAGCAAAGACCAGCATCTGTACGGGCATGACCAGCGCCTGAATTCGAAGAATAATCGCGTGGATAGTACCCACCGCATCTACCATGTGAAGGAATAAGGTCTCACCAAATCCAAGATCACCCGACGCGAGCAGTTCGTGGTTACTGGTGTAGGCATTGGCAATGCACTTACTACCCGGCATCACGTTTGACATGCCCCCTTCGTACAACGGCTCCATCGCCACCGTCAGTGTACCTGGCCTCGCCCGTTGCTGGGTGTCCAGCAACACGTCGGTAGGCTTGATCTGGCCCGCCGCAACCACTGGCTGAACGCGGGTTACTACCATCGGAATGACGTTAAACGGGTTTGACAAGCAAACCACCTCGGCGAGTGTTCCCACTTTTATTACCGGGGTTGCCAACTGCGTAAAACCAGCGGCAATTTGATAGCGTCCCGACTCGGGGCCGTCCGAGGGAATTAAGACCCCCGCAGGACGCAGAATTGGGTTCACGTAATCACCGCGTTCGAGGAAAAACTGCGAAACCATGCCATCAACCCCGGCATAAATAACGGTTTTACCTAGCTCTACTTCGGCTTGCTCTAAGGCACTCTGCGCACTTTCACGTTGTGCGGGCAACACGGTGTCAATTTGGGCGTTGACCGATTTGATATTAGCCTCGGCTGCCTGTACGGCACCGCGACGCTGGGCTACCGTGTTCTCTAATCGTTCAATTTCGATTTGGCTAACCAGCTGCTGACCGCGACTCGAAACAGCACGCTTCTTCTCTAGTTCATTTTCAGCCTGGTTGAGCGCGCTTTGGGCCTGAACAAGCGTTGCGTTTGCCGCCTCTAGCTGTGCCTCAGCTTGGACAAATGCGGTTTCAGCCTGCTGTAGCTTGCTACGCGCCACGTTCACTGCGGCCAACTGCGAATTATCGAGCAAACTAAAGATTGCATCCCCCGCTTCGACCTGTGCACCGTTTTTCACAAACACTTCTTCGACTCGGCCTCCGCCCTCGGGAAGCAGGGGGATGGTTCGGAAAAAAGGTGCCGCATTGGTTGTTGAGGGGTGGTAGTAAAACACCAACGTGATGAGTGAGATGGTGAGAATCAAACAGGCGGTAATACCCCAACGAAGCTCATACCACATCGTGAAGAAGGTGATTTCAACGCCCCACCGAAGCCCTTGTACCTTACGACGGTAGAGGTAGTCGGGCAGTACAGTAACCAGCGAACATAGAATAAGCTCTAACATGGCTTAGCCCTCCTCTCTTTCGCGCTGATCATCATCCATCTGAGGCGCTATGGATTCCTTAGGCTTCTCGCCCGCTTGCGTCATTTTCGAGAGTGCCGAAGAAATGTCGTTGAGAGGAGTGACAAAGTCGGGGAATTTCAACAGCGCCAAAATGAGGGCCGCCACCCAAAAGATATTGTTGTGCGTGAACAGCGCCAGCAGCGCCAGCGCCATAATAAGCTGGGACTGAGTATTTCCATGTTTGTGGGCCAGCTGCTCGGGGATGGCGTGTAGCTTTAAATACAAGACTCCAATGCCTAGGACCATTGCCAAGACTATAAAAACGACTGCGGTGTAGAGGGGATCGCTGCCATCGGCAGTCCCAATAAAACCGGGCAATTCATGAGGTGCCAGCGGGTGTATTTGACCTGACATGGGGACTCCAAAGGCTACGCTTATCTGAACGGAGACCCGATCATAAACCACGAGCCCCGGGAGACAACCCATGTTTGGCTGCCAGCCTTAGCTTTTGACGACAACTCGCTTGGTGCGCCGAGCGGTTCTGACTGAGCCAGCGGGCTAAACTACCGCCCAATCCAGTAGCGGTGCCGGGAAAGGCTGCCATCGGCAACTTTATGTGTGGTATCTTTCGATCCACTGCAGTAGTGGCGATAGGCAGCGCATAAGACGAAATCTACGTGACAAAAACATATTCCTACTCTTTGCTGGGTGCTCTCTTTGGCGCCTGCTTCCCAATCGGCGCGACCCTAATCGATCTGATACTACAGGACCTGCCGCTGACACTTGGGAGTCTCTTGCTTGTTCAACAAGTTCAACCGCTACATTGGGTGATTGATACGGCACCTCTCTTTCTTGGTGCTTTTGCCGGCGTTGCAGGCTGGCGCCAAGATCTGGTTTTAACCAAGGAGAAGGCTTATCGGCAGTTGGCAACCACACTAGAATGGCTGTTTGAATATATGCCCGTTGGTCTGGGGGCCTACGACGCTCAAAATAAATTGATATCCTGCAACACCGCCTTTGATGAATTTGTCAATTGCGATGACCGGCTGCCCACTTTGTTGCGTCGCCGAGCCAATGCACTGGCGCCAAATACGAACATACAAGAAGTAACAATTGAACTAGGATCGGAAAAAAAAGACGTCCTTCTTGGGCGCATCGATTTCCACGGCATGAGTGATACTGACCACTGGCTCATCGTCACAGACGTGACGGAGCAAAGGCTGATAGAAGCACAGCTCGTTCAGGCCGCGAAATTAGCGACTCTGGGTGAGCTTTCCACTGCCACGGCGCATGAACTTAATCAACCGCTCAATCACATTATGCTGCTCACCGAGAACCTGAAACGTCAGGCAGCAACAGGCCATTTGGAGATCTCGGCTACCATAGACAAGCTAGAGGCCATACAGAAATCGACAGGGCGCGCTGGAAAAATTATCGACCATATGCGCACCTTCGGACGCAAGCAGCAAGACAACATAACTGCCACTTCCATCAAGGAGGCGATGGACGCCGCACTCACCCTGGTTGGCAATAGATTCACCACCCTAGGCATCAAACTGGACAATCGTATTCCTGATGATTTACCCGACGTGGAAGCAGAAGAGAGTAGGTTGGAGCAGGTATTTCTGAATATTTTCAGTAACGCCATCGACGCTATTGCGGCGCACGATACACCAGAGAAGATCATATCGCTGGACGCGGATTTAAATGAGACAGATATCTCTATCACCGTATCAGATACCGGGGGCGGGATGAGCAGAGATGTTTTGAGCAAAATCTTTGAGCCCTTCTTCACGACCAAACCAGTTGGCAAAGGTACGGGGCTTGGAGGATCTATCACGTACGGAATTATCAAAAGTTTTGGCGGCACCATAGCGGCAGAAAACTGGGAGAAAGGAGCGAGAATAACTATTTCACTTCCTTACCTAGCCCGCAGCGCTGGCGCAGCAGAAATCGCAGCCGAGTGAGGTTAACCAGATGTCTACAGGCCAATGTCTATGTGGAAACGTCAAGTATGAGACAAGCGAGGCACCCACAGTCTTAGGGGTTTGTCACTGCAAAAACTGTCAACGCCAAGGTGGGTCTGCTTTTTCCACAATCGCCGGTATCGCCCTAAGCGAGCTCCACATAAACGGCGTACCCAAGCTCTACGAAGACAGCAACACGCTTACCGGCAATACGGTCAAACGCTTTTTCTGCGGCGACTGTGGATCTCCGATTTATTCACTCATCAGCGCCCAACCTGATGTTGCCTACTTGAAGACGGGGACGCTTGACGACACCGACACCTTTGCTCCTCAGTTTCACGTCTGGTGCAGCACCAAGCAGCTGTGGGTCGAATTATCCGATAGCACTCCGGCTTTTGATAGAAACCCTGGCTAACGTTATCGGCAAGGTTTACCGCCCTGTAAAATAGGAGTAGTTAAGCTCAAGTCAGAGAGCACAGCAATGTCGCCCGTACACCACGTCATAAACCCATGAAACTCGCAGTTTTAGTGCAGCTTATTTTTGCGTCATTGTTTGGCAGTCTTTTGCTCCCAGCTCCCATACATGCACAGACCATCGATGAAGACAAACTCGGGGCCTGGTACATGTATGCGTTTAACTACGATCGGTCTGACAGCCCGTGGGGCGCGCAAGGCGACATTCAATACCGCAATTGGGACATCCTAGGGGACTTGGAGCAGCTGCTCATCCGCGGAGGGCTAACCTACAGGCCCGCGTCGCTAATGGGAAAATACACCTTGGGGTATGCCAACATCACATCGGGTGCCTTTGGCAGTTCGTCCAGAACACTAAAGGAGGATCGTGTCTACCAGGAAGCGCTTTTCCCGCACCGGCTTGGTGGGCGTGTCTATGTGCGACATCGATTACGTTACGAGCAGCGGTGGGTTGATTATCAAGATTTTCGAACGCGTTTTCGCTATGGGTTATTTGTCGATATTCCTGTCAACAAAACAACTCTCGACAAGGGGGCGTGGTATTTATCCCTATACAACGAAATTTTCCTCAACGGGGAGCACGATATTGGGCTCGATAAGCGGGTCGATACTTATGACCGCAACCGGTTCTATGCTGCTCTCGGTTACAGCATTAGCGACACGCTTAAACTGCAGATGGGTTACATGCACCAAGACACCAAGGGTTACAACAAAGGTCAGCTACAGTTCGGCCTGATCCAGGCATTTTAAGTCGCGAAGCGGGGAGCAGGCCTAGGTGGTAGACACTCTTGCAGTCCCCAATGAGTCATTTTTTCCCTCACTTCGCACCTACAACGCTACGCTCATCACATTGGCAATGCCAAGACTTCCGAGGAATGAAGGATCGTCCATTATTCCTTTGCGTTACTAAGAAGGGCCCGAACAAACAGCAAGCGCACCCCTTTTATTAGGCGCCGGGGATATCCACAAAGGCTGGCATACTCCATCTCCCACCTAACGTCTGAGTACACATTACTGTGCTCCTTCAGCGTCAACAACAATAATAAGCATCACGCGAAAGACGTCGGTTTATCGGGTGGTGTATGGTGAGCTTATCCATCCATCGAGGTAATCATGCGAAAACTCATCCTCTCCCAATCTATTCTCTGGGCCGCAGCCGTTCTAGCCACTGCCATCGCCGATAACGCGAGGGTCAGCGCCCCCCTCATTGTTATCTGCGCAACCATAGCCATTGGCGTACTGCAACAGGAAATCAAAAAGCTTGGGGCAAATTTGTAATGCGAGGGTACTGCCATAGGACACCACTGCTCTGGCTTTTTTCCCTGTTAGCCATCAGCATGGTCACCGCTGTCGAGCTAATAGCAGAGCCAGCGGAACAGCATCGTGACTCTCTACCGGACCCATTAAGGGCGGGCTGGCAGGGGAAGAAGGTCTGCGAACAACTTTATGAGTCAATCGACATGCGGGTTTTGAGGTGCACTTTCGCGCCAGGTGTTGGGCACGAACGGCATTTTCACGCAGCGCATTATGGCTATGCACTCTCGGGAGGGACCATGAAAATTACTGACGGTGACGGTGCACGAACTGTCCATTTACAAACAGGCAGCGATTTTTATAGCGGTGGCATCGACTGGCATACCGTCGTTAATATCGGCGAAACGACGGTGCAATATCTGATTATCGAGCCCCTGTCATAGCAGGGGCTCATTAGATCGGGTAACTGGATGACTAGTTAACCATCATGATTGAGCGGTGCAGATCAACCACACAAGTCGCGGGCTCACTTAATCCGGCATCTTGTAACGCAGATACGGTTGAGCCGGTACGATTATTGTCCAAGACCTGCATCATGTCATCGGGTGTGCCCGTTACCATAGCCGCATAGTCAAAACCGGAAAAACCAAATCCCGGCATAAACACATAGCTGCCGACAGCGCCCTCTATCTCGGCATTCTGAGCCGCGTTGACCGCTTTACGATAGGCCATGGCATTTTTCATGGTGTTACCTTCCTTGAGGTTACACACCCTTATATAAAGAGGTTTGACCGGAGCCGATGGCGCTTCCTCACCTGCCTGCTGCACGGACCAGGTGGTTGGCTTGGCACACGTTGCAAGCTTATTAATTTTTGCCGCAACTTTACCGCCATGCGCACGCCATGCGACATCTGCATCGCCATAGTCGACCCAGGAAGGAAAGTAATTGACCCAGCGTACATCAACTTGATCGTAAGGCTGATTCACCGACACCGCCTCCCAAAGAAAAGACGTCATATTCAAATCATGCTTTTCTACGAGGGCCGCAAAATCCCCTGCCCCCAGTGCCGCCAGCTCATCCGCGGTTACCCCCTCGTTGAGGTTGCAGTCATAAATCTCCGCGACCTGCGGCATTGCCTCCTCATGGTGTGCTGCAACGACCGAGCCGGCCAATAAAAGGCAAGCGGCGCCTGTAAAAAATTTCTTCATGGTGAACTCCTGATTGTTTTCGTGACACTGAGAAAATGACTGGTTTCACGCCAGCACACCAACTAACCACGAAGCGGTCGAGCACCATCTGCTATTTCGCGCCTTTTTCCGACGAATTGATGCCGCGGTCTCAGTTTTACTACCGCTGTCACAATAAAAGTGAGGCGGATCCTAAAGATAAAAGGATTGGAGGGGTTGTTCGGCGGCTCGAACTAGACTGTTTTGCAAAGCAATATGGCTGCACTAGACTCTGTGTCTAATAACTCTTTTCAGGTTAATAACGATGGCTTTTATCGATCTTCAGTTCTGGCAACGAAACCAATTCGCGCTTGGCCTGGTCGCTATCCTTATAGGCGCTGGCGCATGGGGTATGGAGTTCGCGGGCACGGTCTATATCTGCCCCTATTGCAGGGTGCAGCGGACCGTAATTTTACTTCTGGGGATCATGATGATCCTGCCCTTCTCCCACCATTGGGTGATGAAGTATTTTGCCTCTGTTATCGGATTTCTGGGGGCAGTGGTTGCCGTTAATCAAAACTTTATGGGGTGGGTAAAAATATCGAAGGGCGAGTTCGCGTTTAATGAACAGCTTTACATTGACCCCTTTCTGCTCTCCAGTGGCTCACTGTTTATTATTATTGGTCAGCTATGGTTAATAGTCATGGCAAAAGGCGAAAGCACTCCGGACTGAGTAGTGGCGGCTACTCACCGTCATCTACGACGAGCTGAGCAGCCATCGCTATCGCGGTTATCTAAATTTCTCCCATTGCTTTCAACTGATCGGCAGTAATTTTGGCGGACTCCTCGATGGGTATAAGCTGCCAATCGAAAGCAGCGGAAAACTCCTTGCTATCAATGTCTTTGATTTTGCCGACCAAGGGGACCAGTCCTGCTACCTGTTTATCGAACTTCGCAATTATCTTTAGAAGCCACTTAGGCAGATTGAGTTTGGGGGCTTTATAACCGAGCCTCCGTAGAATTTCTGATAACTGGCTAACCCATATTTCATCTCGTGACAGAATAATTCTTTTGCCATCTGTTTTGATGTTGGTCATGGACTCGACATGAGCTTTCGCCACGTCTCTGACGTCAACAAAACCTATGTGTATCCGAGGATTGCCGGGGGTTGATCCATCGAGCATCTTTTTTACAAAGAGATTTGAGGTCCCCAGATCGCTTGAGAGCATTGGCCCGATGACGGCGACAGGATTGATGACCGTTAACGAGAAGCTGGGGGCCGAGTCCATAAAGTTCCAAGCAGTTTTTTCTGCGAGAGTCTTGCTTTTGTTGTAGGCGGAGATATTTGGATTGTCGAGGTTTGACCAATGAGACTCATCAAAAACGGTTGTGCCGTCAAAGGTGTCCCCCACCGCCGCAAAAGAAGAGGTGAGAACGACTTTTTTTACTGACTCCTCTCGTGCTGCAAGCTCCAACACCTTCTTTGTTCCTGCTATAGCGGGCTTTATAAGTTCGTCTTCATGCTCTGGAATACCGGGAATGAAGGGTGAGGCCACATG
>Ga0233450_10001420_pt1 | contig 25106 bp, 20 predicted proteins | sample 011ome_30_FD_189956 | JGI IMG/M metagenome (GOLD analysis project Ga0233450, IMG submission 189956) | Coastal salt marsh microbial communities from the Groves Creek Marsh, Skidaway Island, Georgia - 011501CT (spades assembly) | ecosystem: Environmental > Aquatic > Marine > Intertidal zone >... | reverse complement strand
TTCTAAAACGTGACGTTTTACGGATATGACATTGGTAAATATATCAACATCTATATTTTCTAAGTTATCTAATGACATTAAAAATTCATCATATTCATTACCGTAAAATGGTTCACCACCCTGAAAGCTAATTTGTGTTACATTCCTAGATTTTTCTTTTATGATAGATAATTCGTCATCATTTATTTTATAAAACGTGTCTTTTCCTTCTAATTTACCCCAAAGATTACTTGCTCCAGAATAACACATTGTACATGCTAAATTACATTTATTATGTATTCTTATATCTAGTCTTCTTATTGCAGGCTCTAAACCTTTTTGGAATAGATTCTTTCCTGCCAGTCTGACACTACGCAGACCTTTATCTTCTACTTCCCAGCAATGTACACATTCTGGTATCCTAACACCCTGTTCAAGTAAGTTGTCATATTTTTTAGTTTCTACTGAGAACGTATTAATATCCAACGATTTCTTAAAATGGCAACATGGTGCATATCTAGCATTGTTTTTTTGTTTAACATCAATCATTAGTTGATGTTTCATGGCAGAACAATAGTAACTCATTTTTTGTAGCTCGTATCACCTGGGTAGATAGGCACTTGGGCACCCGGTGCTCGTTTTGGAATCTTGCTATCAGCACTAGATACACAACTATCTGAAATGCACACCTTAGGTGCATCAAACAATTTAAAGCCACTCTCTACATAACCTAAAGGCTCATCTGCGCAACTGTATGAGCGTTTGATAGACCCGTCAGGTTCACGAATGATAATACCCTTGAACCCACTAGTGCATTCCCAACCCTTAAACTTATTAAAGTTAAACGCATTAAAACGTTCTGCTTGGTCCATGTAATACTTCTCACCCTTGCTATCTTCAAACTCTACTTGCATAATAGGTGGGACGTTCTTATCATCGCCATTAAGCATATCCATTTTCCACATTGAACCTGTGCGTGGTTTAGGTCTAATAACTTTCTTACCCTTTTCTTTTTGAATCTCATCAGTGTACGCACGTTGTGGCATACCGTTTTGCATCATTTTCAACTGTTTATCTGTATAACCTTTAACAACGAATGACGCGGTTGGGTCTGACTGTGGCTTTAGAGTAACGTTGATACCACGTTCATGGAAGTACATTGCGTTGTCCCAATCTCTATCAAACCATTCAGGTACAAGAACCATGTTGATTGTTACTTGTACATCATGTTCCATACAGAACAATAATTTATCTGCGAATTCATCTTTCTTTGCGTATTCACTATGATAACTCGCAGTGATACTTGCTCTGTGGAACTTTGCTACTGTATCACAATACTCCTGATGCCAGTTCAGTTTACGTGACATGTTTGATGTCATATGAACAGAAGTATAATTAGTATTAGGAACATCATCGGCCAAATGTCGAAGAATATCCAAGTAACCAGGGTGAAAAGTAGGCTCGCCACCAGATAAAGAAAAATGAAAGCTATTAAAACCGTTATCACGTGCTTGCCTCTTAATCTCATCTATTGTTGCTAGACACAACTCTGTTGGTCTGTGGTCTTTTCTGTCAGAACGTGCGTAAGGCCAGCAGTAAGAACACTTGTAGTTACAGAAACGTCCTAATAACCATGATACTGAAAACAAGTCTCTGTATAAAAGTGTTCTCTGCCCGACCTTAACTAAGTCATCATATGGAATCTGTGTGAAATCATACTGTGACCAGTAGTTGGAATCTTTATTAATCTCTGACATCTTTATACCTTATATTTTTTCATTGCGTTGTAAAGTTCTGGTAGTTGCGTTTCCATACTCTCGCCACGAATTTCATCTAGTTTTCCGTTGTACTTCCAAAACTTTTCATTATTTTCTTCGTTGAACCAATCTTCGTCATACATAAATTTGATATTTGTATCTAACAGATGATCCATTTTTTGAATAGCCCACTCTGCATTTGCCGGCTTTATAAATCCCATAGCATTCGGATTCTTTTTAGCTGCACTATGAAAATCAATCGTATGTACTATTTCTTCTTTGAACTCTTTTCTAAATTCTTCCCAACTATCTCGTACTTGGTCTTTTACTTCTTTAGGTAAGAAACGAATGCTAAGTTCAAACGGTCTGTGAATAGGGTGTACGTTTGCAAAGGGTTTAGGATTATTTTTCATCATAGGAGATATTACTGAGAAATCCTGTTCAATCTTCCACTTTAAAAATTCAGGCAAATGAAACGCATTTAATGCACCGATAGTAAAAGCAATCCATGCTCTAAAGTTCATAGTTTGTGTACCAACTTCATCTAATCGCTGCATATTCTTTTCGATTAGCGTAGACTTTAGCGGATTACGTACATATTCCAACGTATTACCTATACCGTCCATTGAGATACCAAATTGTACTTGCTTAAAGTTGGTCCACAAGTCTAACGCCCTAGGTTGAATGTTAGTCAAGTTTGTATTATATTCTAGCGTGATATCTTTTGCATATCCCTGTTCAACACAATGCTGTAAGAACTCATAGTGACGCTCAATAATAAGAGGTTCACCACCTACTAAGTAGACATGCTGCATTCCCGCTACATTGTCTTCCAAGTTTTCCCAGAAATGGTCACGGTGTACCCAGTCATAATCATCTGCAACAAACTTTCCTTTGTTATTCTTGTACATTTCAACTATGCCATGCGTATCTTTAAACTTATTTGTTCCCCACATCTTAACATAGTCTTCATACCATGCACTTGAATCCATTGGTGAACACATACGACATTTTAAGTTACAAAAGTTACCTAGACGAATATCATAATAAGTTTGCTTGATATGATCCAAGTCAATTGTCCCATCTTCGTCTGTATGTTCTACTGCATCTTCCCAAGTAATATGTTCTGCAAAGCGTTCACCGTCATTAATACGGCGAGATTTCATACCTGCTGTTTCTTCACGTAGACAACGAACACATTCTTCATGCCATTCGCCGTCTATCATAGTCTTACGAATATCTTTTGCTAATGGTGAGTTAATAGCATCTGTAATCTTATCGTTGTGCAGGTTATAATTTGTTCCGTCTTCTTTTTTATAGATACCACGTGTAGGTCCTTGATTAGCATGACAACATACACGCAAATCACCGTTTGCACGTGTTGAGATATTGATCCAGGGTAGTATACAAAATGTCTTACTCTGCATATTCATTCATCTCCGTATCTTCGAAATTTTGTTCGCCATTACCTCTGAAATCTAATTCTTTACCACATGTCTTGCCACATATGTACAGACGTTCTTGGCCTTGTTGCCAACTATTAACTAAATCTTTTGCATAATAGGGAGAGCGTAGAATATCAAAGATACTGTATTTGTTTAAGTTATTAAAGTCTTTCCCATATTTATTCTCTAATTCTACACGGTCATCAATTCTACGTTGCGAACCTTTGTCTTCACCAATAGAACTGTAATAATGACCTTGCCAACAACAAGGCCACACATACCCTTTATAATCTACGAAAATACTCTTATCTCTTGCTGTCTGACACTCAATATCCGTCGATTGTACGTAGTTGTCAAATGTTTTGTGCTTCTTTAATACTTCGTCTACTTTTTCACTAGTATTAGATTGCTTTTTAGGTGCAGCAAGAATAGTCTCTAATGCCGCTTTCTTTTCTGTACTTGTTTTCTCTTGTTTCTTAATATGTTGTTTAGCAACAAACTTAATCTCTGTTTTCTTTACAAGTGTTTCTTCTTCTAATGGCGTATCTGGATCTGCACTGTAATCTTTTGGAATTACATAACGATTAGATTTCTTATATCTAAACTTCACAAACCCCATGTCTTCTGCTAGTTGTCTTGCTTCGTCTATTTGATGTTCATTGTGTGCGAAGCCTATGTAGTCCCAACGTGCAATACCACCGTGTGCAATAAATGCTTTTGCATTACGCATAATAGTAGACCACTTAGTATTCACACGATAAAGATGATTCGTGTCTTCTAGACCATCGATAGCAAAGATAACTTTATCAGGTTTGCGCATAATAGTAGCAAGTTCTATCCACCATGCTTCTGTTTGTGCGGACCCGTTCGTACTTAACGTGACCTGTGGTACGCCTGAATCTTTACACATCTTAATTACTTCAAGTAAGTTTGGATACATAATAGGGTCACCAAAGTTACCGTTAATAAAAACATGATTTGGAACAAATGGTTTCATTTCTTCCAGCATCTTAGCAAGAACATTTGGATCAGTATCAATTAATGGTAGATCGTCACGTTTTTTTAATAGTTCACCGTCGTGATCTAATCCAGTTGTTCTAGCACACATAGGACAAAGAGCATTACACCTAGATGTAAGTTCTAAGTGCAACACTCCAATATTAAAGTCAATATATTTTAAGTTCTCTGGCTTCGCCATTTTAAAAATTCTTCCTCAGATAGTTCACGGTATGCGTAATCTAGTTCTCTTATTCTCATACCTCTTGTTGGAGAACCATCCCAATCAGCACTATGTAATCTTATATTATCGTTGATTTTTGCAACATCGTTTACGAACTTTTTATATACTTGTTCTCTTTCCTCATATGAGAGAATCCATGTAGTATAGCGTGTTGTTATGTAATTACTACTCCATATTACACTATCATATTCAGAATCATGTTTTTCAATTTTAGTAAGTAAATTATCCCAATTTCTAATCAAGTTTGCTTGCGTGAATGTGAAATTGTTGTTTCTAACTCGTTCAAACAAATCATAAAATTCTTCCATTGAATCGAAAATCCTTAGTATAGAATTCTCATATGCTTCTTTTGCTCGTTGTCTTTCTGTATTCCAATTTGGTGCTGCAAAATCAAAATCTTCATAGATTGTAATAAGCCCATTGTTCTTAGTATAATAGTTTTCATACAAAAAGTCAAGATACATATCAAAGTTTCTTGGATCCCATTCAGCGTGTAACCACTTGCGCACATCTAATGAATTCTGTGAAATATCAAAATAGTTGATATTAACATTTTCTGCTACTGTTTCTGGATGCCAGTTTCGTAAAAATGCAAAAGTTTTGAACCCTGCTGATACAGAATATAGATTTTTAAGCGGCTTTTTTGCTGGAACAAAATTAACATCTTGTACGCTTTCGGTATTAAGTATCCACATAGCTTGTGGCGACCTCTCAACAGTAAACTGTTGATACTGTAAAAAGTCTGCTTTAGATCCTTTAAGATTACTTTCTTCCCTTTTAAAGTTTGCACAGTCTTCCCTGAAATATTTTTTAAACTCTGCTTGCTCACTTGGATCTTCTGGATATAAAAAAGTTTTAGTTGCTCTGATATCCTCATTGAAATTAGGAACCGCCATGTTATTACGTAAACTTACATCTATAAAATTCCAACCTAATCCCACTCGTTCATGGGTTTCAAACGCAGGTCCTGGTGCAAGCCACATCGGAGTATGCTCATCGTGGAAGTTTTCACGGCTACGTATCGCTTGGCGTGTTTCAATTTCACCAGTCTTGTAATTTCCAAATTCTGGTTCTCCTAATTCTTTCCATAATTTATAGTTGATAACAAAACACTGTTCATGTAATCTAAACCAACGATTTTTACTTTTTCGTTCATCTAGTATATGTCCCATAACAAGAAACTTATTTTCTTTAGCATAATTCAGAAAATCATTGTTACAGTATTCTCTAAACAAACTAAAACCTTGTTCTACTGGCTTCCAAGTATCGTACAGTACATTTCCATATGATTGAACTACTACTAATTGAATTTCAGATTCTTTTGAATCCTGAGTTTTTATATCATGTAATATTTTATCTACAGTATTGTTTTCATAAATTTTATACTTGTAAAAACTATAATTGTTTCTTAAAAAATTATAGGTTATACCACGCATGTAATCTGATATCTCAGAATCATTAATTGTTCTGGTAGTGTCCAAAACAGCACATCTTGTTTCAGGACCAAAATTTAATGAACGCTGTACTTCTAATTTCTTCGCCATATTACTTCGCTTTTTCCCAACTATCTAAAATCAAATCTTCAAACTCTTTTCCGCCGTATTGTCCATGAACAATCATATGAACTCGTACTTCATCAGTATCATTCATTACTGCATGACGATGACCTACATTCATCTTAATCATTCGACCTGGTTTCCATGGAACATACGCATTGTCATCAATCATTTTAAAGTAACAATGCTCTGGGTTGTTTAATGATATATTTAGTGGTCCTAATTTGTCATGTTCGTAATCGGTGTGCGGAGTGATGTAACCACGTGGTTCAAGATACATAAAGCGCACTCTATCGAATGTTTTATAGCCAGGAATAGATTTAATCATTTCAACTGTTGTCGGGCACTTATCAGCAATTTCAGTCCAACCATATGCTGCACGTGCTGCACGTTCATCTTCAAATACAAATCCCGCTTCACGTACATCTTTAGCATCCCAATGCTGTGAGACATGTTTGTGTAAGCCGTGTAGCGTCAATGAACGCCAACCGCGATGACCATAATCATTTGGATCATTTTCATCATAGTCATTTGAACGATGCTGAATTGCTTCATCATATACTGCCATCGCCTCATCGTAGCATTTCTTCCAGTCAAACTCAGGTACGTCTAATACTAGCCAAGGAAGACTTGCTTCATGTGTGACCCATTTCTGCTTTCTAAAACGTGCTGTTGGAGGGAATTCAGGTTCATTCATCATAGCATCAACAAATGCACTTGGCATTGTATCAAAGCTATAACTATATCTATCTTTGAAATGTTCTTCTATTGCTTTTGGATAATCCATTATTCTAATCTCCCGAATGCCCATTTTCTTTCTTCACACCACCAACATTTACCACAGTGACCAAGGCCCGGATCTTCTATATTATTAAAATAGTTATCTTCTGGGCAATACTCGCAACTACGTGTCAATGGAAATAACTCATTAATTAAATTATCTTCGTTATACATGCTTGCAATAACAGATTTATTTACATTTGTCCATGGTGTATAAATTCTATCATCTGAGTGTAGATACGGTTTTTGTATTCCGGGATTTCTTTTAGTTTCTGTTATAGGCAATTTAAAAGTACTAGATACTTTCACTGGAGGGTTCTCAGTAATACCAGTATAAATTATACCTAATATATCATGTTTAAAATAAAACTCTAATTTAGGAAATAGCGTTTCAAAACTTTGAACCTCGCAATAAGAAATGTGATGTTCAATATTCGTATTTCCTGTCAATTGAATACAACGCTCTACTACATCTGTTGCAACTGCGACATTAAGCCGATTACGTTGGTTGTTTCCAGTAGTGAAGATAAAGATTTTATCGTCTGTTTTATTCTTCATGATATTATAAAGAAGAACTGCACTATCTGCACCACCACTACAACTTACACCGACAGGACCAGAATATATATCTAAGTTTACACCTGCAACATCTACTGATTTAAGAATTTCCGGCATCTATGTCTAACTCCTGAGAATTAACGTGGAATCCACTGTCTTCCAACTCTTTCAACAATCTGTCATCAAACTCACCGTCCCAATCGTCACCTGCTTCTGGTGTCCAATCTAGTAGCGGTGCCATTTCAGGGAATACTTCTCTAAACTTCGTATCACGAATAGCATCCATCTTTTCAATATATTCAATGAACTCTGGCATACGTTGACGTGACCAGTCACCCGAATTCATAAATGACAACATGCCTTTAAGTCGTTTAACCCCATATGCTGCGTCACGCCATTCTTCGTACTTTACGTCATTACCAAGACCATCACACTTACGCCAGTTTTCTTCTAACCATTCGATAAATGTATCATACTTCGCAACAGTCATTTGCTTAAACCAGTTAGGAAGAACTTTAACGTTTAGATGCGGTGGATGATAAACAAAGTGATAGTTAATCATACCAGCACCTAGTGGCCACAAATTAATTTTCTTAAAGTTTTGTTCAATTTTCCACTTGACAAAATCAGGCAAGTAGTATATGTTTAGTGCTTGAACAGCACATGCTACTGTAACTTCTACGTTAGGTCCTGTGTTGTCTAACAAATGAAATTGCTTGACTGTGTGTTCCCATTCACTTGGGTAACGTATATAGTCATTCATAGCACCTATACTGTCCACTGAGTAATGGAAGCGTACACGCTTGAACTGTTTCCACAAGTCAAACAAACGTTGTGGCATTTCTAAGCCGTTTGAATTATAACGTAGTTCGATACCAGGCGCATAACCTTGACGAACAACTTCTTCAAGTAGAGTATAATGTTCTTCAATAATTGTTGCTTCGCCACCAGCAAAGTATAATTGCTTCATGTGTGGGATTTGTTCATATAGTTGATCCCAGAATTCAGTGTTACGCTTATGCCAGTTGTAACTTGCACCGTCAATCTGTCCTTTGTTACCCCATTGCATTGTTTCCTTCAACGATTCATTCTCAATCGTAGGGTGCAACTTCAACCAATCAGGAACCCACATAGAACTATCATGAGGAGAACACATGATACATTTTAGATTACACTTAGAACCCAGACGCAAATCTAAGTAACGGATCTTCGGAGGGATTGAACCATCTTCGGCTGTCTCAGCGAGAATTTCTTTCATATCTACACGTCTTGACCAGTATTCTGTTTCCCAGAAACGTTTAGACATGTGACCCGCATCTTCTTCGTTGTAACACTTTAAGCATGACGCTGGCTTTTCATTACTCAACATCTGCTTACGCACGTTCTTCATGTAGTCATTGTTCCAACTTGACATTAAGTCTGTAACGTTCAAGTTAGCAGGTTTACCGTCAGCTTGTTTTAGAACTCCAACTTCGCCCCCATGTTCTTTATCGTTTGTTGGACCAACACTTGACGCATTCGCTGTACAGCAAACACGCATGTGTCCGTTAGGTCTCGTTGAAAGATGTATCCACGGTAGTAAACAGAATGATTTTGTGGGTGCGCCTGTTCTGCGGATAAATTCGTTTAGGTTCTTTTCTAGTTCGTCTGACATGTTTTCTCCACGTATTATATACGTATTTATATTGGTTTTGTTTTAGTCACTTCAATGTCAGCAATGCACGAACACCACTTCCATTGACACCTGACAGGTTTAGTGGGAAATTTAACTTCTTTCGGGTTATGTATAAAACCAAAAAGACTATCTGGATTGCAACTACTACCAGCTTTAACACCACCGTTTGGAGTAATTGCTAACGTTTCTAATCCAATATTACAATCCCAGCCCACCCAGCTATTTTTTCCTTCTGCCATTAATATGTTTGCATTCCATACAAATTTCTGCTTACCTGTCTCGGTATTAAAGTAACGTAAATGTTTACCGTAACATTTTCTATTCTTCTTTTTTATAATATTATTTGCTTCGTTATTTTCTTCTTTTAAGAATAGAGGTTCACCGTCAAACTGCATAACATCTTTTAAAAACTTGTCATCATAATCAAATGTTTCTGGTGATTTTAATGTTTTCTTTAATGACTTTACTATCACACTATTCATTTTAGAATTTTCATGTAGATATTGTGCTGTTTCATAGCAATAGTCTAAGTGTCCAGGATACATACATACCATACACGAATGTTGTACGCCAGCATCATATAAAACATTTGATACTTCTAAAACATGTTCTTTCTTTGCAGTCTCTGGATGAAATGAAATTATAACGTCATCTAACACTTTTGCTGCACGTTTCCACCAATTAACAGTTCTACTACCATTAGTTAATATACGAACAACACTATCTGGATCATTTTCTTTTATAGCCTCAACAAATCTGATAAACTCTTTCCAAACAGTCGGTTCCCCACCTAGTAAGTTCCATAACACACGTTTGCGCAACTTCTTATAATGTTTGGTTGTTTCTTTAACAAACTCTAACGCAACATCGTATTCGGGCCAAGGATATGTACCATCATTAACTTCTGGATCACAATATGTACAACTATAGTTGCAAGTAGTACCGATTACCCAATCAATCATGACATAATCGTTACCAGAAACCATTTCCAGCATATTATAATCATTGTTATCTGATAGATCAGGCTCTGTTATAAACTTTAACTCTTGCATTATTGAAACTGTGCCTTGAATGCATCAAATTCTTTACCGCATTTCTGTGAGCATACCATTGGTTTACCCATGTGCGTATTAGGTTTACTCCAACTGTCAACTAGATTGCGGGAGAAATAATCATTCTCTAATACTGCACGTAGACCATGTGTCTTGGCATCAAACGCATCTTTACCGCCACTCTGTTGAATAAGTTCCCAAACTTGGTTTTGTCCGGGTTTCTGCCACCACTTGTACATATTACCTGCTACCCAACAACACGGCAGAACTAGACCTTCTGCACTCAAATACATATTCTTTTCTGCGGCGACTTTACACGAAATCTCAACATTATCAAAATAGTTTTCTAATGAACCATGCTTTTCTTTTAATTCATTAATCTTATCTAGTGCTTTGTTCTGATACTTTACTTCTTTTGGCTTTGCAAGCAACTGTTGCTTTTCACCTTTACGATTGACTGCTTGGTGTTCTTCTTTACCTGCTACTTTCATAGTAGAAAAGAAGCGACCTGTTTTCTTTGGGATAAACTTACGGAAGCCTACTTTCTCAGCAAGCGCACGTGCTTCTTCTACTTGATGTTCGTTGTGTTCAAAGATTAGATAGTCCCACTCTGCTTTGCCACCTGCTTCGATAAATGCTAGTGCATTTTCCCAAGCGATGTCCCAGTTCACGCCTTGACGATACAGATGGTTAGTATCACCTAGTCCATCAAATGAGAACTTTAGATATGACCAGTTGCCGAGTGTCTTCGCAAGTTCACGCCACCATTCAGGTTTCTTTGCACCTGCGTTTGTATTCATACCCAGTGTAAGTTCTTTCTTTTGAGAACGAAAATATTGAAAAACTTCTAGGGTATCCTTAGCAACGATAGGGTCACCAAAGTTACCACACATATAAATTCTATCAAGCTGCTTTACAAACTCTGGCGGCATGATATTTTGAATGTCTTCTAGTGACAATTCATGTAAACCAAGATTAGGATTATCTGCCCCACCATTCTGATTTCTGTCGCACATTGGGCAAGTAGCTTGACACTTCTCTGTGATTTCCAAATGTACAACTCGCACATCTTCATATTTGTATAGCATCGTAATCCTCTTTTATCAGTTCCCAGATTTCTGGTATATAGTTTTTAATGTGTTGGTTTCTATTATTATCTAAAATCTTTGTATGCCGTATAAATTCAATTATACTACATTCTTTACTATTATGCAATAGATTGTTAGTTATATTCGTATTTATATTCTTTAAATATGCATCCCGATATGATTTAGGTAACGCTAATACTGAGTCCCAATGTTCTTGTCCTACTAGATTAATACGCATAGTCACGCCAATGCTTTCGGACCAATCTATAAACTCTTTTAGATTATGTAAATTATATGCCTGTAATGTAAATGTAATATTAGAATGCGTAGCTATATCTTTATATTTCTCTATGTTATTCTGTATCGATTTCCACTTCACTGGATATCTAATATATTCTAATGTTTTATCAGTTCCGTCTATGCTATAGTTAAAAGAAATGTTACTAAACTGTTGCAACTTTTTTATAAAAGACGAATTTGTATTTGTCAAATTAGTCGTAAAATGTATAGGAATATTTGTTAAGTTTTTATCAATTAGCAAATCTAACATCGTATGTATTTCTGGCATAATTGTAGGTTCACCGCCTAGAAATTTAATTCTCTTACTATGTTGAATATTTTCTAAAATAAAATCAATACTAGTATTTGTCAATTCATGGTTTGTAACATTTTCTGGTCCCATGAAATATATTCTATTGTTAGATTTTTGAATTTCTTTTTCTATTTGCGAACTTGATCCAGACCAACACATTCTACATTGTAGATTACACAAGTTACTTGGGCGCAAATCTAAATCGATAGGAGAACCAAACTGATTACCTGTGACAACATTTACATCTATGTCACTATACATGCGATTGAAGCGTTGCCTATCGCTTTCTTCTCCAGAATTTTCTATATTGATACAATTACTACATATGTTTTTTATAGTATCATCTGGTGTATCAGACATCATTCTTTTTCTAATCGTCTGATAGTTTTTGTTCTTCCAACGTACTTTTAAATCTGTATCTATAGTATCACTATGTGGGTTAGCCACACAACAGACTCTTTCTGTTGTTTCCCCACTCATAAAATATGAATGGACGAACGGAGCCATACAGTAAACCATATTACGCTTTCCTATAATACCTCTTAGATGCCGCAGTATAATATGGTTCTATCACATCCCATAATTCCGGTATGTAATCCTTAATATGCTGTTTACGAGAAGCATCAAGTCTAAATGTGGCATCAGCGAAATCAAACAAATCATATTCTTCATCATCTGCAAGAATAAATTCCAGGCGCGATTTTAGTTTATGCGTAACATGGGTATCTGGATGAGAGTATGCATCACTGTCCATAATATTTTTTACAACGCTGTCTCTAAATTTTTTGGGCAGGGAACGATAAGAAAATCTAGCTGGATGCGTTAAGTTTTCTGGTGCAATGTATACCTTTGAATCACTTTGTCTTTCATTATGTTGAATAGCCCACTCCATCGTGTCCTTAATATTACACAAATTATATGCCTGTAATGTAAAACTCATATCGATACGTTGTTCTACATTTGTAAGTTGTGAAATCTTTGCTAAGTTCTTTTGTAACGAATACCAATTAACTGGATATCTAATATATTCAAGAGTTTTTTCAATTCCATCCATACTTAAATTAAACATAACACTCTCGAACTTAGAAATTTTATCTAGAAATTTTTTATTTGAATTTGTTAGATTAGTTGTGAAAAATAACTGAACGTCTGTCTTTCCAATATCGATAAGATAATCCATTATTCTGTCAACTTCTGGCATGATAGTAGGTTCACCGCCTAGAAATTTAATTCTTTTTATGCCCTTATCAATATTTTCTAGCAAGAACTCTAAATTTCTATCAGACGCCCAGACAGATTCATAGTCTTCATTAAATGGATCAATAAAGTTCAATAATTTCTTATCTTTTTTTACTTCTTTATTAAATTGAGAACTACTTGCAGGTCCACACATGCGACATTGTAAGTTACATAGATTTCCGGGACGTAAGTCCAAGTCTAATGGGCTACCGTATTCATTTCCTCTTTCAACATTAATCTCTAAATCTGGTGCGACACGACTATATTGATCCATAAAATTTGTTCTATCACTAATGCCGCCGGTTTCTTCGCCTGCATAACATCGTTTACAAATGTCAGATTTTTTACCATCGATCATTGCCTGTCTTAATTCTGTGTAATGGTAGCTCTCCCATTCGTCCCGTAAGCCCCTTACCACCTTAGGTGTCTTCCAGGTGTCATAAATTTCTGCCGCACAGCATGGTTTGGGTACATCACTACTATGTACAAAAAAATGAACGAATGGGGCAGGACAAAAGACCTTAGAGTCTTTGAAGTCTTTTATCTTCATTTTCTTTGTCATTATTTTCTCCCGATACACATGTATCTATTATATTTTTCTAGCTCTAATGTACCTTCAAACAATGTCTCGCTAAGATTTAGTTTTGCTGACCAATCTTCTAAACTCTCAACTGTGTTAACAACTGTTTCATCATCGTGTTCAACAAAGTTATTGTTCTGCATAATTACTAGCATACCTTCTGGGATAGTCTTCCACCATTCGTCAAAGTTTTCAATGTGTTCGCAACTAGTATTGATGATGCATGTTGGAGGAATATCAGTGATAGTTTCTATATCTCCATTATATTTTTTACTCTCATAAACATCACCAGCAAATGTCAACTTTCTGACATCAACTGTACTTGCTTTGAATTTCCAATTGTCTTGTACATATACTCGGTTGAGTGTTTCAGCAATAAACGCACAACTATCATCAAAGTCAAATGAGCGAATTGATCCTTTAACATCATACCGTTCGAATAGAAGCGCACCAAGCACTCCATACCAACCTGCACATACATATATCATTTCACCTAAATCTAATTCAAGATCGTTTATTGTTTGAACTAACCAAAGTTTAGACTGTAACTGGCCTCGTGAAAACGCATCTGTTAGGTATTCACTCGCATGATCCCTTACAAGTTTCTTTAAATTCATCGGAATGACAAACTTTTCATCTGTCATTATATCTGTCATATCCAGCATCTTTGTTTTTAGAATTGTACAACTCTTTAGAACACCAATGTTTTCGTTATATGGATCAATAGCTTGAATCACTTTAAACAGTAAAAACAAGTCGGGTGTATTTTCTACTGCTACAATATTTTTGATAGCATCTAAAATTTCCTCATCTGGATCAGGTAAACTCATCACTAATCTGAACAAAAGTTCTGTTTGTAGAAGAACAAATCGATTTGCACCACATGCATTCTTTAGCGCACTTAGTACTTCACTCTCGCCCAATGTTGCTTCAATTACATTGAACAACAAAAAGATTTGGTCACGTGTAAAATCACCTTCACTTGCACATACAATATTTTTTAAATCACTTAGGTAATCTGTATCATCAGGATATAAACCATTAAGAACTCTAAAGATGAGATATAATTTCTGTCTATCGGGTGTATCAACTGCCATAAAGTTACGTAATGCATCTAGCGCATCTTCGTCTTGTGAAATAGCATTGATTACTTTAAACAAAACGAATACATTATCGTCTTCTGTACGTTCATATACAAGGTTCATTAGAGCATTCACTGTTGCCCTATGCTCTTTTCCTAATATATAATTTGACAGAGTGAATATACTAGAAAGTTCTTCTGTATTCACTACTCGTTCTAAATCTGCTAGTAATGGTTGTTGTTGACCATACAACAAACTCATACGGTCAACTATCTGATATGGTTTCATTATTTGTAGCCTATTTTCATATAGAAGTGTTTACCTTCAAAATTTAATACACCTGAGTAAACTTCAAAAGACATTGGGAATCGTCTATTAAATGCCTGTGAGCTTGCAAACGGTTTAGGAACATCTCCAGTTTCACCAACAATGACAATTCTGCGCATTTCTGGAATCATCTTATACCAGTCATCGTAGTTTTTCAAATAAGACACATTTGTATTGATAAGAGTTCCGGGTATTTCAGTGAAAGGGTCACTCAATCTACCGTCTTGTAATTGTGTAATAAACTGATGTTCATCATAACCCAAATTAAACAAGTCTTGCGTACACCCTTTAAAGCGCCAATCTGCTAACAACTCTTTGCTCATCAACTCATCTGCAAGGAACTGGCATGAACCGTTAATGTCAAATGAACGTATAGTTTCAAACCGTAACTTTGTATCAAACAACATAGCAGGTAGAATTCCCATGCCACCGCCCAATACATAGATAGATCCAAGATATTTTTCACCAAATGCATGTATCATTTGTTGTGCAATCCATGAATATAAACGTGCATTTTCACGATTAACAAATGATGAAATATCAATATTAGGAAAATCATAAATTACTTTTTGTAAACGTTCTACGATTTTATCTTCGTGTCCCGGAACAATATTTGCCAAGAACTCCATCGATTGTCTATAGTTACCCAACTGTTGCGCAACATTAGGTTTAGAATACTCGACTGCCATTGTCTGATAGTCATACTCTGATTGAAGTAGAGGACGTGCTTTCTTACGATTTCTGTCAACACGTTTAAACTCTGTACTTTCTTCAATGTTATGTTCTGCTAACATTTCAGGTTCTTCATCTGTAATTGTTAGCGTTGGATCAACGCCAATGCTATCATAAAGTTCATCATTCTTTTTGATAGCAGAACGTCTTGCTCTACGTTCTCTAATATTACTTGCCATTATTTTGTTCCTTAAATTTTTCTTCTAACCACGCAAAGTCGTTAATCTTTCCTAGCATTTCATCGTCTTCCGAATACTTAGCACCCCATTCACGTCCCGCATTAGCTCCTGCAATTGCGTACTCTCCAAATTCACGGTCAGCACCTTTGGTGCACCATGCTTCAAGTCTCTCATCGTTCTCATCTTGTTTACTACGATGAATGATACTTGAACTTAGTTTTGTACATTCACGGAAAGCAGACTTCCATGTATTGAATGGGTCTGTATTAAACGCTGTATAGTTTGCTGCTATCGGCATAGGTTTAAATTTCTCTGATACAGATGTTGTAAAGTCAATTCGCCAATCTTGTGCGTCACGTAGTAGTTTAGTTGGGAACAACTTCAAACCACCATAACCGTAAATCAAATCATTGATTGGGTTCTTTGACTTCCATGTATGTACAATGTCTTCATCCCAAACTGTTGGGAAATACTCGAATTTAAAATCTTCAAGTAGAATAGCATCAGCGTCAACAACGTAGAACATACGTGTATCTGCCAGTTCGGCTGCTTGCTTGTGAGCATTAAAGATACCTTTTACGCCGTGAACTCGCTTTGCATTAGGAACTCTTTCTAAAAGTTTCGCATAGTTTTGATCGGCAAACGGCTCGTTATAACTTAGAAATACGACATCATAAGGAATGTCACGTGTTGCTGCTGTTGCTTTCTTCACGGGCTTCTTATTCTTAAATGTCATTTTTCTCAGTTTATCAGCGTCAGGTTTTAACTCTTTTATCGCTGCTGCTGGAATAAGTTTCAGACCGCCGTATTGGTGAACGAAACCTGTATATGGATTTTCTTTAGGCCATAGATGGAAATGTGACTTGTGGTGTCTATCAACATAGAATGAACGTTCAAAGTCATCAATCATTTCAGCATCATTATCTAATGCCCAGAAGTATCCTGTCTTTGTCATGTCTGCTGCTTTGCGATATGCTGCTGCTAAATCTGTAGCATCAATGACATCGATATTCTTGTGTTCTGTAAAGTGTTCTGTGTTTGCTTTATACATTCCCTCGTCAAAGTAGAATGCAGGGTGCCCTACAACACGTGAAGCAACTCTATCTACACGAATGATGTTCTTAAATCTATCGAATGAGAAGTCTTCTTCACTTGGGTTAAACTGTTCCAGATGAGGTCTATGAACAAGATATACACCTGCTTCACCATCACCTTCACTCTTAAACGCAAATACGTTTTCAATAGAGTGAATATCAGGATAGAAATCAAAGTCCCAATCTTCTACTAAGTCTACGGCTGTATCAACAACCCAATAGAACACATGCTTTTTAGCTTGCTTGTATGCTTTGTATGGGTCACGTGTAAAGTATTTCTTAATGTTGTGTCTGTCTGGAACACGTGCTACAATCTCGTCATGGTACTGAACATTCTCAGGATGATATGCTTTGTTTGCTAATGCAAGACCACCATGCCCCATACGCTCACCCTTACGTGACTCGAATGAGAAGATATGTGTAGGAGATGTATTGTACAAATCAGGATAAAATTCATCAACTGTTTTGTCAGTTAGTTCTAAGTCAGGATTAACCATCCAGAACACATCCTGTGTAGCAAGTTCTACTGCTTCTGCTACTGTACGTGCTTCAACACGTTCTACCTGTTGCAGAGAACCCGCAATCATATCAATATCTTTTTGTGAGTCTTCACTCGCATCGATACGAGGCACAAGACGAACACCATTGCGAACCTCACGCTCACCTACACGAATATTAAAGTTGTGAGTATAGTGTCTGTCATAAGAGAACGGAGAGAAGTTTGGCTGTTCAAACTCTACATTATCTGCTACCAACCATGCCATTTCTGTATCAGCGTTTACTGCTTGCGATACATCTAACAAGTCCTTAACACGTATAACATCAAACGGTACATCTGTCAACTCTTTTGTTTCAATGTATAACGCACGTCTACGGAAGTTGAACTTAGCGTATTGCTTTTCATCAAATTTCTCATAGTCTTTTCTGAATAGACCAACACCATAATATTCACGTGCTTCACCATCTGTATTGCTACGCTGCCACACAACAATTTGCTGTCGTCCTTCTTCTGTCATAGAGAATTCAAACTTATAATCAAAGTTGAAGTCGCCTACTTTAGTGTCAGGAGTTACAATGTAATAATAATTGTATGTGGAATTATCACGTGCGTAGTTGTGTAACTCTAACGCATGTGTAGTTGATACACGTTGAATACGTGGGAAACGTTCTTGCAATTCAGCAAAGTTTGCATTACCAAAACCTTTATCCCAATAAAAGATATCATAGTCAGGATATGTCGCTGCTTCTTCTTCAATAAACTTAACATTGAATTCATCATACTCTTTAGCAACATACACAATCCCACCTGGGTTAAAAATGAAAGCACTTGCTTCGTCAAACAAATCAGGATAGAAATGAAAGTCTTCATTCAATTCTAATGCAGGATCGACAATCCATGCTGGGTATTCTTCAAGTTGTTCAAGTCCTGCTTTTAGAGTAGAACTATATACAATACCACCTGGGTCTATTTCACCTACAACTTGTTCAATGTCTTTTTGCTTATCTTCATCATAATCAAGCGGCACAAGACGTACACCGTTACGTACTGCTTTGCCGTTTGGTAGCTCTATTTGAAAATTATGAATGTATGCTTTATCATATGATGGCGGAACGTAATCAGTAATTTCATCAATTACATGCTTATTGACTAGCCACACCATTTCAGTATCACATTTCTTAACTTGTGATAAGTTCTTAATATCATCAGTATGCACAACATCATAGCGTACCGGCTTAATGTTTGTTGTGTGCTGATATAGTGCTTTGCGTCTAAAATCAAAACGTTGATACTTGCGTTCTTCAAACAACTCGTAGTCTTTTCTGAATAAGCCCACACCATGATATTCAAGCGCATTGTTTTCCCAATCTGACTTCTGCCATACAACAATCTGTTGACGACCTTCTTCTGTCATAGAGAACTCAAATTCATAATCAAAGTTAAAGTCTGTTACGGTTGTATCGCTCGTAATCACATAATAGTAATTTGTTTTTGAATGCTTCTGTGCGTATTCATGTAGTTCTGTAAGTGTCTTAGTTTTAAGTGACTTGATACGTGGGAAACGATATGTCAAGTCAACTAGATTTTTCTTACCAAAGCCACGATCCCAGAAGAAAATATCATACTCTGGAACTGTTGCTGCTACTGTATCGTGGAACTTTAGATTGTATTCGTCATACTCACTCGCAACGAACACAACACCTTTCTCAAATACGTGTGCGCTTGCTAAGTCATACAAGTCTGGATAGAAATCAAACTTATCGTTTAATTGGACTGCTGGATCAACAATAACAAAAGGGTAAGTTTTCGAATCATTCAGTCCGCCCTTCAAAGTACTAGATGAAACGATAGGAGTTTCTTTTAGTGTACCTATCACTTCGTCTAAATCTTTTTGCTTTTCTTCGTCAGAATTTGCTGGCACAAGTCTAATACCGTTGCGCACTTCTACGCCACGTGATGTTTTGACTTTAAAGTTATGAATGAACTCACGGTCATATGAGAACGGATAGTATTCTAGTGTGAAGTCTTCAACATCTTCGTGTACTAACCAATACATATCTGTATCAACAGTATGATTTAGATTATGCATATTAGTTGTGCGAATTACAGGAAACTCTAGGTCACGTGCAATAGGATCTTTTTCGTATACTGCTTTGCGTCTGAAGTTAAAGATTTCATACTCACGTTCTTTGAACATAGGACCATCTTTTGGGAATAGTCCTACACCGTGATACTCACGTACAAATCCTGTCTTTGGATTTTCTTTCTGCCACACAACAACTTTCTGATTTTCTTTGTCAAGACCAAACGCAAACGAGTAATCAAAGTTGAATGTATCAAAGATTTCTGTGTTAGGGTGAACAAGATAGTAGAAGTCTGTACGTGCCTGTTTGCGACATGTTTCATGTACATCAATATTAGTTGCACCTTCAACTGTTTGTATCTCCGGAAAACGTTCTTTTAGTTTCTCAAAGTTAGCATTACCATAATCTTTCTTCCAGTAGAAGATATCATATGTCTCTGTTGTTGGTTTATATTCCACTTGATTTGTTTTATGTTCTTTGAATTCACCTGTTAAGAAATAAGCATCCTGAATATACTGTGTTTTCTTTTTCTTAACATCACTTGTTTTGAATAACTTGACACCTACAACTGAACGGAAGACATTGCGTTCTTCTGCATTCCATACATGCACAACGTTGTCATCCCAACTGTCTGTTTCAAAGTTGAAGTTAAAGTTATCGTCTACATTTACATCAGGATCGATAATCCAAAAGTGCTTTGTATTTGCAACATCAGCAATCTTCATAATTGCTTTATCAATCTTAGGATCACTCCAGTCCTCTAGATTAATTTTAACCATACGAAAATTAGGGTACTTTTTCTGTACCCTATCAAATCGTTCATTCGTTTCTCTATCTGATTTATAGGTTAGATAAAATCCGTCGTATGCCATAGTTACCCTATAGTTATAGTTTCTTACAGTATATCAAAAAACTAGCGTGGTGTAAAGACATTTATTCCATAATGTTTAGAAAAATCTTCTGCATCTTTCAAGTCATTTACAATCGGCTGACCCTTGATGTTTAAAGATGTATTTACTAACATTGGACAACCTGTCTTTGCTTTGAACTTAGATAGTAGCTCATATAGCTCAGGGTGTTGCTCGTATCTTACAGTCTGAACACGTGATGTTCCGTCTTTGTGAATAATAGCAGGGAATTCATCAGGGTACTTACATGGTGCTACGAATTGCATATAAGGACTTTCGTTGATGTTCTTTGGCATCTGAAAATATTCGTGTACATCTTCTTCTAAAATCATTGGTGCGAACGGTCTGAACTTTTGTCTACGTTTGATTTCGTTCATTCTGTCTTTGATAGTGTCACCGCGTGGGTCTGCTGTCAATGTGCGATTACCTAGCGCACGTGGGCCGAACTCTGCACGTCCACTAGCGATACCGCAGATTTGTCCTTCAAGTAATGCTTTAAGAATATCATCAACAGGGTATGCACCTTCAATGTTGTGACCAAGATAGGGAGTTTCCCATTCAATACGATTTCTGAAATACTTCTGTGCTACACCGATACAAGAACCTGCGTCACCTGGATTAGGCATAATCCACACATTATCAAATGCCGGTGTGATACCACTATTTGCTGAACAGTTTAGCGCACAACCACCCATGATGATTAGATTTTTACAGTGTGTTCTACTTCTTGCATGATATACAATACGCTCTAACATCATTTCATATACACGCTGTGTTGCTGCTGCTAAGTCGAATAAGTCTTGTTCGCTTGTTAGTTCAGGCAAGAACCAACGACAACCACGATGTAGATTTTCTTTGAATGTGACTAGCTTAAAGTATTCATCACTGGTGTCTTCTAGTTTGATACCGAAGCCATCTAAGATATGCTGTGTTAACGCTTTACCATTATGCTTACGATGTGGGTCGCCATATGCTGCCATACCCATAAGAATGTATTCGTCTTCTTGTGGCTTTAGTCCTAGACGATGTGTCATTGCTGAATAGAATAGACCTACAGAGTGAGGATAGTCTTGTGAATATACTTTCTTTAGAGTATCGCCACGACCATGCCAAATAGTAAGTGTCTCAAATTCACCGATTGAATCAATTACAACAACAGTTGCTTCTGACAGTTTACTTGTAAAGTAACCAGATGCAGCATGTGTATAGTGATGTGATTGATATTCAATTGGAATGCCTGCTAGTTGTGGGAAGTTCTTTTTGATGTAACGCTTTGGCATTTCATCCCAATCACGTGCTAAGTCCCATTGACCTGCTGTTGCTTGTCTAACCTTCTTTAGTAGAGGTCTCTCATACCAAGCAATTACATCAGGGCGACCATGCTCCAATGCAGCATTCACGATACCGTCATTAAGTAGAGGATCATTCTTTTTCTTACTATAACGTTCACTGTGTGATGCGTATAGAATACGCCTGTCTTCAATAAGTGACACCGCAGCATCGTGGTTTAGCGCACCACTAATTCCCATTACTCTCATTTTTTTGCTATCCAAAGTCTGTCTAATACATAGAACCAAACTGCATTTGCTAATGGTTCTACTACTGCATCTGTCGCAGCTACCCATAATGGAACATCAGATATCAACATCAAACATGTAATCGCTATAAAGAAGTGACCGATAGTATATACTAGTGTTCTTAATAACGAACCTTTTAATGACTGATATGAGTTATTAAATTCTGTCATTTTATTTGTAGATAAAAGGATCCCGCTTCCGTAGTTCCTCTAATCTTTCCTTTAGTTCTTTGCGTCTTTTATACTCAGCCCACGGCCAAGTAATGATTTCCCAAATTTTTCTCATTATCCGTTTCCTGCTCTTGTTTTCTCAATGTCATCAAACAAAATCTTAGCCCATATAGAATGTGCTTCTTCATTTGGATGCATATATTTTTCTTCGCCATCTTCTTCGTAATACAACTCATTGTCATGCATGTATGTGAAGAATGTTTGGTCTTCATAAATTCGTGTCATGTCTAATGTCGCTAACACATTTCCCATTTCTGCTTGCTCACATAGTTCTGTAAACTTTGTTGGTTCAAGTAGATTTGGAGTCAAGTTTAGTGAATTGAAAATGACATATTCAAGTCCTACAGACTTAAAGAAACCCTGTAGCGTTATCATGTGAATTAAGTATTGATGAAAGTCGTACACCGGAGACCAAAAGTTCTTCATGTAAAGAGTATTGAATAAATCAACATCTCTATTAGTTTGTTCATCTAACATAATATTCCCATGGTATTCATGTGAAGGAACATTATGAATAAGAGTATTACTCTTTTCGATGAAGAACTCTCGGCGGCTAGGCGCCGTCATACCTATTGCACAAAATGGCTTTTTACCTTCCGCCAGCAAGTCGCTTACTGTAGTAATTGTGTTACGAACTATGTATTGGTTACTCACGCCTCGTTGAGCTTCCGTGATAGTTTCGCTTCTATCATAGCCTAGTAGGTCTGCTAGTTCAAAGGGCCACGCTTTATCTTTTAGTGGCAGTCCAGTGCCGTAAGTAAAACTGCATCCGTTTGCATATATCATTTATTGTCCTCTTTATTTGCATTATACACGAAACATCCCAATAATGCAAGTCTTCTTTTATTACCTGTATTTATGACACGATGTTCCCAACTAGAATTAATGAACCATATTTGCCCGGGCATCATTTTTTGTGGGAAATTACCCTGCCTTGTTTTGATTTCAAATGTCTGTTCACCTTCTAATACTATACACCACCTATCCATAGTAGGTTGATCCACGTGCCATCCTAATACGGCATCTGGTTCAATAGTAGCATAACGTGTTCTATATACTAAGGCTCCTAACTTTATAGCAATCTCTTCTAAGTAAGGTTTGGCTGTTTCACTGAACATCTTATAGTCTCGTTCATCACCGAACTCATCATCTTTTTTAAATTGTATATCATATTGTCCATAGTTCTCTATGAACTTTCTGTAACCATCATCTAAACCGTGCTTATCTCTTAGTTCTATAGCATTGCTTAAAGTGTTTTGGGCATCACTAAATGAATTTATAAAAAAATTCAATGTACCTTTTTCTAAATCACCATAATAATGATATAACGGTTTCTTTATTCTGTTATGTGCAAACTTTTTTGATATTTCATCCATTTGGTGCCTCGATAAATGATAAATATAATTATATACATATTTATTAAGGTAATAACTTTATATGCAGAAGATTTTCAATTACAACGAGATAGAACCAGAGGAAAATGAATTTGTTGACATCTGTGCAGATATAACACACCAATGTAATATGACATGTAAAAATTGTTATATTCCGAACCGTGATATTCCTGATATGGATTTAGACAGATTTAAGGACTTTATGAGTAGACTGGGCGGTCGTGCATTTATTCGCATTATTGGTGCAGAACCAACAATGTCACCGAACTGTGCAGAGTTTATCCGTGCTGTTTATGAATTCGGTAAGAAAAATAAACACAGTTGTACACTAGTAACAAACGGACTAAGACTTTCACATAAAAAATATCTTGATAGTTTAATTAATGCTGGACTACGTAGTGTTACATTAAGTTTAAACGGTGTCGATAATGACGATTGGTATGAACAGATTGATGAAATGCGCTGTGCTTCTAAAAAAATAAGAGCATTGCGCAATATTGTTGACCGAAAAATGAACCTAAATACTGGAACAATTATTATTCCTGAAATTAATCGTGAAGCCCCGGCAAGATTACTAGAAGTAATTGAACGTGAAAAAATCAATAATGTAATGATGCGTATTAAAAATGTAGGACAACTTGGTAGGTACCAAAAAGATGCAGCAGATAATATAAAAATGGATGGACTTGTTAAACTGTGCGCAGACCAGTTTAACGTTTCAGAAGATTATATTTGGAGCTTCTATAAAGTACCATACTATAATAAATTTGAAGAACCTAATTCAATCCTTTTCCCGCTTAAAGAAGGAAACAAAATGTTCAATAGAGGACGTTGGGTTAAAATAACAAATTGGGATACTGAAAATGATGGAGGTATTCCAGATCCGGGCAGTAAACGCAGAGGTCGTATCACAGAAGATTTTAGACTTGCCCCATTTTATGAACATGCAAAAGAAAACGAAGGTGGATATTAATATGAGCAGAACTAAAGAAACATTAAAAGCAGTTGTACTCGACAGAGCAGAAGTCGAGTTAACAGACGAATACATCGATTCGGGCAAACCGTTCAGTGAACTTGGTATTGATTCTCTTGATACTATTGAAATTCTTGTATCTGTTGAAGATGAACTAGATATCGAATTAGACAATGATAGACTAGACGATTGTAAAAATGTTAAAGAACTTGTGGAGTATCTATCCGAGTTTGATTAATGAAACTGCAAATACGTGATAAAATAGTAAATCTAGATGATGAACTTGAAGTAAATTTTGCTACAGAATATTTTTTTTGGGATGAATACAATAGAATTAAAAATTCTGCAACTAACATTTCAGGAAAAAAAGATTTAGCAAATTATTATAATGCACTTCAAGACAAGTATACAAATGGCGGGTTAGAACATAGTAGAAAGTTCATAGAAAAACCAGACGATTTTTTCGAATGGATTTCAGAAGACAAA
>Ga0233450_10001419_pt1 | contig 25112 bp, 21 predicted proteins | sample 011ome_30_FD_189956 | JGI IMG/M metagenome (GOLD analysis project Ga0233450, IMG submission 189956) | Coastal salt marsh microbial communities from the Groves Creek Marsh, Skidaway Island, Georgia - 011501CT (spades assembly) | ecosystem: Environmental > Aquatic > Marine > Intertidal zone >... | reverse complement strand
CGTCTAATTTTATTACTTATCAAATTATTGCAAATGAATAGTGATCGCCTAATCCTGACTAATATCGAAAAAGCTTTTAGCTCAAAAAAAATTCTTACAGGTATTAGTTTCTCAGTTGGAGAAAACGAAATTGTAGGTTTGCTTGGTCCAAATGGGGCTGGTAAAACAACAGCTTTTTACATAGCCGCCGGTTTAATTTTTCCAAATGATGGGAAGGTACTTATTGATAACCAAGACGTGACTAATACTCCCATGCATAGTCGCGCAAAACTAGGGTTAGGCTATTTACCTCAAGAAGCATCCATATTTCCAGATCTTAGTGTAGAAAGTAATCTTCTAGGAATCGCGGAATTTACTCATGGAAATAGAGAACAACAAATTGGCAAAGTGGAAAAAGTTGTTGATGAGTTTGACTTGAAAGAGATTCTTCAAACCAAAGGAAGAATGTTATCGGGGGGGCAAAGAAGAAAAGTTGAAATAGCTCGAACTTTGATTTGCGAACCTAGCATAATGCTTTTAGATGAACCATTTGCAGGCATTGATCCAATTGCTGTTGAGGAAATAAAAGAATTGCTTCTAGAGATCTCTAAAAAAAATATTTCTATTTTGATCACGGATCATAATGTTCGTGAAACTTTAAGCTTATGTAATAGAGCTATTATCCTTAATGAGGGCAGCATAATTGCTGAGGGCAATGAAAAAAGCTTAAAAGAAAATTCGTATGTTCAACAAAAATATTTTGGCAAATTATTTTCTTAGAAAATGGCAATTAAGCTTGTAAGAGAATTCAAACAAAATCAGCAGCTATCAATAACCCCGCAGTTAAAAAAATCAATAGATCTTCTTCAGCTGTCAAGATTAGAAATCATTAATAAGATTAATAATGAGATAGATGAAAATCCGTTCCTAAAAAAAGATTTTGAAGTTGAGTCAGTTGGAAGCTTTGATGATACAAACCTACTTGAGAATCTTACAAATGAATTGACCTTGCAGAATCATCTTGAGGCTCAATTAGAAGACATCAGGCTGAATAATGCTGAAAAAAAAATTGCATTAGCAATCATTCAATCCCTTGAAGAAAATGGTTTGCTTCAATTAGATCTAGATGAAATAGAGGCATTAATGGAATATAGTTATTCAATCCAAGAAATTAAAAATGTCTTAAAGAATGTAGTTCAAGATTTAGACCCCGCCGGAATTGGAGCAAGAAATTTCAAAGAAACCATTTATATACAGTTGAGAAAAAAAGATATTCCAACTGAAGAATTAGAAATTGCAAACAAAATTCTATTTGACCCTAAATTTTCTTCATTTGAGGATGCCCAAGATGATTTAACAAAATATTACTCTAAAGATTCCATTGAGTCTGTGCTTGAAAAAATAAAAAAATGCGATCTTTCGCCTGGTTTAGAGTTTGAATCTACTTATTTGATTCAGCCAGACTTAGAAGTAATTCCTGATAGCAATCAAGATTTGAATGTCCGATTTAAGCAAGACAACTTTCCTTTAATTAGCCTTGATCAAGATTTAGAAAAACAAGTTAAAAACAAAGCAAATAAAGCAAATAAACAGCTAAAAGAAAAAATAAGTGAAGCTAAATGGCTAATCAGAGCAATTAATAAAAGAAATGAGACTGTACAAAATGTTGGTACACTGATTTGCAGAATACAAGCTGATTTTTTATCTGATAGATCTGCTGAACTAAAGCCGCTATCAAATGTAGAGCTTGCAAAGAAATTAAAGATAAGCCCGTCAACTGTTTCAAGGATTTTACGCTCTAAATATATACAAACACCTAAAGGTGCTGTGTCAATGAAATCACTTTTAGCTAGCTCTGTATCGAAAACTAGAAAAGTTACCCCTATGCAATTAATGGAAGAAATTCAAAATATAGTTGAAAGTGAGAAAAAAAAATTAAGCGATCAGAAAATTTCAGATTTACTTAATAAGCGAGGATTCAACTTGGCTCGAAGAACCATCTCAAAATATCGAAAAAAAATTAATTTACCAAATTCTAGAAATAGATAAATTCATAATTTAGTGAGTTAGAATTGAGATTATGAATGAGAAAACGCCTCGCCACTTCGCGTCTGAAGATCTACTGAAAAAAATTCAAGGACAAGAAGTAGAACTATCTATTAATCAAATCAAAAGAATTTTATCTGGCATGCACCCCTCTGAGGTGGCACATAGCATAGAGTCTCTGCCACCTAAAGAAAGAAAGTTTCTATGGTCACTGATCGAAACTCAGGATGAGGGTGAAATAATTGCAGAATTGCATGATGAAATACAACAAGAGCTTATCTCTGAGATTTCACCTGAAGAGCTTATCACTATAATTAGTGATTTAGAGCTTGATGAAATTGTTGATATTCTTCAAGTTCTTCCAGATCAAAAAACAGAAAATATTTTATCAGCCATGTCTCTAAGAGACCGGCAAAGAATTCAAGAAGCTCTGGAATATCCTGAGGATTCTGCCGGCGGGTTAATGAATACTGACATTATTAGTGTAAGGCCAAAGCACAATCTTGAGGTAGTAATGAGATATCTAAGAGCTCAGCGAGAGTTACCAAAAAATACTGATCAAATTTTTGTTGTCTCAAGAGAAAATAAATATTTAGGATCCTTGCCAATTTCTTCAATTGTTGTCTCAGATCCCAGTTTGAATGTAAGAGAGTTAATGGAAAGTGAAATTCAACCATTAGAAGCCAGCTTAAATGATAAGGATGTATCAAGGTTATTTGAACAAAATGATTGGGTATCAGCTCCAGTTGTAGATAGTGAATCAAGATTAATTGGAAGGATCACAATTGATGATGTTGTTGATGTAATTATGGAGGATGCTGATCAGAATTTTCTTGGAATGGCTGGAGTTGCTGAAGATACATTTGCTGCACCAGCAAGAGCAGCAAGGAGTAGAATTTTGTGGCTATCAATTAATCTTATGACTGCATTTATAGCATCTATGACAATTAGCCTCTTTCAAGCCACAATTGATCAAATAGTGTACCTAGCTATTCTGATGCCTATTGTTGCAAGCATGGGTGGAGTTGCTGGAACACAAACTTTAACAATTATGATAAGAGGATTAACTCTTCAGCAAATCAATGAATCTAATTTAAGATGGCTTTATAAAAGGGAATTAGCTGTATCAATTGTAAATGGGATCTTGTTATCCATCTTGGTTGGAGGAATAACTTTTTTTTGGTTCAACAATATAATCATTGCAACACTTATTTGTATTGCCATGGTTGCAAATTTAATATGCTCAGCAATTGCTGGCATTTTTATTCCTTTAATTCTTCAAAAATTTAACCAGGATCCAGCAATTGCTGGAAGTGTTGTAGTCACAACTGTTACTGATGTAATAGGCTTCTTCTCTTTCCTTGGTCTTGCAACTATATTTCTTATTTAATCCTTTCTAATTTAGGTTCTGAGATAGTTCCCAAAATTTCATATTGATAATTGGTCAGATCATTTATGTCTTCTTCAAATACTTCGTTTAGTACTGCTGAGCCAGCAACCGCAGGAAGCCCGCCAAGAATAGCTGCGTACCAGGGAAGATTCTCTCCAAATCTAATTCTGAGGTCTAAATTAAGATCTAAGTCCTCCAGATTATTTTTGGAGTTTTTATTAATTTGGCCAACCCATTTCATTTTTGCAGCATTTGTTTCAATATATAAAGGTGATACAAGCCTTAGCTTTGATCTGCTGAATAATACATCGCCCTCAACCCGGCTTAGTTGAGTAGAAGTAAACTCATCAATTGAAAGATCTAAGTTTGCAAGCTTGCCGAGGATATTTCTTAAGTTCAAGACACCAAGCAAGCTAAAAGCAAGGGAATCAGAGAAAGAGTCCTGTATTACTAAATCTTTCATTATAAAGTTACCCCCTCCTTCAATATGACTCAAGTTTGAAAGCTCTCTCCATTGTAAATTTATAGATCCATTAAAATAAGAAAAATCTGTAAAGTCTGCTAAATAAGGAATTTTGTTTGACTCTTTAATCAGATACTCTCCTTTCAATTTATAAAGAGGCTTGATCTTATCGATTGAAAAAAATGCAGGAGAAGATTTTTTGAATGGTTTAATCGATATTAAGTTTGAACTTAATTTAATATTATTGGCGGTAAAATTCTTTTTATTATTTAAAAGATACACATCAAGATCTTTAATTTTAATTTTTCCAAAAGAAGAGTTGCTTACAATCAGCCTAGAATTTAGTGGTACATCAAGCGTTGATTCTGTCGAATTTATAAATTTTGTATTAGAAATAACTGAATCCTTGATTTCTAATCTTATAAATCCAGTCTCATCAATCCTGAGATTTAAATTCAATTTATCTCCGAATAAATTACCTTTAATTTCTGAACTATTTAAGTCAAATAGGCCAGATACATCAGAAAAATTATTATTAAACAGTTTAAAGTTTTTAATATCAAAAGCTAGCTTATTAAGTTTCACCGATGTTAATGCTGAATTTTTAGAAAATACGTAAGTTAATAAGTCCTCAGTAATAACTTCTGAATAAAGATATATATTTAATCCAGGATCTTTAACAAAACTCTTTAAGTGATTAGGGATTTTTTTGCCTATTGAGATATAGCCATCATATTTGCTGATATCCCTAATATGCATATCAACTTTTTGATTACTAAGTTTGATAGATGGATTTGAAAAATTACTTATCAAAATTTCCGTAGGCAGTCTAACTAACTTTTCCTTCGATAGTGAATTTAAAGGCGAATTAAGCTCAATATACTTTAGGTCAGAATACATCTTTAAAATTAATGGTGAGTTTTTTTTAATATTAAAATCTATTTTAAAAAGTTCTCTTCCAGAAGCCTGAAGATAAATTGAATCCGCAATGAACTCTTCTATATCCATATTCATATTCGTTGAGAATGTTAAATCATATGTTTTAGTTAAACTGTTGCCTGAAAGAAGAATAGAAAGCTCGTCTTTCAAGAATGATGCTGGTAATAATCCGTATACTTTATCTAAATCAACAATAAAAATGCTCGCATTATCAAAATTAATATTGTTTGACTCAGTTATTGGCATGGAAAAATTTTTTGTTTTTAGGGATATAGCATTTTTTAAGATTAAACTTGAAAGTTGAATCACGCCTTTATGCTCTGCTTGTATATTTGGTAAATTAATACTTTCTCCTTCAAGATCTAACGCACTTTGAAAGTCTATTGATGCCATATCATGAAGAGAATAAAAATTTATCTTTTCAGTTTTATAATTCAACAAGCCATAGGCCGCATCAAATAAGAAATTTGTTGCTTTGCCGGATGGTGAAAACACATATAAATTTTTAGAATCCGCCTCAATAATCGGTCTATTGAAATCAATAATCAAATCTTCGTTAATAGTTAATTTAGATTCATCGGTAAATATTTTTAGTTTTAAATTAGGATTCAGGTTAGAGCGATTAGTAGAGTAATTAAAATAAACAGAATTTGTGCCAAGAAGATTTATACTTCTATCAATATAAGAGCCAACTCCTTTCAATGATTTTTGAAGAGAAAATGTAATCAAATTTTTAGTAATATCATATCCTTTAAGCTCCATAGATAAAGGATTCAATGATTCTGAATTGATCTGCAAGGCTAAATCAATCTTAGAAGATTGGTTGGAAATACGAGCATTGAGATCAAAAGCGAAACCAGAAACACTTCCCGCCCCTAAAATTGATACCGGCACAAAGTCATTGTTATGATTTTTTAGTATCGAGGCATCTGAATTTACTAGGAATTTCATATGATTTCCCTGCCCAGAAAAATTACCGCTAAGATTTTTGATTTCATCAAAATATAGATCCTCTAAATCCAGATCTTTGATAAATCCAGAATATTTTGGAATGAAGCTGTCATATGATATAAAAAAATTTTCAACGATAAGATTGCTTGCTTTTAATGCCTCGCTTTCAATCATTTGAGATGAAACAAAAAATCTTGGAATTTCTATGGATTTTTTTTCAAGATTAATTTGAATTGGGTGCTCCTCATCTACAAATGGATGCAAAAATTCAGTTAATTGCAATATGCCAATTTTTTTTCTTGACTGATAATCAAAAGATCCTTTGTTTGGCTTGATTAGTAATGAGCTTAAAAATAAGCCATTAGAATCAAAAGAGCCCCTAACAATTGATCTATCATTTTGTAATTCTCCAAAAGCATTCATTTGAAATGCTAAATCTTTTATAGGAGAAGCACTAAAAGCCGGAATCAAGCTTAGCCATTTAAAGGAATAAAGATTTATTGAGAAGCGATAAGATTCTTCAACAGCATCTACGGCAATGGTGCTTAATTGATCATCATGCAAAAAACTAAGCTGTCCAGAAAATGATCTAGATAAATCTCCATGAAGATTCCCATTTATTTCAAGTACCGAATCATCTCTACGAAATTCAAAATCTTCAAATGATAGAGTAATTTTTTCATCAAAATTTATTAAAAACCTTGAAGATGAATTGGAGTTTTGTATATTTGAATGATCAAAGTAACCATTTCTTATAGAAATATTATTAATATTTAAAAAGTTAAAATATTTCTGCGGTTTGAAAGATAATCCTAGCTCTAATTCTTTGGTCTGAAGAAGTATCTTTTCATTATAAAAAATATTGAAATTAAAAAATTTTAAATTTCTGTTTAATGCGTTTCCAGTGCTTTCAAGTTCTGAAAACTCTATTGAATAGGAAGGTAAGAAATACTGATCTATGGCTTTAATTAAACCCCATGGGGAAAAAGTGAAAATAGTTAGGAATATAAAAAATATCCAACTTAAAATACTTCCAGTAATAACGGACAGGAAAAATAATTTCTTCATGCCCTATAAGTTTGAAAAAACACTTCTTCTAAAAGCTCTCATAACAAAATAAATTCCCACCCATAAAACTAAAGTTATTAAAAAACTAACAAATAACACAATATATGAATAATTATTAGGAGAAAGCAAAAGGTATTTGCATGCTATATAGAAGGTAGAGGATCCTGAAAAGAAAACCGATAGTTGGAAATAAGAAAAAATTCTAAATCGAAAAACATACAAATGAATAATGTAAGAGGTTGCTGTAAAAAAAAGCATATTAAAACCAATCACATTTGAAAAAAATAAATCGATTGCCAAACCATAAATCAATGCAGCTGAGCTTTGAATTTTCTCTGGTAATGCAAAAACCCAATATGCAAAAATCAAAAAACCAAAATTTAACTCCAGAAATAATTTAATACTTATAGTATTGAGAGAATTATCAAGCCAATAACCCAACATAATTGTTGAAAGAATAATTAGATGATTGCTAAATTTCATCAGCGTCTATATTTATCATTCCAAAGAAGTTTTCTTCCAAGGGATTGGTTTTTAAAGTTATTACAACTTCAATTTCATTGATTGAGATTGAATTGATTGCTGAGATAACTCCAATCTCGATGTCTTTTAAAAAGATGCCGCCCAAACCGGATGTAAAAATACTCTCGCCTATCTTATTTTGAAAATCATCAATATTTTTATTAAGCTTGCAAGCAATTAGCATTGGCTTCCCTTTGCCCCTAGCGTCACAATAGAAAAAATTCGATTTAATTGGTAATAAATGTTTTGTATCTGAAAAAAGTATGACCTCAATAAAGTTCAAATAGGTATTTTTAGTTTGACCAATATATGAGCTCCCACCAAAAACTGGAGTATTTTCTGCTACTTGAACCTGATTTGAATTCTGCAGGTAGATTCTATGTGTTGAGCAACAAAAATAGTTTCTTAAATCTATTGAAGCTATCTTGAAAAGATTGATATCGTTTGTTTTAAGTGAGTCAAACAATGTCTCTTGAAAATCAATAATTTGGAGTGACTCTTCTGCATCTTTGCGTTGAATAAAATCCCGAGTCCTAATTTTATGAATTTCCTCTCTTAGCTCTTCGTTTTCTTGAACGAGGTTTCTATTTTGTTGAAATGAAGATAATGAATTACTAATATTTTTAAACATACTAATAGAAGCCATCTGCACATAGAGATTAGAAGCATGAACAAAGCCTCTCAATGGAGCAAAAGCTCCATAGCTAATATCACTAAATAATAAAAATGCTGATAAAAAAAAGCCAAGTGCGTAATTTCTTACTGGAGTATATGAAGGCGTAGATCTCGCCATAACTAGTTAATTATTCTGTAGAAAGTAGATCAATATTATACTTATCGATAATTTCAAGAGCCTTGCCTCCCCCCCTTGCAACACAAGTTAATGGATCTTCTGCAACAATTACTGGAATTCCTGTAGAAGAAGAAATTAACACATCTAAGTCTCGCATTAATGCTCCTCCCCCAGTCAGAACAATCCCCCTTTCAGCAATGTCTGCAGCGAGTTCAGGTGGAGAAAGCTCCAAGGCATTTCTTATAGCACGCACCATCCCAGATAATGGATCTCTCATGGCCTCGTACATTTGAGAGCTTTTTAATATGAAAGTCTCTGGAATTCCCTCAGCTAAATTTCGTCCTGTTACATTCATCTCAAGATCTTCAGAATCAGGGGATGCGCATCCAATAGTATATTTAATTTTTTCAGCTGTAGATTCTCCAATAACACAACCATAGTTCCTTCTAACCCAAGAAGTAATTGAACTATCCATAAGATCGCCACCAATTTTTACTGACTCAGCGTAAACCACTCCATTTAAAGAGAGAATTGCAATTTCCGAGGTACCCCCTCCAATATCTACAACCATATTCCCGTTAGCTTCCTCAACTGGAAGGCCAGCTCCAATAGCTGCAGCCATTGGCTCTTCGATTAATTTTACATCTCTGGCTCCAGCGCCTAAAACAGATTCCCTAATAGCCCTTCTTTCAACTTGAGTTGATCTGCAAGGCACACACACAAGAACTCTTGGACTGGGCTTAATAAACCTTTGCTCATGTACTTTTGCGATAAAGTGCTGAAGCATTTTTTCTGTAACTTGAAAGTCAGCAATAACCCCTTCTGATAAGGGTCTAATAGCTTTAATATTACCTGGAGTTCTTCCTAGCATTTTTTTGGCTTCGTGCCCCACAGCTACAACTGTTTTTTGACCTCGACTTTCACGAATAGCAACAACAGATGGTTCATTAAGGACAATTCCTATATCCTTCGTATAAATTAATGTGTTAGCTGTACCTAAATCTATTGATAAATCATTAGAAAATAGGCCTCGAACAGTTTTAAATAGATTGAAATCCACTATGATATTCCCTGTAAATTCATTTTAAGATGCTTTTAGTTTAATATTGCGCATCAGAAACAAAATAATATCATATGGATCAAGAAACCGTCAGAACTATTTGCTATCTAGCCAGACTGGAAATAGATCAAAGCAAATCTGAAAAAATACAAAAAGATCTTGAGACAATTATTGATCTCATAAGTAGCTTGCAAACTATTGATACCTCAGATGTTGAGCCTCTTTATAGTCCACTTGAAATGACAGCTTTTATTCATGAAGATATTGAAAAATCAGATAATAAAAAAAAGAAATTTCTTGAAAATGCTGCCGCATCGAATGAAGACTACTTTCTAGTTCCGCGAGTCGTCGAATGAGTATTCAATTTAAATCAATTGTTGAACTTCGAGCAATGCTTGATGAAAAATCAATATCTACTTCGGAGCTAATTCAAGAATCTTTTCAATTAGCTAAAAAATATAAAGAATTAAATTGTTTTATAACGATGAATGAGGAATCAGGCACTAAAAAAGCTAACGCCATAGATCAAAATGAAAAAGGCTCCTCATGGCTTTCAGGGATTCCTTTAGCGCAAAAAGATTTATTTTGTACAGAAGGCTTAAGGACAACATGTTCTTCAAAAATACTTAGTAATTTTATCCCTCCGTATACTGCAACAGCAGTTCAAAAACTTGAAGATGCTGGCTCTATTACTATTGGCAAAACAAATATGGACGAGTTTGCAATGGGGTCTTCTAATGAAACTAGTTTTTTTGGAAATGTGCATAACCCATGGAAAAAAGGATATGTACCAGGAGGAAGCTCTGGTGGGTCTGCTTCAGCTGTAGCAGCTGGAATTGTCCCAGCCGCAACTGGAACTGATACAGGAGGATCAATCCGCCAGCCTGCTGCACATTGCGGAATCACTGGGTTAAAACCTACTTATGGCAGAATTTCGAGATGGGGAATGATTGCCTTTGCCTCAAGTCTGGATCAGGCCGGACCACTAGCAAGAACAGCTGAAGATTGCGCCATATTGCTTAATACAATGTCAGGGCATGACCTTAATGACACCACATCATTAAGCTCCGATGTTCCTGATTTCTTAGAAAATATCAATCAACCTATCGATGGGTTAAAAATAGGAGTTATTAAAGAATTTAATCTCAGCGACTTAGATTCTCAAGTGCAAGCATGTTTTGAGGAATCAAAAAAAGCTTATGAGGCCTTAGGCGCTCAATTTGTTGAAATTTCACTGCCAAATATATCAGCATCTGTTCCAACTTATTACTCCATTGCTCCAGCTGAATGCTCATCAAATTTATCACGATTTGACGGTGTACGTTTTGGTCATAGAGCTGAAAATACAAATGATTTAAATGATTTATACATTAAATCAAGAAGCGAGGGTTTTGGAGATGAAGTCAAACGTAGAATACTTATCGGAACATATGCACTTTCAGCTGGATACTATGATGCCTATTACAAGAAAGCACAGCAGGTTAGAAGATTAATCAAGAATGATTTTGACCATGCTTTTCAATCAGTCGATGTGTTGATGACTCCGACTTCACCTAATACGGCATTTGAATTTGGTAGCAAGGGAACACAAAATCCTGTTGAGCTTTACCTTGAAGACCTCTTCACAATTTCATCTAACTTGGCGGGTCTACCTGCAATCTCAATTCCACATGGACAAGTTAATTCCCTTCCAGCTGGGCTTCAATTAATTGGAAATTTTCTAAGAGAAGATCAGCTGCTTAATGCCGCGCATATATTCCAAAAAAACTCAGACCATCATCTTGCTCAGCCTGATTTAGGAGATTTTTGATGACTTGGGAAACTGTCATTGGGCTTGAAACGCATGTTCAACTATCAACAAAAACAAAGCTATTTTCAAGGGCCTCTACTGCTTTTGGAGCAAGCCCAAATACAAATGTAAATTTAATTGATTGCGGCCTCCCAGGAGTTCTGCCATCTGTAAATAAAGAAGCTTTTTACAAAGCTATCAGATTTGGAATGGCTGTTGGTGCGCAGATTAATCAAACTTCATTATTTGATAGAAAAAATTACTTTTACGCTGACCTGCCAAAGGGTTATCAAATTACACAAATGGATTTGCCAATTGTCTTAGGTGGGTCTATAGAAATTATCTTAGATAAATTAGCTAAAACTATTAATATTACTAGAGCTCATTTAGAGGAAGATGCGGGTAAATCAATACATGATGAGTTTGAGGGCTTCTCTGCTATAGATTTAAATAGAGCTGGCACTCCCCTTTTAGAAATAGTCTCAGAGCCAGAGATTTCAAGTGCAAAAGAGGCAGTTGCATATATGAAGGCAATGCATCAGCTTGTTACCTATTTAGATGTATCAGATGGGAATATGGCGCAAGGCTCTTTAAGATGTGATGCAAACGTATCCATAAGAAAAAAAGGCGCCAAAGAGCTAGGAACTAGAACAGAAATAAAAAATATTAATTCTTTTAAATTTATTGAAAAAGCTATTAATTTTGAAATTAAAAGACAAATTAAAATTCTCGAAAATGGAGAAAAAGTTATCCAAGAAACAAGGCTTTATGATAGCTCCAAAGATGAGACTCGACCGATGAGATCAAAGGAATTTGCAAATGACTATAGATATTTTCCAGAACCAGATCTGCTTCCGGTTATTATTTCTGATGAGGAAATAAAGAAAATCAGAGATGAATTTCCAGAGCTTCCAAATGAAAAAGAAACTCGTTATCAGGAAGAATTTGGGTTATCAGCATATGACGCACAAATAATTGCATCCTCTAAGCCCATGGCTGATTTCTTTGAGGCTGCATTACAAAAAACTAAAAATTACTCTCTTTTATCAAATTGGTTGATAGGCGAAATTAGTGCATATTTAAATAAAGAGCAAATAGAAATTCATGAATCAAAATTAAGCGCTGATATAGTGGCCATGCTAATTAATCGAATTGATGATCAAACTATTTCTGGCAAAATTGGAAAATCTATATTTGAAGAGATGTGCGCAAACGGATCTTCACCAGACGAAATTATTAAATCTCAAGGCTTAGAACAAATATCTGATGATGAGGCCATTGAAGAAATTATTCTGACTGTGATTAATGAAAATCCTGCTCAAGTAGAGGCATATCTTGCTGGTAAAGATAAACTATTTGGTTTCTTTGTTGGACAGGTTATGAAATTAACCGAAGGCAAGGCAAATCCCAAGACTGTTAACAATATTTTAAAGGATAAACTTAAGTAATAAATAAGCTTAAAGTCTCGGCAATATATGCCGGCTTATCTACTCCCTTAATTTCCATTGATACTTCATTTTTAACTAAAAACTGTCCTGGGTTTTTTTCTGTAATATCAATACATTTGGTATGAATGCGAACTTCTGAATTAACCGGAACCGGGCTTAAGAAACGCACTTTATCCAAGCCATAATTCAAACCCATTTTTGTCCCCTCAAGCACCATTCCAATTTCTTGTGCGAATGAAATACCAGCAACTAAGGATAATGAAAGAAAGCCATGAGCAATTGTTGAACCAAAGATAGGCTCTGCTTGTTTTGGATCTACATGTATAAATTGATGGTCCATAGTTGCATCAGCAAATTTATCAATTCTTTCTTGATCAATCACCATCCATTCAGAAGCACCAAGATCCTTACCAATTACCGAATCAATTTCATTAGGTTTTACAATGTGTAACATATTATTCTCCCATTAAATGTTCTTTGTATTCTTCTCGTAACTCAACCTTTAACAACTTTCCTGTTGCACCATGCGGAAGCTCTTTGACAAAAATAATATCGTCGGGCAACCACCACTTAACAACTTTTTCTAGTAAGAAATCATTGATTTCCTGCTTATCAATTTCATTTCCATCTTTTGTGATCAAAAAAAGTAAAGGTCTCTCATCCCACTTAGGATGTGGGACTCCCACGACACATGCTTCAAGTACATTTTCGTGAGTTAGTACAGCATTTTCTAAATCGATTGAGCTGATCCATTCTCCACCAGTCTTTATGACATCTTTTGCTCTATCAACAATTTGCATGCATCCGTCTGGATGGATAGTCGCTACATCCCCAGTATCAAACCAACCCTCCTCATCCACCGCAGGACTATCTGCTTTGTAATATTTATGCATTATCCATGGACCTTTAACCTTTAGGGCACCACTGGCCTCACCGTCTCTAGGAAGTTCATTATTCTCATCATCAACAGTCTTAATCTCCACGCCAAACATCGGATAACCCTGTTTGGTTTGAAGCTGATATCTTTCTTCTTTAGGCAGGCTCATGGTTTTCTTGGTTGGCGCATTTAGAGTTCCAAGAGGACTCATTTCTGTCATTCCCCATCCATGAGTTAAAAATGCATCATGCTGCTCATCAAATGCCTTAATCATTGCATAAGGCGCTGCAGAGCCCCCAACTAAAACTTGATCAACTGTATCAAGCTTCAGACTCTCTCCTTCAAGATACTGCAATAATCCAAGCCAAACAGTTGGAACACCTAACATCGAATCAACTGATTCTTGCTTCACCAGCTCATACAAAGACTCTCCATCCAGAGCATGACAAGGCAAGACCAAAGTTATTCCAGTAATTAATGCGCAATAGGGTACACCCCAGGCATTAACATGAAACATAGGTACAACTGGTAAGACTGAACTAGAAGAGTCAAAACCCATAGCTCCAGATACTGAAATTGCATGCAAAATAGTTGACCTGTGAGAATATAAGACTCCCTTGGGATTGCCAGTTGTACCAGAGGTATAACACAAAGCTACTGCATCATCTTCGTTTAATTGAGGCCAATCATATTCATCTGACTCATCTTTAATCAACTCATCATAACTTAATGGATCTTTTAAATTATTTTCAGGAATAGTGTCTTTTGATGATGCAATAATTATCGTTTTAACTGTAACTAATTTATCTTGAACACTCTCCACAAGTGGAATGAATGTAGGATCAACAATTAAAACCTCATCCTCTGCGTGATTAAGTATGTATATTAACTGGTCAGGAGAATATCTTGGGTTTAAAGTATGTAGGATAGCTCCCATGCCGGATACGGCAAAATAAGTTTCAAAGTGCCTGCTATTATTCCAGGCAATAGTTGCAACTCGATCATGCGCATTTACACCAAGTTTTGCAAGGGCATTAGCAAGCTTTTTAGATCGCTTAATTGACTTTCCGTATGTGGTTGAGTTTATTGAGCCATCTAATTCTCGTGAAACTAATTTGCCATCAAAATTATATTTTTCTGCATGTAAAATTGCCTGTGGAATAGTTAAATCCCAATTCATCATATTACCTTTCATTGCAATAACCCCTTTATTTAATAGTAATCTTGTAGGTTTTTAACAGAATTATATTCTGCATTAACTCTTAAGAATAAATCTTATCATATGAAAATAATATTATTTATTTGCATAGGTATATCTGTCTAAGCCTTGAAAATCTTTACAAGTCACAATATTTTTAAAGCCAAAGTCTTTTAAGATATTTGAAACTTCTGATGCTTGAGAATAACCATGTTCAAATATAATTTTCCCTCCTTGCTTTAAAGAATATATTGCTTTTGAAACAATATGAAAAAAACTGTTTGAACCATTTTCAGAAGTCAATGCAATTAATGGCTCATGATGAAGGTCTCTAAGATGAGGATCATTTGGTTTGATATATGGTGGATTAGAAATAACTAAATCAAGAGAATTTTCTATGGAGGCAGCTAACCAATTAGCTTGCATAAAAGTTACATTAAATGCATTAAGGCGCTCTCTATTGATTTGAGCTACTTTTAGAGCTGAACCTGAAAGATCTGTGGCAAGAATTTTAACATCTCTATTTTTTAAACAAATAGATATGGCAATGCAACCTGAACCTGTTCCAACCTCAACAATGGTAGAGTTTTTATTTAAAGATAGATCTAATGTCCACTCAACAATTAGTTCTGTTTCTGGTCTGGGTATTAATACTCTTGAATCAACATAAAATTTATACCCCATGAATTCTGATTCATTTAAAATATAATCAAGAGGAATACCAGAAAGGTATGATGAAAAAAAAGTGTCGAGTTTTGAGGTTTCTGCAGCTGATAAATCATGCTCATCCTCCAAAGTGATAATCGTATCGCTTACCCCAAGAGATTTTAGAAAGCATTTTAGGTCTCGTACAATATTTTGATACTGAGATTCTTTTGATCTAGCTAGAGTAAAATAATTTTTTAGGCTTTGATTCAATTATGAGGTTTCTTCTAGGTTGGAGAGCTGGGCTAATTGGTTTTCGGTAATTAACGCTTGGCAAATAGAAATCATATCGCCATCCATCACTTGGTCTAAATTATGCTGAGTTAGCTTGATTCTGTGATCTGTGATGCGCCCCTGAGGAAAATTATAAGTTCTAATTTTCTCACTTCTATCGCCAGTGCCCACAAGAATTTTTCTTTCACTGGCAATTATATTTTGCTGCTCATCAATCTCATTTTGTTTTAATTTCGCGACCAAGAGAGCCATAGCTTTAGCCTTATTCTTATGCTGAGATCGATCATCCTGACACTCCACTACTACTCCTGTTGGAATATGAGTGAGTCTAACGGCAGAATCAGTTTTATTAACATGCTGTCCTCCTGCACCAGATGCCCTGTAGGTATCGACCCTTAAATCGCTTTTATCTATCTCTATGTCTTGAACTTCATCCACTTCGGGTAAAATTGCAACTGTAACTGTTGAGGTATGAATCCTACCTTGCGACTCAGTCTCAGGGACTCTTTGAACACGATGAACACCGGATTCAAATTTTAGAAACTTAAAAACACCTTGACCGTTAATTTTGACAACAACCTCTTTTAGACCACTGGGCTCTGATTGCTTTATATTTACAATTTCAACCTTCCAGCCTTGACGCTCAGATAACCTTGAATACATTCTAAATAAGTCTGCTGCAAATATTGCAGCCTCATCACCGCCCGCTCCAGCTCTGATCTCAAGGTAAGCAGCGCCATCATCTGCCTCATCTTTAGGCAACAACATAAATTTAAGGTTTTTTTCAAGCTCTGAAATCTTCTCTTGATTAGCTGTGACTTCAATTTTTGCAAGCTCTATTAGCTCTGAATCTCCTGAGTCTAGAAGTTCCTTTGCACCTCTTAATTCTTTCTCGACATCTTGGAGTGATTGAAACAGATCAACAATAGGAGTAATTTCAGCAAATTCCTTATTTAATTGGGTGAAGTGAGCCATATCATCTGTCGCACCCTCTTTTGCAAGAGCTTCATTAATCTCAGTTGATCGTATTCTTATGCTCTCTAATTTTGCAATAATGGAATCTTCAAGCACTTCTAATTTCCTTAATCATAGACAAAATAGCATGAGGGGTTAATGATGAAATATATTGTAGCTGATCCTCTGAGATAACATGCATTTGTTTAAGAGATGTGAATGGGTCGTTGGAATTTAGCAAGTCTAAAAAGTCTTGTTCATCAAGATTATTAGTGACATCCCTAAGAGCAATATAAGCTTCATTGCGATTGTTTTTATTAGCCTTCTCTTGATTTAAAGACTCAATCCTTTGTTGGATAAGGTCTCTTGCTTTCAATGCCTCAGAGGAGCGTTCTTCTAAATTCTCTTGGGTAACAAGCTCAATATCCTCAATTGTGAACAAATAAGCATACTCTAGATCTCTAACTTGATTCTCTATGTTTCTAGGAACTCCCAAATCAATTAATAGCATGGGTTTGTTTTTTCTTTCTTTCATCGCTTGCTCTATTAATCCCTTTCCAATAATAGGTAGAGGTGAATTAATAGAGGTAACTAAAATATCTGTATTTTGAATCAGAGCTCCAAGCTGAGACAACTGAGTTGTCTCAATAGAAAGAGAATTATTAACTTTTAATGTTTTCTTCGATCGATTAACCGCATTAATGTTAGTAATACCATTTGTATAAAAATTTTCAATAACACTTAGTGCCATCTGACCAGCCCCTAATATTGTAAGTGTTTGTTGAGTTGGATCCTCAAAGATCTCTTGAACAATTTTTAATGACAGGCCTGAAACGGATAATGGATTAAAGCCAATCTGTGTTTCTGTTCTTGCTGATTTTGCAATTGATGTAATGTCCTCAGTTAGTTTTTGAAATGGGCCGTTCAATGCACCCAGTCCAATATATGTCTGAATTGATTGCTTGAATTGACCCAGTATTTCCTGTTCGCCCAACACTTGTGAATCAAGGCCGCTTGCGACATAGCACATATGTTCAATGGCTTCATTGCCTTTAAAAAAATATAAATCATCATTTAGATAATCGCTTGAGCCAAAGAATTCAAGGGTTTTTTTGGCAATTTGGGTTATATTTAATGAAGTACCATAAACATAAACCTCAGTTCTATTACACGTAGAGAGAGCAAAAAATGATTCTATGGAATCATTAAAACTACTGTCAAAGAAATTTTTAAAGTCTTCTTGATTAGAGTCATTTATAATAAAAAGCTCTCTTTCTGATAACTTTGTAGTTTTATGATTTATGCCAAATAGCTGTAATTCCATAACAAAAATTATCTCAATATTTCTTTTAATTTTCTTAGGTTCATGTACATCAATATCTCACTCAACATTCTCAGAAAGAGTATTTATAGGCAAGTTATCTTTTACCAACACTCAAAGCCGCTCTAACTATAATGTAAGAGTTAATGCATTACCTGAAAAAGTTATTATACAGATTGGTAAACCTTTATTTGGAAATCTATTAAAGATTGAATTTGATAATTCCACAGGCCTTTCGTTTGATCCGCAAATTGATAATGATTACCTCTATTTATTGCAGAGTTTTAACAACAAAGACTATATCAATTTTTTTAATTCCTGCTTTGGTGAGCTAAATATTGAGAAAAATATGTTTATCATAAAAAAACATGATTTTGAATTAAAATGCAATTATCAAAATAACGCTACTGTATCAGTCTATATGACATATAAAACTAAGCTAAAAATTATTGGGCTTTTGAAGAGTGGATAGCTTAAAAGTAAATTGTCCCGCAAAACTGAACTTAAATCTCTCGGTATTGGGTAAAAGAACTGATGGGATGCATGAAATTAAAACACATTTTCAACTAATCAATTTGTTTGATGAAATGTTAATCAAAAAAACATCTAGCAAATCTATTTCTGTAAAAACTAATCTCGGAACCTCAATTGATGGTAAGAAAAATATAGTTTTTGATGCAATTAGATCATTATCAAATTATATTGGAAAAGAAATATATTGTGATATTGAGATTGTAAAGAATATCCCGTTAGGAGGAGGCTTGGGCGGTGGGAGCTCAAATGCAGCTGCAGCCCTCATAGGAACAAATTTTTTATTTAAACTAGGACTTTCTTGTTCGGAATTAATGAAACTGGGAAAAAAACTAGGAGCTGATGTACCCTTGTTTATTTTTGGAAAGAATGCTCATGCATCCGGTATTGGTGAAAAGCTATCTGAGGAAATAAAACATTCTAATAAAAAATATTTACTACTATTTCCTCAAGTTCACTCCTCAACTAAAGAATTTTTCTCTAAATGGGATGATTTAAGCAAGGACTCTCAAGAATCAATTCTGATGAAGGAAGAGAACTCATTTTTGCCTATTTTCCTTGAAAAAAATCAAGATATAAAAAGAATTTTTAATGAACTAAATAAAAATAACTCATTTAAGCTATCCGGAACAGGATCAACAATATTTTGTGCTTATAATGATAAAAACAAAATTGAAAAAACTTTGAAAAAAATTCCAACTAAATGGAGACACTCTTTTTGTGAACCTTTACAATGTTCACCATTATTAACTTACTTAAAATAATGGGGTGTAGCCAAGCGGTAAGGCAACGGGTTTTGATCCCGTCATGCGCTGGTTCGAATCCAGCCACCCCAGCCAATACTAAAGAAAATGATTAATAAACCTACTGTAGGAATTTTTTCAGGCTCCGCATCAATATCCCTTTCAGAGGAAATTGCAAAGATACTCGGGCTAAAGCTAGGTAATATTGATCTCGGAAAGTTTTCTGACGGTGAAATAAAAGTAGAAATTCTTGAAAATGTTAGAGGTCATGAGGCATATATTATTCAATCCACATGCTCTCCAACAAATTCTAATTTAATGGAGTTAATGTTAATTACTGATGCTCTAAAGCGGTCATCAGCCTCTAGAATAACAGCTATCCTTCCCTATTATGGTTATGCTCGTCAAGACAGAAGAGTGAGATCTGCCAGAGTTCCAATTAGCGCAAAAGTTATAGCAGATATGATGAACTCAGTTGGTGTTGATAGAGTGCTGACTGTTGACCTTCATTCAGAATCTATTCAGGGTTTCTTTGATATGCCTGCAGATAATGTTTATGCAACCAAGATAATGCATGATGATATTAAAGCAAGATCTACAAAAGATGAAAAAATATTGGTTGTTTCTCCAGATGTTGGCGGAGTCGTCAGAGCAAGAGCATTAGCAAAATTTTTAGACGAGTCTGATCTTGCTATTATCGATAAAAGACGAGCGACTTCAAACGAATCTGAGGTAATGAATATTATTGGAGATGTTGAAGGAAAAAGTTGCATTGTACCTGATGATATTATTGATACGGCCGGAACATTGTGTAATGCCGCTCAGGCTCTTAAAGATGCAGGGGCTGCAAAAGTAAAGGCTTACATTACCCATCCAGTTTTATCTGGCCCTGCAATCGAAAGAATTTCTAATTCTTCTATAGATGAATTAGTTGTGACCAATTCAATTTCTTTGTCCCCAGAAGCAGAAAAATGCAGTAAAATACGCGTCATTTCTCTTGCCCCTACTATTGCAGAGTGCATCAGAAGATTAAACAATGAAGAGTCGCTAAGCGCTCTATTTTTGTAGAAAGATAAGTTATAAGGTAAGACATATGTCAAATGAAATTATATTAAATGCAGATCTAAGAGTTAGAACTGGAACAAACAAAACTCGAGAAATTAGACGAGAAGATTCAATGGTCCCTGCGATTATCTATGGTAATGAAGAAGAATCAAAGAATATTAAGTTAAAGTTGAATGAGCTTACAAAAGCTTCAGAAAATGAGCTCTTTTATACTCAGGTTCTTAAAATTCTACTTGAGGGAAATGAAGAAAAAGTTGTTCTAAAGGAGCTTCAAAGAGAGCCTGTAAAGGGTAAATTTCTTCATGCAGACTTTCAAAGAGTTTCCAGCAAAACAAAACTTAAAGTTGTGGTTCCATTCAGATTCAATGGCGAAGAGGACTGTGAGGGAGTTAAAACAGACGGTGGAGTGCTTGCAAAAGCTATTTCAGAAATCGAAATCGCTTGCTTGGCAGGAAATATCCCAGAAGCAATTGAAATTGATATTACAAACTTAATGCTAAATGAGGCAATCCGTTTATCTGATATCAATCTACCAGAAGGTGCTGAAATTCCTGGCTTTGATGAAGAAAATGATCAAATGATTGTTTCAGTCAACCCTCCAAGAGCAGAAGAAGAAGAGCCTGAGATTTTACCAGATGGTGAGGAAGGTGAAGTAGCTGAGGGAGAAGAGGAGTCTGTGGAACAAGATGATTCTAATGAAGAGACTCATCAAGAAGAATCAAGTGATTAAGGTTCGTATTTTCTGTGCCTAATATTTGCATCATTGGCTTAGGCAATCCTGGTGCTCAATATAATGGAACGCGACATAATATTGGAAAAGACTGGATTAAAAGTATAGCAGCGGATTGTAATCTAGAACTTCAGTCAAAGAAAAAGATTCAAGCTACTGTTGCCATGTCTTCTGATGAAAAAATTCTTTGGGGTTATCCAGATCAATATGTGAATGAATCAGGTCATTCGATTAACAAAATTGTCAAAACAACTAATTTCAGCCTTGAGAGAATAATCATTATTCATGATGATTTAGATCTACCAATTGGAAGTCTTAAGCTAAAGATAGGCGGAGGTCATGGTGGCCATAATGGATTGAGAAGCGTCATATCTCACTCAGGACAATCATTCACTAGACTAAGAGTTGGAATTGGCCATCCAGGAAATAAAGTGGATGTGACAAACTGGGTTCTAGGCAAATTTAAGCCAGCTGAAAAAGATTTGATTCTAGAGAGTTTTTATTTGTTTAATAATATTATTGAGCTTTTGGGGAACAATGATATTAAGAATGCTCAATTAAAACTTCATACTGACTAAAATGGGGTTCAAGTGTGGAATTTTAGGATTGCCTAATGTAGGTAAGTCAACTTTGTTTAACGCAATAACAAAATCATCTATTCCAGCAGAAAACTTTCCATTTTGTACAATTGAGCCCAATCTTGGAGTTGTTAATGTTCCAGATAAGAGACTTGATAACATTAATAACATTGTTCAATCTGAAAAAGTAATCCCAACCACCATGAGCTTTGTAGATATTGCTGGCCTTGTAAAGGGGGCCTCCAAAGGGGAAGGCTTGGGAAATGCATTCCTATCTAATATTAGAGAAATGAATGCCCTCCTCCATGTTGTTAGGTGTTTTGATGACGAAAATGTTGTGCATGTTGATGGCTCAATCAATCCACTAAAAGATGTCGAAACTATTAATCTTGAATTAATTTTTGCAGACCTAGAGGTTCTTGAAAAAAGAGAGCAAAAGTTAGAAAAACTAATTAGATCTGGAGATGGAGATGCGAATAAACATAAAGAAATAATCCAGTCTCTGAAAGAGCTAATGGAAAACGGGGATTTACCGAGGCTAGATAAGTTTGATGCTGAAGAGATAAAATTTGTTGAAAGCATGAATCTACTTTCAACTAAACCAATGGTATTGATCGCAAACTTATCTGATGATGATTCAAAAAATAATTTAAGTAGTTTAGAGAGTTATGCAAATAATAATCACATCGATATTATTCCAGCTGTTATTAAGATTGAGCATGAGCTAGCCACTTTGGAAGAAGATGAGCAAGCAGAATATCTAGAATTACTTGAAATGGATGAGCCTGTATTAAACAAAATTATTCTTGCAGGCTACAAGCTGCTAAATCTAGAAACATTTTTTACCTCTGGACCAAAAGAATCCAGAGCTTGGACAATACGTCAGAATTCTTTAGCACCTCAAGCTGCCGGCGTTATTCATACAGATTTTGAAAGAGGTTTTATCAAAGCTGAAGTCATTTCATATGAAGACTTTATCCATTGCAAAGGAGAATCTGGAGCCAAGAAAGATGGTAAATTACGGCTTGAAGGAAAGGATTATATGGTGATGGATGGTGATGTAATCCACTTTAAATTTAATGTTTGACTTATAAAACAAGTTCTTTATCATTTCACAACTTGGCTATGTAGCTCAGATGGTTAGAGCACAGCACTCATAACGCTGGGGTCGGTGGTTCAATTCCACCCATAGCCACCATTAGCAATAAATTTAAAAATAAAAGGAAGGTTAGATAATAAACTTATCTGAGATTTGACACTCTTGTATCTACTATTCTTTTTTAAAGAATATCAAAATTATTATTAAAGATACTAATACCAATAAAGCATCTTCACCGAGCATGCTTAGAATATCAGTAACATTTTTGTAAACATCTCCAACAAATGGAGTAGTGGGACCAAAAATAATACCTAGCAACAGAGAAACTGCTACCAGAGGTAGTAATAATTTTAATAACTTATTAAAAAAGGCAGTTAGTTTTATAAGAGAGTTATTAAGATTCATTTTTTATAAAAAAGTTAGAAAGGGCCTAATGACCCTTTCTAACATAGATTAAGCAATGCTTATCTGTTTACTAAGCTATATAGAACAGCTAATACAAGTAGCCCTACAACACCGCTAGAAGCTAGGGTCTCGACTAAAGAAGTAATGTTTCCAATTACATCTAGTCCCATCATATCACCGAAAGCAAGGCTTCCAACGATACCAAGTCCTAAAATACCAACGATAACACTAGTCAGGTTACTAACTAGGTCGCTTAACATTCTAAATGCATTATCCATAATTTCCCCCTATGGTTTGCATGGTTAGTTGACCTATAAAACCATAAAATGAAATCGTGGACAAGAAAAATGTAAGAAAAAAATTGCTAAATTTGACTTTTAGCAAGTTTGTCTATAAATGATATAGATAATACTTCTTATGTATTATAAATATTGGTTATTTTATAATGGCTACTGCTCTAATACTTTTTTAGATAATTTCATTTTTCCTCGATCAAATCCGATTAACTTGACCTTGATGACATCACCCTCACTAAGAACATCAGAAACATTCTCAACTCGCTCAGAGGAAATCTCAGAAACATGAAGCAATCCATCCTTGCCAGGCAGAATGTTTACAAAAGCTCCAAAATCTACAATCTTGACAACCTTTCCTTCATAAACTTTATCTAATTCAGGATCTTCTATTATGCCTTCAATGATTTCAAGAGCGGCTTTCATAATTGATTGTGTTTCACCAAATATAGTTACAACACCATCATCATTCACATCTACAGATGCCCCTGTATCAGCTTGCATGCCCTTAATTACAGCTCCTCCTTTACCAATAATCTCTTTTATCTTGTCTTGGTGTACGATGATTTTTTTCATTGCAGGAGTATTATCAGATAATTCTTTAGGTGCAGAGATCACTTCATTCATTTTTTCTAAAATATGCATTCTGGCATTTTTTGCTTTTTCTAATGCGGACTCCATAATTTCGGCTGTAATACCTTGAACTTTAATATCCATTTGTAATGCAGTAACGCCTTCTTTAGTTCCAGCAACTTTAAAATCCATATCGCCAAGGTGATCTTCATCTCCAAGAATATCTGTTAATACTGCAAAACTATCCTCTTCTTTGATTAACCCCATTGCAATACCTGCAACTGGATTTGAAATAGGAACACCTGCATCCATCAATGAAAGAGAAGTTCCGCAGACAGAAGCCATCGAACTTGACCCATTAGACTCTGTGATTTCTGATACAACTCTCAAAGTGTAACCAAACTCTTCGGAATCTGGCAGAACAGCTTTGATTGCTCTTTTTGCCAAGTTTCCATGGCCGATCTCTCTGCGTTTTGGTCCAAGCGGCATACCAATCTCTCCGACACTATATGCAGGGAAGTTGTAATGCAACATAAAGGTGTTTGATTCTTCACCATTTAATCCCTCTATCCTTTGCGCATCTCTTGTTGAGCCAAGTGTAGCTGCAACTAATGCTTGAGTTTCACCTCGAGTAAACAAAGATGAGCCGTGAACGCTAGGCAGAACATTTGTTTCTACATATATTGGTCTCACGGTATCTAAGTCTCTTCCATCAATCCTAGGCTCATTAGATAAGATGCTTTTTCGAACTACATCTTTTTCTACTAATTTAAAGGCATTCATTAATTTACCTCTTTCAATTTCATCTAAATCTTCATGAGCTTCATTAATCTTTTCTCTGACAGAATTAATTGCTTCGCCTCTATCAGCTTTATCAGCAATCTTGAATGCACTTGCTATTTCTTCTTTAAAAGAATCAGCAATCTTCTGCTTGAATTCAGCCGTTAATTCATCTTCGGAAAATTCCCATGGAGTAGGGTTCACTTTAGCCCTTAATTCTGAACAAGCTTTTATCACTTTTTGCATCTCTTGATGACCATAGAGTACTGAACCCAACATCAGATCCTCACTAAGCTCGCTTGCTTCAGATTCAACCATTAATACGGCATCTTCAGTTCCTGCTACTACCATATCCAGCATTGATTTCTCAAGCTCTTCTGGGGATGGGTTTAAGACATAATTGCTATCAATAAAACCAACTCTTGCAGCTCCAAGAGGGCCTTGAAATGGAACCCCTGAAATTGATAGGGCTGCTGATGCTCCAATCAAAGATGCTATATCAGGATTAATATTTTTATCTGATGATAAGACAGTACAGAAAATCTGTATTTCATTTTTAAAATCTTCTGGGAAGAGCG
>Ga0233450_10001418_pt1 | contig 25120 bp, 8 predicted proteins | sample 011ome_30_FD_189956 | JGI IMG/M metagenome (GOLD analysis project Ga0233450, IMG submission 189956) | Coastal salt marsh microbial communities from the Groves Creek Marsh, Skidaway Island, Georgia - 011501CT (spades assembly) | ecosystem: Environmental > Aquatic > Marine > Intertidal zone > Salt... | reverse complement strand
AGAATTGATTTTAGAATAATTACATGAACAACATCAACGGTATGCATACTATGTAGTGAAAATAACCGAAATTGGTCGTGGCAATATTTCAGTCGCGTCATCACCAAACGAACGGGACTAACTTTTTCCTCTTTTTCGGGAACTTATCGCCGAACTTTTCAATGTACCATTTCCAATAAGCTTTTGAACGAGGCGCCAGGTTCGCCACCGTCCACAACGCAAACGCGAAAAGCGCTCGCGATCTTGTCGCAAAGCTAAACGCGAACCATTGGATCATTTCGCCTAAATAGTTTGGACACGTGGAATATTTGAACAACCCTTCGTTCGGAATGACGTATCCTTTGTGCAACTCTCGTAACTTGGACAATCTGTTATCTGAGTCTACGTTGATGAACCAACCGATAAACGCCACTATCATCCACAACTGACCATCCAATGTTTCTAAATTTCTCGCCCCATTCCGGGCTAGCTCACAACCAACGAGCGTCGCGTTGACTAAGTTGAATAAGACGGCGCAAATGACCACTGAATACGTCGTCGGCGAGATATTTCGCGACGCCGGATAGATCACCGCTCGATTAAAATAGTGCGCGACGAACAAACCGACGGCGAATTTCGTGGACATTCGCATGTTGGGTTTTGGGCTCCTGTTAAACGGCCACGGAAGATACTTCCGCCACATTCGCTTCAAGAAACCAGGTTTCTTCTTCCCGAAATCAAACCAATCCCCGCCGTAAAAGAACGAATATACGAGCATAATTGGACTCACAATCTCTTGAAGGAACAACGACTGGTTTCCCGGCAACATCATCGCTTTACTCAAACTCGTGCTCAACTTTCCATACGGTAAACTCACGTAAAACAAAAAAGGAAATATGCACAAAACCGTCAACATCCACAGGTTAACAGCGTTTGTGAACAGTAACCGCTCGAATCCGCTTCGAAATTGAGAAAAACACAGAGTGAGAAAACCACTCGCTCGGTAAAAAATATCGATTCGACTGGAGTTTGCCAGCGTCGTGAATATGTTTTCCTCGGTGTCTTTTATGTCCATGATGCCGTCGCCGACGGATTTTAGCGTGTCCACCAAGGAGGACGGCGCGTTTCGCGATGCTTTCTTTTCATCTTTACCCTTCGCAGATGAAGAAGAAGTGGTATTCGTCGTCGTCCTATCCGGGAGAACACCGCCGACATCATTTGAGGAAGAATTAGAAGTCGGTAATGAAACTCTCGCTCTCTCTTTCAAGCGCATCAGTTCTTGCAACAATTCGTACTCCTCTCCGCTCACCTCGACGGTGCTTTTTCCTCCTTTCTTTTTGTTGAAGCTGCTCATCGTCGAGGATGCTCTCTTCTCTTCTCTTTCTTTCGTTTTTAGGGGTTTTTTGTGCCGCCATCTTGAAATTTGCTACATACAAAAATGTTTGAGAAGCAATTGCATCAGGCGTTGCTGCGCGCGGCGGGTTCGTTCCTGAGCTTCGACGAGGTCGTCGAGGAGGACGGGAACAACACGAGCAACGTATCGGCGTCTGTACTTTTCGGCGGCGGTCCGAAAATTACGCTACGAAACGTAAAGTTGCAACACGAGGAAGACATCGTCGATGGATATTTGGGACAGTTTTTACCGACACATATCGGCGTCGATGAAGCGAGAGTGGGCGAAGTTTGCGTTCGAATGTCTGCGACATCGATTGTCGGAATGCAACCAACAATCGATGTTTCCTTGAAAGGTGTGAATGTTGTTTTAAAGAAGCTCTCGAGAGAGGAGGAGACGCGCCGGCAAAACGAGAGACAGAAAAAGAGCGAGGAGAAAAGAGGGGAAGGAGGAGGAGGAGAACAGATAGAAAGTTCCAAAGACGAAGACGACGACGACGACTTTGGAGCAAGACTCGACCAGGCCGAGATGATTTGGCTTTGCAAAAACTTAGAAAACATTGATTTTACAGAGATTATGGAGAGTTTGTTTGTTAAAGATGGGAAGAAGACGTTCGCGAAGGATGACGACACTTATGTTGCGCGATTTTTGAAAACTCTACTCGCAAATGTTTCTGTGAGCATTTCCAATCTTCACATTCGATTCGAAGACAGTGTAACTGTGATTAATAAGGACAAAATGGGTGTAGGAATTGTGTGCGGAATTAAGTTGGATGCGTTGCTGTGCGAGTCCGTTAGTAGCATTGGAGATCACAAGAGGAAATATAATAGAGCCTCGCATGAAATCTGCAAGAAGACGACTATCACGAATCTTTCGGTGTATTTTGATGAATTAGGCACAAGCGATGACATGAATGAAGCAAATGTTTTAGAACCGTTATCTTTAGATTTGATATACGTGCAAAAAGTAAACGCGGATGCACTTGATAACGGTGGTACTCCCCGAGTTACTCTGAAGGTTAACGTGCACGACAACGCCGGTATCCGCGTGGGTCTACGTAAGCATCAATACGACAACTTTAACAGAGTTCTGGCGGCTCTTGGTCGCGAAAAAGAAATACGCCGGCCAACGGAACGTGTGAGAGAGAATCCTCGACTTTGGTGGAACTACGCTCGTCTAAGATTAGCACAGTGTAAAGCAACGAAAATACCGAAAACACCCCGATTGATGAAGATTAGTGCGAAAGAGGTGAGCGAAGCGCATCGGAAAAGACAGCGCTACATGGAGCTGAGTTCTCGGGTAAATGGAGCAGACGAAGAAGATGTCCTCGATGAACTATTCAAGATTGAAAAATCGCTGAGCTTTGAGGTTGCGTTAACTTGGCGTTGTATTGCTCAAGTTCATAGTTTACAAGAAGACGGAAATAAATGTAAGAATTGTGCGAACTCAGTCGTAGCAATCTCAAGAAAAGTTGCGTTGAACACAATAAAATGGAATAGAAAAGAAGAAGAGAAAGAAATAGAAAAGGAGGAAATGGCGAGTAATGAGGAGGTCTCAACTCTTTCGAGCGATGATTTATGCCAATTGGATGATGTTCTGAAGGTTTGCAAAGATATCACTCATCCTCATCCTTCACAATGTTGGAAAGGTCCTGAATTCTCGGTATTTATATCATTTCAAAGCGTTTCCATATCGTTATTTCTTGGGGCGGAAGCGAGCAACCCCTTGCCAACAAAAACTATTTTAGAAAATTCAATATCGGTCAAAGTTTCCAACTTTGAATTCAGACTCGTAAAGCACGTCGATGACATGCAATCGTTTTTAAACGTTAGCGATATCGAATGTTACGATATTTCGGAACGTCCGATAATATCCAGATTGATGCCAAAACGAAGGGCGGCATGTGCCGATATTAAGTTTGCGCGCAAAGATTCTCGGTACTCACTCACAGGAAATGTCTCGAAGTTTATCATCAGGATAGATAAGGACACGATCACGCGCATAACATGTTTTATGGATGTTCCAGAAGACGTTCGCGAGGACTACTGTTCAAGAACAACATCAAATAATGAGACAAAGGCCAAAAATTTTGGCGAGAGAAGTGCGAACGAAACTGAAAAATCATCTGGTTTGGAAATGTTTGAAACTATTAGCGTAGTTGTCGATGCTCCGATTATACGCATTGATGCACGAAAAGAAAACACTTTAATCATTGATTTAGGTACTATCTCCGTTCATAGGTCGAAAGTAAAAGATTTGAATGTCTTACATTCGATCGAAATCGGCATATCTGGATTATCAGCAAAAATTTTAGACGAAAACGCCGATAAAAACACAGTTTTTCATATCTTGAACGAGGTTGAGGACTTAATTATTTCCTACACGGGGACTCAAAGTCCAGGAATGAAGATTGCATCTTCGCCAAAAATACTTTCCGTTGATGCAAGGAAAGATTTATGTGTGAGTATGTCACCGTGTCGTTTAATGACGATACTCGCAATTGCGGATGAGTTTTTACCCTACAGCAACAGTGGTGAAAAGGATTTGAGAATAGAAGAATCAAAAAATGTCGAGTATGAATACGATTCCAATACACGAGTAGTTCAATCAGAACATCATGTTTATATTCAACAAAGCTTAGGCATAAAATTACTAGGGCAGCCAATGGGATTGACAAAGTATAAAAAGGAAAGAGATGATGATGGCACTGACGGCATAGAGAGAGGAGGCGTAGATCGGCCTACAACATCTGCTGCTATACACAGTGAAGTAGAGATTTTAGAGATAGTAATTGACGGGGGACAGATACATCAAACCAATTCGAATGTAGACTCAGGTACAGAGATAAAATGCGAAAGATGCTTAGAAATTAAGGATTTGCTCCGAGGCGGTAGTTTCCTATCGTTCAAAAACGAAAATCTAACGGAAGAGAAGGATGATGAAGAAGACACGTTCGTACATGCGAGAATTTCAGAAATTGCAATTTCGTTGTACACTCGATCACCACGTTCGCCTTATTGGAGCGATATCTATACCGAAATGGTACTATCAGGTCCTTCGATGATAGCAAATTTGTCACGTCCGACGTTGGGCTCATTTTGGCGTGCGCTAGACGAAATATATGTCCTACTCGACCGAAACATACAGGCTGACGAAGCTGTTGGTCGATTGGATAATTGGCAATCGCTTGACGTCAACTCCTCTGTGACAAATTTTAAGTTGACTATATGTACGAACAGTCTTGAACTAAATGCCGTGCTTGAAGAAGAGGATTGGTGCAAGAGTGACGGAAAGAAGGAAGCGTTCAATATAATTTCAGGAGTTGGAACGCAAATTGAAATTATGAATCTCAATACCGGTTTGAACGTTGAGTGCGCATTACCAGACTTGATGATGGAAGATTTAACAATCGATCCGAGCCACAGATATCGACACTTCGTGAACTCCCGAAAGCGAGATGGTGCCTCGTTCGCGAGGCTTGCGTACAAGAATTTTGATTATCGACAGGAAAGCGTATATCCAGGTTACGATCAAATACTTATACTCAATATGGATAATGCTGAGGTAACATTTTTGATGCGATTCTTTTATTATCACGTTCTAGGATTCTTCTCTGGCTTCTTACCAGATTATATCCCCATTGAAAGTTTGCCTTCAGCTTTGCAAGAAGCCGCGAGAATAGAACGCGATCAGTGGTTGAGGGTCGGCACTTTTGCATACGATGTTTCCATAACTAATTCTTCTACGATTTTACCCCGGAGCACATCGGCAACGTCCGAATGTATTTTAGTAGACTCCAAACGAGTACATGTTTATAATCAATTCAAATGGGAACATGGAACCTCCCATTTAGATGCGGAGGCAATTTTGATGGATAAGATGACGATTGACATTCATGACTTTTCCATGGCAATGTCTGATGTACACAACAAGGGATCTCTGGTGTTTGGTGAAAACATAGTGCTCAGTAACCAGTCGTTTCTTCGTCATATTCGACCGATGGAAACCCTCACAATTACAATCGCTGGCCCGACGTGGGATCCTCACGATAGCAAATGTGGCAGCGAAATCGAGATCTCGACCGAAGGGGTTTTTGCTTTAGAGCTTGACAATTATGAATTCAGTGTCTTGTGTAATGTAATTGGAACGAACTTTGGAGAAGAAAGCTGGGAAATCCAAACTTTGTTTAGCTATCGCGAAGATTTGGAATGGAAAAATCCAAAAACTTCTCCTTTGACAAAGTCTTTAGGGCAAAGGATTATAGTTACGTTACCGTATACGGTTCTGAGACTGTGGAATGCCCCACGCTCCAATCGCTCGAAACCGCTATCAGAGATACACATGGGAAATCTTTACGTGAACTATTATTCGCACAGAAATTATATTGATTATGGCTTGAATATATCTTTATGCGATTTAAAGATTCGAGATAAGCGGATTGGAACCGGGAAAGGTCACTTTGAGATGATACAAAAAGGTTTCAATTTTGATGAATCCAATGTAAACCAGGATGAACGGAACCTGACTTTTTTGCACCTCGACGTTGAAAGCGTTCGTAATGAAACAAATATTGAAATGAACTTGCACTCACGTTGCTGTGTAAAAGTCGATCCATTATTCTTTAGCGAACTTGCCTTGTTCTTTTCTTTCTCAGAGAGTGAAATTGTTGACGAGTTGACGAAAGAAATAATTCGAATGTCTCCCTTAGAAAAGCGTCTCAACGCCGACGTTCAATTTGATAAAAATCGTAGCGATAACGGGCTTATAAAGTTGAGAGAAGATTTGAATTTGAACAGCGGAAGAAGAATCTTAGCCGATGGGCCCCTGTGTTTCTCAAACCAGTGCATCTTGGATGGAGATGGATATACAATAAGACTTCCAAATCGGCAAAGTACTCGCGGTGATCAAATTCCGTTAATTATTCTTGGAAGGAACAAAATTCTCACGTTCAAGAATTGCACGATTGAGATACCGCTACCAGATATGACAGTGAATGAGCGGTTAGAGCAAATAAACATTGGAGACTACGTTTCGTTCGGATCCAATTCGAAAATTGTTCTGGATGAATCGGCTCGGATCGTGAAGACAAATATGAAGAACCTCATTCAAGGCACCTCGATACGGACAACCAGCAATGCAACCCCTGCTGACCAATCATCTCTCCGCGCACGTGTACGGATAAGTTCACTTGAATTGTTGATTTTCGATGTTGGACAGCACGCCGCAGATGGAAAGATTGCTGCATCTGAATATATTTCGTTGAAGACGGGTGTAGATCTTTCATATGCCAGCTTACCTTTGCTCAAAGTTTTAGACCAAAAGGGGCGCACAGAGGTTGCTTTATATATCACGAATCTTGAAGCATTTTTCTGCGATGCAAATAATCGCGCGTGTTTCGATAGACTGCTTCATAAGACTAACATAGATTTTACATACAAAGAGGCCTCGAATGGAAGTATTCAGCTTGATGGAAATGTTTCAGAAGTGGACATTCACCTGAACACGGTCACTCTTCAGAATGTTTTAGAAAACGCAACAAAAATTTCAAATTCCATCCAAGCTGTCTCGGCTTCATTTGGAGCATCAGTTGCCCCTTGCGGGGCTTTTGAATATATTTGTGCATCGAGAGCAGCTGGCTTAAAATTTTTCCGCGTTATCCCTCCACGTGGTTACGCTAGTCTGGGTGACGTTTTGATATTTGCGCATCAACATTCTCCATCGACATCCGTCATTGCGATAAATGCTGCTAGTAACGTATGCACCGCACCAACTGGATTCATAAAAGTTTGGGAGTCTAAATCGAACGATTGTGTCGCATGGTGGCCCGTCCCCAAGGAAGGATTCATCGCGATGGGATGTGTAGTGACAGCGTCCAAAGATAAAATGCCCAATACAGAAAATTATCGATGCGTGCGACAAGAGATTCTGACAGAAAGTACTTTCAGAGATTGTGTATACAGTGGTGGCACAGATGCGGAGCAGCTCTGGACAGTAGACAATTCGTCTCAAACATTCTTTGCAGGACAGTGGCAAAATGTTGGGAACACGGGTAAGAGTTTGAGACCTGCGGCACTGCGCGATCCTCTCCTACCTATTCACGTAGAGACATCGCTGATTGATAAACATCAACACGAATCGCCGCAGACCAGTTGGGACATTAGCCCAAAAAGAGTGGGTAGGTCACATGTGAACGACGATTCGCTCTTGTTAAATTCACCCCAATCCACATATGGAAATATTTATGACGGCAGTGATGACGGCGTTGAAAAAAATGAAGATATGAATACATCAATATCTGTGTTAATTCCGAACGTGCACCTCGAATTATTCGTCAGGGAAGCCAAACGGCCGTTTGCATCAGTTGCCATCGATTCTATAAGACTAGGTATAACAGGTGACGAAGATGGCGAAGAAGTATCGGAGCATGGAGAGGAAAATTTGTTACATGGGGCGCTCTCATCAAACCTCTCGGTATATTTCTATAATCCGATCGTTTCTTCGTGGGAACCTATTTTGCAAAGATTTAAAATTGAAGGTGAATATTCGAACAATAAGAGAAAGATGATTGAAGAGCACAATCTCACAATTCCGTTGCCGATTTGCTGTGACGTGCACAGCTCTTTTGGTGAAAATTTATCATCTTTCCTGCAGTATGATGTCAATATGGTGGATCCTTCGTTATCTTCCAAGTACTTTAATAAAGATGTCAATTCTCTGATATCGAATAATTTGGTCTTTCCAGTCTTTGTTCGAACGGAATACCCTAGTCGTTTGGTTCACAAGGTCGATCCAGGCGAGTCGTTCAAGATTGCTGACGCTTCCGAGAAACTTGAATATCCCAATCCACCTCACAAGGGCATAGAAAACAATAACGAACGCGCATGGAGACACTATCCAGAACGGAGCAAGTGTCACTTAACACTACATCTCGACTCTTGTAAATTTGCTTCAGAGGTTGTTGAGTTGTCTTCATCAGTCCCGGAGTTGCAGTGCTCTGTTCGAATATACTCTCATAACGATAAAGTGGATCAGGATAGATCATTGTTGCAATCGAGTAGATGCCGAACCAGACCACTAACATCGACAATTTCAATTTCAAAAGGTAATGGGGAAATAGAAAGATGGTATAAGTGGGACGAATGCTTTTCGTTAAGTATTCCACTTGACGCAGACCCCAACAGTTGCCTGCTCGGAGTGACCGTCATTGATTTACGAGGCTCCGGCGGCGCGGGTTCGCCGCTTTCTGAGTCTGTAATATCAACAGCAGCATTGCTCAACTCTTCAAGCTCTGGCGACTTGTTTCCATTATTATGTGAGGGTTTAGAACCTTGCATTGTAAAATGCTCAGCTCGACTTGTTTTTGCAAAGGTTAGAGGGCAAGTAGGAAACCTTCTCAAGACAAAATCCTCCCTCAGTCGTAAAGGCAAAAATATGCCATCTATTTCAATGTTTGAATCTGGGCCGTGGCATAAGTTGCGACCTAGAAAAGATGTACTGATGAAAAGTGATAGTGCGCGAACTGATTCTAGCAGCGTGGAAGTTCTGTTTTTTGAGAACAGGAGTTTTACAATGACGACTTCGGCTGATATTTCAGGTTCGCTCGAGTATTCTCTCAGTCCGAGAGTTCAGCTTCGTAACACGACAGAGTTGCCGATTGAAGTTCTCATAGCTCCAAAAGAGATGGATCCCCACGACGCATCGGAGCACATTCTAGCGTTCGATAATCAGCCCACTTCCGATCTATTCATAATGAAGAGGCTTATCAAACCAGGAGAGCTCCTACCATTGCCGTATTCCACCATTGGACCCGACGCCCGTTCAAGCATCCATATGAGGGTTCACAGCCTCTCGTCCCCTTCCTCCTGGGGCAGTTTGGTTAAAGATACAAACAAATTTGTCCCAAAAATTCTCTCATACGAGGAAATTTTGGGATGTAGAGCTTTGAGTTCAGGAATGGAAGGACACGAAATACTCCTATGTGATGGGTCTGGCCAGACTTCGTGGTTTCTTTGCGTTGAAACAATCAGACTTAGTGTACAAGGAAATTATTCTGAAGATAGATCGTCTTTCGATTGGACACTAATCATTAAAGCTCCTTTGAAAATTCGGAATACTTTAGGAGGTAGCTGCAAGATCTCCTTATATTCCTCTGAATTTGATCTGCCAAATATGAAAATGGATAAAGCCGCATTTGTCAAAGCGTTGGAATCAAATGAAAGCATTTCCATCTATAACATTCATCCTGGATTCCACACCGTGATCGCGATTCATTCATTACGTGGCGGATGGAAGATTTCTGACAATGGTCGATTTGCACCTGTTTCACCTTCAGCATTTGCGTCTAAAGTAGCAAGAAATGGAGGCATGAATTCTGTCAATGAAACATTTGAACTCGAAAGAAGAGACGGTTCAAAGTCTTACTTAAATGCAGTTGCTACTATAGTTGGACGATACATTGGAGATTCTAGCGAGAAAGATTCAAGTGCGAATCGTTTAGTCACAATATGCGCTTCTGTTATGATCGTTAATAGAACAGGAACTTTGTTAGCATATCGTGCAACATACAAAGACCGTGACGGTACCAGAACGTCTACTCAAAAAGGTGATGACAGGTCCGATGCCGATTTGAATTCGAGACTGAGCGATCCCGCAAGCAGCACCAATACGAGCAGAAAGAGAACCTTTGACTCTAGAAAGAAAAGTATCGATGGAAGATCTGATCGAGATGGCAATGTTACTTCTATGCGACGTATGCCAGTTGCTACCATGCATTCGCTCAAGACGACGCCGGTCACCTCGCTCGAACATATACATTGGACCCCAGGTGATCGCGATTATTCAACCTCAGAAATGCGAATTTCTTACGCATCGCCGACAGAAATAGATGAAGGTAGCACTTTGATGCTTGAATTTGGGATATCAAACAGCGACGACGCGAATTTTTTCACAAAAAATCTTGAAATGAGTCCGCCTGTCCTTGTTTCTGAGTTTGATTTGAGCAGGCCAGTTATAATTGAAGCGAACGGATTGGAAATATCAGGTCAAAACGTGACGTCAGTCTGTTTACCAGTATCTGTTCGATTTGAACGACAAAGTCTGCTCAGTAAAGTATCGAAAGAAGAGGGATTCTTTGACACGGAAATTTTTGGTCAAGCTGTGACAGTCATCGTGGAACCTGCTATTACTTTGATGAACAGAACTGGAGAGATTTTGGATATCACGGATTCTCCCGATGCTTCAGCGTGGAAATCTATTCCTGCGGATCACTCGAAGTGGGGAGTACCTTGGTCGTGGCGCCTATCCGACCCAGAGCAAAACTTGTTCGCAAAATTACATCGCAAGAATGGGGCATGGAGTTCAAAATTTAATATTGATAGAGATGACAAAAATACATTAAGTGTGCGCTTGCTCGATACAACTAGCTCAGAAGAGGGACAGAATATGCGAGTGAAGTCCTTGAACATTGATATTGAACGCGATTCTCTTCTCACGTGCACTTCTACTATCAATTTCACCGTGAGACGAAATCCAATCATTATTGAAAATACAAATAACGAGTACGTTTTGGCTTTCCGTGAAATACTATCTGACGGATTAGCACGAGTAGAAAACGATACTGACTTTAACAGAGCTTCGTTTCATGAAAATCTTCGTGCTGGTAGTGATTGGACTGAGGTCCAACCAAATGCTTCCATAGCTTTTGCGTGGTTAAATGATTCGGAGCCTGATCGAGCTATAGAAGCAAAGTTCATTCGTGTCGGAAATGTTCAGTCATCTACGAAGAGAGAAAGGCTTTTTGAAAAATTACCATCGCGCATATACAGGGCATTTGATAGCAAAGGCTTGACTGAGCTTCCCGGTCTCGCAGTGCCCATATTTGATTCTGGAGGTGAAGGTTACTGGGCTTTTGAAGCACTGAAAGATGGACTCTCTAACACAAATCAAGATGACTTTAAAAGCACTTTGCTTACTTTTGCTACCGTATCTTTCACACATGCAGATGATGTGAACAGAAAACCATCGAAGCTTAGGTTTGGGTCAGCGCTATCTAAAGATGATCTCCAAAATTTTGCTCAAACACGGGAGGAAGCTTTACAGAATGAAACTGAAAGAATGTTTTGCCCGATCACCGCAAAACGCTCTCGATATTCATTCTCTCTGAAAAACATAACTTTGAGTTTACTCGATAAACGCATCAACGAGATCCTGGTAGCTCACGTCGATGGATTTAGCATATCGCACGATCAGAAAGAAACTTTCACAGAAGCGGTGATTACAACCACTTCTGTACGATTAAAGAGTTTACAAATTGATGATATGACGCACAAAACAATATACCCGGTTCTTCTGCGTCGCATTGACAATGATGTTGCGCAGGATAATCTATTTTCAGCACGTATTCGAGTTCGGGAAGATCTACGCGATAAAATAATACACTATGACCGCGTAGAGTTGAATTTCACGCGCACGCCGATCCACGTGAATATCAATGAACCGTCGCTTTGGTCGGTCTTACTATTTTGTGACTATTTTGTCCCACGGAGTTCTTCAGGGACAAAATCTGCTAAGAGCAAAAGCGGTGAAGGCGTTGGTATTGACGACGTTTCAGTTGTCGTTGGAAATATCGATCGAACGATATACGTGCAGCACTTCTCGATTGACCCTATAACAGTCGCTTTTTCGTTTCGCGCAGCTGGTCTTGATCGAATTCGCCCGAGACGCGCGCAGGAGCTCATCCCTGGCATAGTTGGCTTTATTAACCTTTCCGAGTCTACGGTAAAATTAAAAGGTTTTGCGTTGCATCATCAACTTACGAAGCTCTCGACATTCAAATTAGACGTGGGCAAAGCGTACGGGAAGCAACTCTTGGGACAAATATTCAGAGTTTTATCAGGTATTAGCGGATTAGCATCCGTAGGACTTGGCTTGGGTAAAATATCCAACATCTTAGGTGGACATACAGCAATTGGCGTCGGGATGAATCTTCGGAAATCAATCTCCAAAGCAAGTCATTCGAAAATATACATGCAAGACGATAGACCCGAGGTTGACTACATAACTTTTACAACTGGTGCGATTGATGGTCTCACTTATTTTACGTTGAATGTTGTAAAAGGAGCTACTGGAATTCTTTATAAGCCTGTTCTCTATGGCTATCGCGATGGCGCTTCAGGTTTCTTCAAAGGTGTGAAAAAAGCCACGTTAGGAACGGTTTCCAAGCCAATTGCAGGCGCCGTTGGGTTTCTTGGACACATCACATTAGGAGTAGAAGGATCTATCACAAACGCACTTGCCGCTCTTGGAGTAAAGACAAAGAAGAAGCATGTGAAGAGAATTCGTCCCGCTCGTCTCCCATCCATGGATGGTGTATTGAGAGCGTATGACGAGCAGGATGGAACGGCGTCAATGTTGTGGAGAAAAATAAAGCAAAGACGTTTCGTTCGACATATTTCTGATGATGAGGATTTCGCGTGGGTCATAAATATTGATCATGATAACATTATCATCGCAACTAGTAGGCGTCTCTTCAAGATTGCAGTTAAAAAACACCTAAGCAAGAGAGCTTTAAGCATTGAGTGGGATTTGTTTTGGAAGTCAGTAAAATGCGTGGAAAGGAGTAGGGAAGGAGACTACGTTGACTTAATATATTCCAATAGCAGCTACCTGGATCAATGCCAGCGAATCAGCGTTCCCGTTATTTTACAAGATACGCTGAGCGATAAGATTCTCTTATCGTCGAGATTGTTCTCGAGTAAGAACGAAAAAAGTTCTTCTGAACCTCGAAGGTCCACAAAATCGTCGATCAGAAAGAGTCTCGAAAGAAAGCGGGGCAATTTCGCTGGTGAAGAAGAAGACGATAACCAGTCGTTTTCATATTCATCGACCTCGTCTTCCTCAGGGTTGAGCGACTACTCTGAACACTTAAATCTCTCGACCTCGTTTGATGATAGAATTAATACCACTGATAATCGAAAGCTCGGTAAAGCGTTCAAATTTAGCGACGGTTACAAGTGCGTTTACTCCTCTTCAAAGAGAAGATCGGCAGGATTCAGCGCCAATGCGCCAGAAGAAGAAAACGCACCGAAAATTTTCGGGATATTTAATCCAGTATCGGGAGGAAAGAAAATTACTTTTGGATCAATACTCCAAATAGGAACCAATGCGGCCCCGTCATCATCAATTCCTATGCCAGTGGTCAACAAAACAACAGTGACCGGGGAAGATTCAATTTTTGCATATCCCGTGAAATTTGAACTCGCAGGTAAAATAAAAGGATCGAATGTACGCTTCTTCTGGCCGGTACCACCGGAAGGTTACGTAGCTCTGGGAGTATACTCTGTTAGAGGCAAAAAAGCTCCAAGTAAGAGAAAAAGTGTTGTATGCATTCGCCAAGATTTAGCGAAACCGTTCAAAATCACGAAAAAAGGAAGCTCTGCGTTCCCTGAATACGTATTTGTAGAAAAAGCAGATTTTACATTGTGGAGAATTTTGAATACAGTCAATACGTTTACAATCGTCGATGGTCACGCGCCCTTGCCGCCAGAGGATGAAACATTTGCAGACTTCAAAAGATACGATCTGTGATTATGAAAAAGAACTATGATGAGTAGTGTTGTAAAGAAGAAGATGATGATTAGTTTACTACTAGCTTTTATTACTGATTAAAACTGCACGTAACCTCGTTCGCATGTTTTGTCCTCATCGTTTTTCTTCAATGAAACAAGTACACCATTCTGTCTTTGTAATGAAACAATTTACACAACAAATTACACCATTTCACACGAACCACAACTCATAACTTTCTGGAAACAAAAGCGCGAGGAAAAGAGAGAGAGAGAACGTTACCTTTGATATTCGGCGATTAATAATATTATTATTATTGAACTCCAAAATACGTACAAAATAAGAGATGTTTGTTGCACTTGTTGATGTTTGAATAACGAGAGAGAACGACGACGAGCAAACAACACGATGACGACGTTCAACAACAACGGCGTAACGACTTCTCTCAAGGATAAAAATCTGTTGAGATTTTTCCTTCTCGGCGTCGGGACTTTACTCCCGTTCAACGTGTTCATCACCGCGAAGAAGTATTTTGACGTGACTTTACTCAGACACGATGGTGGGGATGCCGCCGCGGCTGCGAGAAATGGCGAAGGATGGTTTACGTTTACGAAAGATTCGTTTGAAAATGCGTTTAGTTTTTCGTACACGATGGCAAACTTGGCGACGTTAATCGCGATGAATAGGATGCGGGTGTTTGATGCGGGCAGAAGAAAGGATGATGATCCAAGAAGAAGAAGAGAAGAAGATGTGAATGAGAAGAGTAAATTATACGACCGATTGACGACGTATCCACTCTTGGCGTGCGCTGTATGTTTCTTCGCGACGGCGTTACTGGCGTTGGATGAACACATAAAAGGTACATTTGTCGTCTCTTTCGCGACATTTAATTTAGTTTTGTTCGGTATTTTCACTGGTTTGGTGCAGTCCGGATCGTTTGCATTAGCCGCGACGCGAGAGAGAAAGTTTTCCACGTCGGTGGTGAGTGGGCAAGCGTTGAGCGGGGTGCTCGCGAGTTTCGTGGCGTTGACGTGTAGCGGGTTTAATTTCGCGGCTTTGTATTTTGGTTTGAGCGGATTGGCGTGTTTACTGTGCGCGAAAGGCGGGAGAGAGTTAGTCTTGGAGATGAAAAAGGAAAATATGACGTCAAATATGGGCGACGATAGTATTAATAGTGGGAACATTAGCACGCAGCAATACGCTCCAGTCGCGATACTCGAGGAGGACAAGGAGGAGGAGAAGAAGAAGAAGAAGAAGAAGGAATCGAATAATGCATTGTCTGAGAACGACTTGGAATTCAACGTCGAAGACGAAAGGTCAAACGCGCGACTCATGGGCGCTTCTACGATGTCGTCTTCTTCGAACGCAACAACAGAAGCGTCGGAAGGTACCGAAGGCGCCGCCGATGAGCCGCCGATTAAAAAAGAGACGTGGCTCTTTCGGTTCGCCGTGTTTCTCACGTTTACAGTCACGCTCACCGCGTTTCCCGCAATCACTTCGTCCATAGTCACTCGCGCGGAAATGAATAACAACAGCGGTAGCGATGATAGTAACGGTGCATCCACCGACGGCGACTACTGGACCTCCTTCCTCTTCCTCCTCTTCAATCTCGGCGACCTCGCCGGACGCGTTTTTGAAGGTTCCTCGTACGCTCACAGTCGAGGGCTACAAAACGTCACCGGCCAAGTCGCGTTCCGTCGAAGTCTGTATCGAATAGTATTCGTTCCTTTGCTCGCTTCGTGCAACGTGAATCGATCCGGCTGGCGCATCCCTCGAGTCTTCTCCTTCGACTCGTTTCCAATCCTCTTTGTATTCTTATTAGGATTCACCAACGGTTTCAACGCCGCATGCAGCATGGCGCTAGGACCGCAAACGCTCTCTTCTGACCACCATTCGCCGCGCTCAGACGAAATCGAAAACGAAGACATTGAAATAGAAAACCCACCGTCGTTGGTGTCCTCCTCTTTGACGACAGAAAGGACGAACGAGGACGAAGAAAAAGAAGATGTCGCGAAAAGCGAAGAAGGCGCGTTTCTCGGCACCATGCTCTCCGCTGGAATCGCCTTCGGAAGCGTCGTCAGTGTACTCGTCTGCGGGATTTTCACGAGTGGTGGGTATTTGTAAAACAGAAAGAACTTGAACATAAAGTTGTGTACTATTACTACTCATCTCCGTATTAGTATTTTCTGTTCTTTTTTCTCTCTTTTTCTTCTCCACAGCCGCCAAGCCGCCAAAAATTCCTCTCAGGAACTTCGTTTACCCGAGCGTTTTCTCCAAACATACATCCAAAGAAACAAAGAAGAAGAACGCAGAGAGAGAGAGAGAGGTATAAAGATGGGATTCAACAACAAGAAGCGCAAGTCAAACCCGAGCGATGGTAATAACAACAACAACAAAAGAATCCAAAAGCGAGACTTTAAGAAATCCAATCGCTCAAATTCGTGGGACAAAGAACCCAAAGGGAAACGACCGGCAAGAGGAGGAGGCAAAAAGAACAACGGCGAAGGGAAATACGGCGCGACTGAATACGTCCGCGAAAACGAGCACTTCGAAGCGTACTACTCGGCGCAAAAGATATGCTCGTCCGACGAGGATTTTGCAAACTTGATGCGCGTTTTGAAAACGGATTTACCGAGCAGTTTTAGAATCAACGGGGTTGGGAACTTTGCCGCGCGGATCAAGCAACGAGTGAAAAACGAGTTCGCGACGTTATCCGGAGCAGGGTTGGAAGATATTAAACCACCGAAAGCGGTGGAGTGGTATCCAGACTCTGGGGCGTGGCAATTTAGTTACTCCAGGTTACAGTTACGATCCGTGCCGCAGTTGAAGTCGTTGCACGAGTTTCTCAAATCCGGCCAAGAGTTTGGTTCGATCACGAGGCAAGAAGTCGTGTCGATGATACCGACGCAGTTTTTGAAGGTTGAACCGCACCATAAGGTTTTGGACATGTGCGCTGCGCCTGGATCGAAAACGTTCCAAGTTTTAGAGGCGTTGCATAGGGATTTTGAGAGTTACGATCCGAGCTTTGGGAGTTTTCACGCGGACGCGGAGGGAGGAAAAGCAGAGTTGTCCGCAAAGATGCCGACTGGGTTTGTCGTCGCCAACGATGCTGATTTGAAGCGCTGTAATTTGTTGACGCACCAAACGAAACGCGCGAATTCGCCGTGCTTGTTGGTGACGAATCACGAGGGGCAGAACTTTCCTGTGATTAAAGGTGAACCCGGGAACGCTCAGGATGATTTTAAGTTTGATTCCATTTTGTGTGACGTGCCGTGTAGCGGAGATGGCACGATGCGGAAAGCGCCGGATATTTGGGCTCGATGGCACGGCGGCTTTGGAAATGGTCTGCACTCGCTGCAGATCAAAATCGCAAAGAGAGCCGCGCAGATTTTGAAAGTTGGAGGGAGGATGGTATATTCCACGTGTTCGTTGAACCCGATTGAAAACGAAGCCGTGGTGATGTCGCTGATGAAAGCGACGAACGGGGCGTTGACGTTGGTAGACGTGAGCAAAGAGTTACCGAACTTGAAACGATCGAACGGGTTGAGAGATTGGCAAGTTTGGGGGAAATCGAATCGTCGATGGAATTCGGCGGAGGAAGCGCACGAGAACAACGAAAAAGTTGTCGCGAGTTCCATGTTCCCGGATAAAGAGTTTTTAGATACCATCCCGATTGAAAATTGCGTGAGAATTTTACCGCACCACTCCGATACCGGTGGTTTCTTTGTCGCCGTTTTCGATAAGGTGAGAGAATTGGATCCGGAGATTGAGACGCAAATCGAAAACGAGGCGAACGGCAACGAGAGTAAAAAGTCGAAAACGAGAGAGTTTTCGAAATTTAAAGGTTTAGGCATGGCGGAAGTGAAGTGCCATTTCGAGTACCCGTCCTCGTCCTCGAATGGTGACTCTGGAGATCAAATTAAGCTCTCTTTAACCGTGGAACAGCCGAAACCGCCGAAAGAGAAGTACTCTCGCGACCCGCAAGATGGTACGTTACTCTTCCTCAACGCGCACGGTCAAGACCAATCGAGACCGGGTAGGAAAGGGTTCGACGGGGTCGCGCCCGTGAATTCTCCGGACGTCGTCGATCCAATCAACGAAAAGTACGGCATTCACTCGCTTCAAATCGAGAAAAACTGTGTCACGAGAACCGCGGCAGGGAGCAAACCGAAACGCGTGTATTATGTCACTCCAAATTTACGACAGTACATCGCCGCCGATACGAGGGAAAGTTTACGCATAACCGCCATCGGTTTAAAAGTCTTCGAACGACAAAACTTAAACGACGATAAAGACTCTTACTTTGGCGCAGACTCGAAAGTTTTGAGCTCGTGCAACTACCGATTAAACCAAGACGGTTTATTCCTAACTTTGCCGTTCATGACAAAACAAGCGATCACGATCACCATCCCCGAACTCCTCCAAATCCTCAAACTGAGAGGTTTGGCGTTGGTTGAAAACGAACCGGTACCGGACGGTTCCAAATTCACTCCGCGACCGAGTTTCACCGACGCGGAAACTCGAAAACACGTCGAAAGTTGCTCCCAAGGCTCGCTCGTTTGTTTGCTCCGCGACGAGGACGTTCAGAAACTCAACTGCTCTCGATCCGAATTCGCAATCACGTGTTGGAAAGGCAAAACGAGCTTAAACTTGCTCGTTTCGAAAGTCGAAACCGAACACTTGCTCGAAAAGTTAAAAGCGCACACGAGAGATGTGAACGACGACGCATGAAAAGAAGACACAACAACACGTAAAAAAGAAGAAGAGTTAAAAGAGAGTGTTATCAAAGTTGTATACTTATTTTTACGAATATAATGAACGCTATTACATCACGATTTACTTCGCGTAAAATTCCAATACAACATCTCAAACAACATTCTCAACAAACAATTCACGCTTGAATCAGAAATTACAAAAATATTTTTTTCTCGTCCTAACTTAAAGAAATAATGAGCTTTCGAGATGAATAATTTTTAAAATATCATCACCTCATACCGAAAAAATATACGTAGGATGTTCGAGTCTCCCACTGAATCGGGCGGTTTCGGGGCTTCGTGCGAGCGCGAAGTTTCGCAAACTCTCGTGCAACATACTTTTCCAGGCGGGCGATATCCAAAGCGAAATATTGGAAAAGTTCCAGGACATTACCGTTCTCGAAATGCGAAAGAAACTCGGCGCAATACAAACACAATACCTCGAAAAGTGCGTCAATACAAACAGAGCAGGGCGTTGGACGTTTCCAAGTACGTAGCCTTTCCCATAAGCTTGCCTATGAGTCCCCAAAACTCGTTCTTCCCACTTCCTTCCTTCGACTGGAATACCAACGCTGTCTTCGGTTTCTTCTCGGGATTTTGAAATAGAAAAGCAATCCATTTCAAAAGATACTCTTGGACCGTTTCCTCTCCTCCGCTCATATCCCAAAGCAAATCGAGAAAAGGTTGGATGTCCCCCGTTTCCTCTGACACAAATTTCTTCTTCTCTATGTCGTACGGGTAGACTTATTCAAAGAAATTATTTCAAAGTAGGGTAGAGACAGGTAGGCATCTTTTCGTTTATGTTTATTATACTTTTATTTCTTCTTCGCATTTGATTATGCTCGCTGAAAACTTTCAGTCAAATTCTTTTAAAGCCAAATTCAACGCAAAGAGTTTTTCCTCCAGAATAATGAACGTTCGGTTCCTTATGGAAAATTCGGTAGCCCGATTCGTGTAAATGAGTAAAAAATTGTTTCGCGTATGAATTTGGTTTAGGTGCCTCTGATCCATGATGTGTTTCAACTAGAATTTCTTCGATTTGCAAGCCTGAGATAAACCAGGTTTTGTGCGTTCCCCATTCACATCCTTCGCAGTCGATTTTAAAAACATCTACTCTTTTATCTTTGTGTCCCAACGCTTTCGAAATTTCTGAAAGCGATTTCAAATTAGGATTCCTGTTTGAATCCACCTCAGATAAACCCCACCTATGAAAGAATACATTGTGAGGCTTGTTGCTAGCGTTTATGACGGTATGATCGAAAACATGAATAACACAGTTTGGCGCTCTCGCTTTTACCCCCTCTTCCCAGCTAAAGTCATTGTTACTTCCAATGCTATAAATCAAACAGTCCTTTTTATCTCTCAACGCATCTATATTGCACATCCATTTGCCCCCTTCACCCTGATTGCCAATACGATCTTCATGTAAACAAGTAATAGAAGGTTCAACATTATTCTGATACCATACGTTTGCCGTTTCCGGTGCGCCATTTGTAAGGGGATGAAAGAGAGAGTAACGAGAAAGCCTCTCCTCGGATAATTTGAAGTCACGCAACTCCGCACCTTCATGCGCAGCACCATCTCCTGACGGAGCCATTCGAATCGCAGGAGCAGAAGTTTGCACCGTTTCAGAGGCTCCTCCAAACTCTATTTTAACGCTAATTGAATTCCTTCCTTGCCTTGGGACGACAAATACGAACACCCAGGCTGAGAGAGAAAGCATGGAAAAAATCAAAAGACTCTTACTACACTCCCCATTCCGAAATGATACCTTTTTGACGACTCGATCGAGGAGCAAACTATGGACGCGCGAGGACATGCTGTTTTGCACAAAATTGCACGGTGTGTTCACTGACTGACAAGGCACTTCTTCCTCTTCTCGTCGCTCTCTAATCGTATCTCTCTCTCTCTCGAGTAATCGTCTTTATTTGTGGTTATCTTTCGAATTGATGTTGTTGGTGTATTAAAAACAAAAACAAAACTGCTTTTGATGACGCGATGAAAAAAGTGCATTTCAGGATGCCTCTGCGTCTCAAATTTCTATTCAAGTGCAAAAGATCTCATAAATATCTCAAGAAAAAACCGCTCTTTACGGGGAAGGAGGAAACACATTCTCTAATCACACAAAGAAGGTCACGAGGAGTGCAGAGAGACAGCGCGCGCACACACACGCGTAAACAAAGAGAGAGATATACCATGAGGCGATCGACGCGCGCGCACAGATCTTCCTCTGGAAAAGAAGAGGGAAAAGAAAAGAGGAATCTTGAGTCTCCTTTTCCAATCCGGAAACGGAGTGACGACACGTCGGAGTTTGAGGATGATTTTGTTGAGAAGAAGACTACGACGAAGAAGACGAAGAGGATGGGCGGTCACTCGGTCGCTGCGAACGAAGAAGCAAAGATCAAGACGAGATCATCGAAACAAAAAAAAGAGATCGTCGTCGTTCTCGAACGAGGAGGGACTGAAACAGCGGCAACGACGACGACGACGACGGATGATGGTGACGACGTTTCTCCCCAAAACGAGGAGGAGAAAAAGAAGTCAACGAAAACGACTGAGGAAAAGGAGAAAAAATTACGAATTTTACTGGTCGAGGACGACATCCCGACCTCCTTGATCATAACGTCCATGCTCACGCAAGCCGGAGCGATAGTGACGAACGCATCCAACGGGAAGCAAGCTTTAGAGCGATTACGAGATAACAATTATCACGAAAAGATTGATTTGATTTTAACGGACATCATGATGCCGGAGGTGGACGGCATCGAGTTGTGCTCGATTTTATCGAAGAATCCGAAATTGAAAGAGGTGCCGATAATTGTCATGTCGGTGAGCGATCATTTGGAAGCTACCGGGGAAGTGTTGGATGAGAGTAAAGCGCACGCGATTGGTGCGGAGGGGTTTTTGCAGAAACCGCTGAGTAAGGATGTGTGTAGGAGCATGGTCGGGACGCATCATAGGTTACCGTCGAACGGGAGTTCGTCGAGTTCGTCTTTACTGTTAACGACAACGACGAGGAATGGTGACGGTAAAAACGACAATAATAATAATAATAATAATAAGGATAATAATAAGGATAGTAATAATGATAACAACATCATCATCATCAACAACAGCGGTTCTGAGGAGAAAGGTTCGGGCGGCTCGGACGATCCATCGACTTTCAAACTCGCGGTGAAAGAATCTGGCGGTCTCGGAGTCCTCGACGAAGAAGGGACGAAGGAAATGGAAGAGATGAAAAAATCGAAAACGGCCGACCGTTGGACTCGAAATCAAATGCGAGATGCAGATTGCGGATCAGATGAAGGTTCTGGAGCCGGGGGTGGGAGAGAATCCTCCGGAAACGAAGAAGAAGGAGAAGAGGAGAAAAAGAAGAAAGAAGATTCGTCGGAAAAGGAGACCATGAAAACTACTACTACTACTACTGTTACTGCTCGAGAACTCGCGACGGCGCCAATGCAAGAAGAAGGACCAGGAACCTCGGCGCGAAGGACTTCAGACCTCGTGACGAATATATTGCACTCGGAACAAAAGAAACTCTTCTCGGGTTTGTCGGTGCAACTCGTGCGCGCACACGGCGGTCCAACGGCTGTTCTCGAACTCGCGTTACCGCCACATTCACACAATAAAGGCGAAGGTAGTAACAACGATGGTAACGAATATACGAACGATTCTGATCGCGTCAAATTACGCCGGTCTGAGTCGCGCTCGGCGTTTCAATCATTCATCAAACAAAACGAGAACAAAAACGTTGGCGTGGAAACGGTAGCGTTACCGATTGATCCGATGTCGATGGTTTTTCCCAATCTGAATGATGGCGCGAAAGCAGATATGACTCCGGATGGTAAGAAGAAGAGCGGAAAGAATGCGACGAAAGCAGCGCGTTCGAGATTATCAAAGAAAAGTACTTCACCGCAGGCGGCGATGACTGAAGCGAAAGATGTGGAAGCTGCGGAACTCTTGGTCCAGTACCAGATGCAACAACAACAACAACAACAACAAGAACAACAAGAACAAGAACAACAACAACAAGAACAACAACAACAACAACAGCAGCAGCAGTACCAGATGCAAATGCAACAGCAGCAATTCATGCAAATGCAAATGCAATTCCACCTTCAACAGCAGAACTTCATGGGGGCGGCACAGGATCCGGCCACGGTGCAAGCTAACGCGCAAGCGTATCAAAATTTGATGCAGTCGTTGGCGATGTCTCAGCAGCAACAGCAACAGCATCAAATGCAAATGCCTCCTGGATTCAATCCCGCCGCCGCGGCTGCAGCAGCCATGTTTGCTTCCTCCTTGAATGGAGCGCCACCGCCAACGAGCATACACAGTAACGCCGGAATGGGCATGTTTCCGTACTTTCAACAAAATCAAGAATACGTAAATTCATTCGTGCAAGCGTTGGCATCCGCCGTCGAGAAGGCGCCGATGACAATGTTAGAACACCAACATCAGCAGCATCACTATGCGCCACAGCAGCCGGCCCAACCGTTCGTAAACACATCTGCGGCGCAAGTGAAGTTGGACAACATTGTTGCCAACAATACCAACGCTGCCGTCAACAACGTCAACACCGCCTCAACCTGTGCCGAGCGAAGAGCGTTGGCCATCGCTCGATTTCTCAAGAAGCGCAAGGAGCGTAAATTCGAAAAGAAAGTTCGATATGCCAGCAGAAAACGGCTGGCGGAAGCTCGACCAAGAGTTCGCGGTCAGTTTGTGAAAAAAGTGGTTGCCGTAGAAGAGGTACCGACGACGATAGCGGCGAAGATCGCGACGACGACGACGACGAACAGCGACGAAGAGGCGAACAAAGCGAGTGAAGAAACTTTGAAAATGAAAGTTGTGGACGAATAAAGTGTGAAAGCGCTCCTCCTCTCGCAGAAGCAATAACATATAACAACATCAAGATAAACGTAATAATAATTCAATCGTGTAAATGTATAACAGCTAATACGCGGCATTCTATCTATGACTATATTAAATCTCATCTCTACCTACTGTATCTATCTCTCACGTTATCGGAAGGAAACTCACGTATCGCTGATTTTGCATCACGAGGAAAGCGCAAGTCCTCGGCGCCAAAATCTCGACCTCTTGTTCTTCTTCGCATTCTCCTTCAACGCTCGACGACGGTTGCTTTCGTTTCCTATCGCTGCTGTTCTTCATCTTCATCATCTTCTTCTTCGTTCTCGTGGTTGTCTGCAATGCTTCACAAGAAGGTTGATTCGGAAACGCGTGGGCGCAAACAACGCAAAACTCAAACTGATCGTCCTTCTCGATCATTTCATTCGTCGCTTTGAGCGCTCGCTCGAGGTGATTTGATGTTAAAAACCCGCTCCATCGTGCAGTATGAAGGCGACAGGCAGACGGAGACTCCTTCGCCGCCTCTTCCTTCTTCTCTTTCTGCCGACTTCGCAAAGCAGCGACGCTTACAATTTCGAGTATTTTCCGTAAAGTCTCCTCGTGCTCACCAGATGTTATCGCGGCGCTCTCTTTGCTCTCCACGGACCGCCGAAACGATTCAACGAGTTCAAACAACCTATTTTCCTCTTTCTCACATTTCGCTTCTCCTGTGCACTTTTCAATTTTCCGACTCGAAATCTCAACCGCGTTCTCGCCGCTTGCAAAACTAGACCTCTCAATCTCTATCGCTTCGTTTCCAACCTCAAAGTGCGCGAGGAGCACATTACTGCCACCACCATCACCAGCTATGTTACCCAACTTCCCTCCAGAGGAAGAAGTTTGACGATGAAAAACCCTCCTCGCATTATCCGTCACGCGGTCGTGCGTCGTTCGCCCGGGTACAAAGTTATCGCTCCGTAAGTTTATCGCGACGACTCTCCGTCTCCTCTCTTCTTCTCTCTCAGACGAAGAACTTCGAGAGAGCGGTCCGGACACGCCCAGTCTCTCGCACAGACGCTCGCTCAAAATCGCTTCGAACCGGCCTCGAGCGATGGAGAAAATATCCTCCTCCTCGTCGCCAATCGAGAGTAAACTCAACTCTTTTTTCTTCTTCCCTTCTTTCTCTTCATCTTCTTTCACGTACTCGTGCACAAAATGCGCGTTCAAAACATCCGCCATGGTGCACTTTCGAATCACAGAAAAAGATGCACGATCTAGGGCATCGATCGAAAGAATCTTTGCTGCCGATGATGCCTGTTCGTTCGCCTCGTTCTTCTGAGAATTCTCGTTTGAAGTTGAAAACGCGAACAGTTCAATCGAGGAGAGAAATGTCGGCACGAAATCATCAGACGAAGAGGAGGAAAAAAAAGCGGCGTGTTTGGGATGGTTGAACGAAGAGTATCGACATCGCAAAGTCGTCGTCGTCGTCTTCCGATGTTTGCTCGTTTCTTTCTTCTTCTTCTTCTTCTTCTCCTTCCTCTTTTTCTCGCGCATGATGATCGCTCAGAAAGAGCGGGATGTT
>Ga0233450_10001405_pt1 | contig 25326 bp, 17 predicted proteins | sample 011ome_30_FD_189956 | JGI IMG/M metagenome (GOLD analysis project Ga0233450, IMG submission 189956) | Coastal salt marsh microbial communities from the Groves Creek Marsh, Skidaway Island, Georgia - 011501CT (spades assembly) | ecosystem: Environmental > Aquatic > Marine > Intertidal zone >... | reverse complement strand
GTTCCTGGAACAAACCCTTGTGGACCCCATTCGACAAACCATTCCGTTTCAGCGCCGCCAGGACTCCAAGAAAAGAAAACAGAATCAGCAGAAAAGCCGTCCGTATTTAAAGCGCTAACCGGAACACAAGAAGACCCACCAGAGATCGTAATTGAAAAATCCGTCACCGACCCCCAAGAAAATGTTCCACAAGGATTAAGAGGTGTTACCCCCCCTTCTTGCTGCATTACCCTTATTCTATGATTTCCACTTAACGCGTTAGAAGGAACGGTAAAATTATATGTTATTGTGGGAGAAGTAGGGCTGCCCGCCCATGTTCCAATAGACTCATTTGCATCAAAGTTTTGATTTCCATTAAAATCAATCCAAACTTCCGCAGCATTTCCATAGGTCCCGCCACAAGTTCCGTATACCAAATCAATTGAGTATGAGTTTCCGCCTATAACATCTGCTACTTGTATTGTTTGATCTTCTACGCCGAGAACTCCTGGACAACCCGTGTAGGATATATTTGTAGTTTCTCCGATTAACGAAACGGAGCCAATATTTGAGTCGAATGTAGAAGTTGGCCCTGCAGAAGTGCAGTACTGAGATATAATGGACAACGGGCTTGTTATAATTAGCAAGAGCGATAATAAGTAGATTTTTTTCATTTTAATAGGTTTTAGTTATAACTGCACTAATGTAGTAAATATAACTGTTCTTAGGCTAATCAATAGTTTTCAAGGTTTAAAAAAACAGAAATTTCACTGCTTCAATGACTACTGGTTTGTTGATTTGGGGCTGGGCAAAGTTCTCTAAATTGCCTAAAGAAATAACCATAAGCAAATACATTTCTTTCATCATCAGTTTATGTCTTTTGGTCGATATTTTTGTTTTTTTAGCCTTTTTCCATTGGAAATAAACTATAATTGCGTACCTTGAATGGCCCATTAATTGAAAACCTTAATCTTATACATATGAAAAATTTTACACTTTTATTTTCTGCTTTGTTATTAACCGCTTTTAGCTGGCAGGCAAATGCGCAGCTCTCAGAAGATTTTGAAGGAGCAACATTTCCTCCGACTGGATGGACTGAAGATTTTGTTTCAGGTACCGCGAACTGGGCTGCAAACTCAGGAAACAACAATGGTTCGGTTGCTGGAGCTCATGGAGGAACGTTAAATGCGATGTTCTACTCTGGAAACTATAATGGAGATGCAACCAAATTAGTTAGTCCATCAATGGACCTCTCTATTCTGCCCTCTTATGATTTGTCCTTTTGGCGAACTCAAAATGATTGGGGGGGCGATCAAGACGAATTAGCTGTTTATTACAAAACATCTGCGGCAGGAACATGGACTCTTCTTGCTTCTTTTACTTCTAGCACTCCCTCTTGGGTATTAGAAACAATCAGTTTGCCAGCTTTATCAAATGATTATTATCTTGCTTTCGAAGCAACCTCAGGGTATGGATATGGTGTAACTATTGATGATATTGCTGTTGCCGCTGGAGCTTCTTGCTCGGCACCTTCTGCATTAACTGCAACTAACATTACTAGTTCTTCTGCTGATTTAGCCTGGACAGAAAATGGAACGGCAACGGTATGGGATATAGAATATGGAGTAGCTCCATATACCCCTACAGGAACGCCGACAATGGCTGGTGTAACTAACCCTTACAATTATTCAGGGTTAACCGCAAATACTGCTTACGAATTTTATGTAAGAGCTGATTGTGGAGGAACTAACGGAACAAGTGCATGGGCTGGACCTTACAGCTTTTTTACAGGGTATTGCGTGCCTTCTAGTTCATCGGCTGATACTTATGTAGATAACTTTTCTACATCAAATGGGGTGACAAACATTGCAAATTTAACCTCTGGCATCTCTACCGGGGGTTACGGTGATTGGACTGCACAAACAGTTGAAAGCTTTGAGACTGGAACTTTTAATTTTAACGCTGAAATAGTTGGAGGTACTGCAGGTTTCTCTATTTGGGTTGACTGGAACAATGATTTAGTGTTTGACGATGTAACTGAAAAAGTTTTCAATACAACCTCTTACGGCAGTGGCCCTTTCACAGGAACCATTACTGTACCTGCTCTGACTGCAATTGGAGATTATAGAATGAGGGTGTCTACCGACTGGAATCAGTCCAACCCTTCTGATCCTTGTGGAGCTCAATCAAGAGCAGAGTTTGAAGACTACACAATCACTGTTGGGAGCCCTCCTTCTTGTACAGCGCCTTCGTCCTTAACGGCGACTAACGTTACTGGAACTTCAGTAGATTTAGGTTGGACTGCTACCGGAACAGAAACCGCGTGGAACATACAGTATGGTCCAGCAGGTTTTGCGCCAGGAACAGGAACAATAGTAGCTGTAGGAACTAATCCTTATACACTAACTGGTCTAACATCTAATACTTCTTACGATTTTTGGATACAAGCAGATTGCGGTGCTGACTCAAGCTCTTATGGTGGACCATCTAGTTTTGCTACTCCTTTTGTTTGTCCTGCTGGTGCACAATGTGCAACATTGGGTACAGAAATTTCAACAGATTATGACTTTACGGCTTTACCAGGAACATCTACATGTCCAGGGACTTTATCCGTTACTATTCCTGCTGGGGATATAGTAGATAGTATTGCAACTTTTTACGACATGTCCGCTGTTGGCGGAGGATGGATGGCAGAGCAGGTGTCTTGGCTATACTCCCCATCGGTAGGAGTTGGAGAGGCTGCAACATCTAATGGTGCCGGGAATGCTACCGGAACAATAAATTACAATAGAACAGGCATTTCGTTTGCCAATACCGCTACAGGTACTGTAGATTTTGAGCTGCATGCAGGAAGAACCTATGGAGGTGCAGGTTGTGACAATACTTTCAATTTGGTTGAACCAGGATGGACTATTGTTGTTTACCATAGTTTAGCTCCAGCATGCTCCCAACCTTCATCATTAAATGCAACTAACGTTACTGGAACTTCAGTAGACTTAGACTGGACTGCTACCGGAACAGAAACCGCGTGGAACATACAATATGGTCCAGCAGGCTTTACTCCGGGAACAGGAACAATAGTAGCTGCAGGAACTAATCCTTACACATTAACAGGTTTAACATCGAGTACTTCCTACGACTTCTGGATACAAGCAGATTGCGGAGCTGACTCTAGTACGTATGCTGGTCCATCTAGCTTTACTACTCCTTTTGTTTGTCCTGCTGGTGCACAATGTGCAACATTGGGTACAACAGTATCTACCGATTATGGCTTTCAAGCTTTACCTGGAACATCTACATGCCCAGGAACACTCTCTGTAACTATTCCTGCAGGGGATATAGTAGATAGTGTTGCAACTTTTTACGACATGACTGCTGGTACTGGCGCCATCGGAGATGCATGGATGTCTGAACAAAGATCTTGGCTATACTCTCCAACAGTTGGTGCTGGAGAAGCAGCTTTATCTCCAGGAGCTGGTGCCGGTGTGGGTACTGTTTCATATAATAGAACCGGTATTTCCTTTGCTAATACAGCTACAGGTACTGTAGATTTTGAATTACACGCTGGAAGAACTTGGGGTGGTACTGGTTGTGACAGCTCTTATAATAAGGTAGATGCTGGAACGTGGACTATTATTGTTTATCACAGTTTAGCTCCATCGTGTTTTAATCCTACAGCACTAAACGCAACTAGTGTTGCTTCAACATCAGCAAATTTAGAGTGGACGGCTGGTAGTAATGAAACTCAATGGAACATAGAATATGGCCCAGCTGGATTCACTCCTGGTACTGGAACCATAGCAAATGCAGTTACTACAAACCCATACTTGATATCAGGATTAACCAGCAGTACTGAATATGACTTTTATGTTCAAGCCGACTGCGGAGTTGATGGAACAAGCAACATGGCTGGCCCTGCTACTTTTACAACATTGTGCCCAGCATTTACGCTTCCATGGTCGGAAAACTTTGATGTTAACGACTCAATTCCAACTTGTTGGTCCCAAGGAGCTGCCAATGCAGAAGACTGGTTGTTTGGAGCTGCCGGTGGTCATGTTGGTAATGCAGGAGTCATAGGAGGCGCTTCCACTAGTGGCAACAATTTTGCTTGGATTGATGATTCTACTCCAGATAATACCGGAACAACTCTAGAGAGTCCGCTTGTAGATGTAAGCTCTTTGGCTGTGCCTATGTTGTCTTTTTACTTAATTAGTAATAATGAAGGTAACGCAGGGACAAATGTTAACTTCTCTGTGGATGTTTGGGATGGCGCTGCTTGGAATACCGGTGTTTATGCAAGCAACTCTAACACTCTTAATGGTGAATGGCAGCAAATTTCTGTGGTCTTATCTTCGTTAACAATTACAGGACCTGTACAATTAAGGTTTATAGTTGATGAGGATCCAACAAATGCTTATTTTGATGATGTGGCTATTGATGATGTTACTTTCGTTGAAGCTCCTGCTTGTCCAGACCCTACTCTTTTGACAGCAGTCAATATCACCACTACTTCCGCTGATTTAGGTTGGACAGAAAACGGTTCTGCAACAACTTGGGATATTGAATATGGTATGGCTCCATATACCGCAACAGGTACTCCAACGATTGCCGGTACTGCAACTAACCCTCATAATTTAACAGGGTTAACATCTGGTACTTCTTATGATTTTTATGTAAGAGCGGATTGTGGCGGGACTACTGGCACAAGTCAATGGGTTGGGCCGTATACCTTCACAACAGCACCTGACTATTGCGCTGGAGATAATTTCTATGACAATGGTGGCTTAGGAGGCAACTATCTTAATAACTCTAGCGACACAACCGTAATTTGTCCTGAAACTGCTGGAGATGTAATTGAGGTAATTTTCAATTCATTCGCCACTGAAGCAGGGTATGACTCATTGGTTGTATACAACGGTAGCGGAACGGGCGGAACCAGTTTCGGAGCATTTGATGGCACAGCAATTCCTGGACCGTTTGTTTCTACAGACGTTACAGGTTGTTTAACTTTTGTGTTTTATTCTGATGGAATTGTAGATGATGCAGGTTGGGACGCAACGGTTAATTGCATTGCTCCATGTGCCGGTCTAACAGTTGATTTAGGTGCAGACACTACACTGTGTTCAGGACAAGATTCAGTAATACTGGATGCAGGTGCTGGACCATATACCTACGAATGGACTACTTTGGAGACAACACAGACAATTGTTGTTAGTAGCTCAACTGTTGGAACTGTGGAATACAGTGTTCTGATTACTGACACGATTTCAATGTGTCAAGCAATAGATACGGTTAGTGTTACATTCGATGATTGTTCTAATATTTCTGAACTGACTGGGTCTAATGTAAGTATTTACCCTAACCCAAGTAACGGAAACTTCATTATTTCTTTGAGTAATATTAGTGAGCAGGTTTCTGTTCAGGTTGTAGATATGCAAGGAAGATTAATTTACTCTCAAATTGAAGGTCTTAAAGTTGGAAAAGAGAACGTTATTTCTCTTGACAACGTTGAGAGAGGTGTTTACCTTATATCTGTTTCTTCAAACAAGGGCAGGTATACCCAATCAATTGTTATTCAATAACATTTAACACAATAAATAAAAAAGCCCGATTTGCTGATGCAAATCGGGCTTTTTGGTAAAGCAAAAAAAGATTCTATTCTTAATTAATAGCAATTTTTTTAGCAATCTTGGTCTCCTTATTTATTGGAATTGAAACCGTAAGTATCCCATCTTTATAGTCACCCACTATTTTTTTCTCTTCCACGTTTTTTGGTAGGTTAAATGTTCTTTGAAACTTACCATAAACAAATTCTCTTCTTGTGTATTTGCCCACCTCATCTTTTTCCTCTAATTCATTGTTGTTGGAAATAGATAGTTTATTGTTTTCCAATTCTATGTTTAAATCCTCTTTTTTCATTCCAGGAACAGCCAGTTCGATAACAAAACCTTTTTCATGTTCCTTTACATTTACTGCAGGTATAGTGTGTTTGTTATAGTTTGTATCCAACTTATCTGTATTGGTGAAAAAATCATCGAATAACGAATTGATACTTGGTTTGTGGTTAAATTTTACTATTGACATAATTTTTTGTTTTTGATTTCTAATTAAATTTCGAAATCACCAGGTCAAACTGTGTGCCGTTGCATTTTCCTTGAAAAAAACTGTCTTTTTGTCTGTTTTTAGGCGTTTTAGACTTTTAATTGCTGACAATATTTCCGAAATTGGCTTTATTTTTAGTTTTTTATAAAAACAGTGCTTCCCCCATTCAGAGAAATTATATATGTTCCTTTCGCAAAATTAGACAAGTCAATTTTATTTGTTGGAGAATTTAACTGTTGGGACAAAACTTTCTTACCCACAGAATCTGTAATCACCATTAGGCCTACACCACTTACAAAAAGAATATCATTTGAAGGGTTAGGGTATATTTTTAATTCATCTGAAGTATTCTCACGGAGACTTAAGCTTGGTGGACAATAATTACCGTCTGGAGCATTTTGAGGTAGCTTATAAGCTGGGTTGGTAATCAAAGCATGGCCTAAAACATCCATAGACTGAAGTAATGCTGGCGAGCAAGGCTCCCATTCGTTAGCAATGCCGTTACAAGTGGGTGTATCGTTTAATATGCCCATATTAGTGACTATCATCCAATATAAGTATTCAATAGCCATACATCCATAATCGCATGTTGCATCGTCATAGTGATACCATGCAGAACTTGGATAAGGGTTGGGAATACTTAAGAACTGACCTCCTCTTGCAACATCCATTGCAGCCGATAAAAGAGAAGAATTGGGAGAAAGGTCAAATGCCGTCGGATAGATATTTACATGGCCAACACCATTAATAGTGTGCAAAACTTCCTCTACTGTTGCGTCTGAACCCCAATAACCCGGGGCAGTTGGGTCCATTTCTGACTTCCACAATACCGCTGCCACACCATTTCCATTATAATTATTTTCAAAAGTTGTCATTGCAGCATTACCATCAGCAGCAAACACCGGCATCATAGCTTCATTTGCAACAAGCTCCGCAAGCAAAGCGGGGTCATCAACAACACCATCTTCATCGTTATCAATTAACTCTGCCCATATTGCTGCGGCGTGTAATACTTTTTCATCTGGAACTGTACTTTCAGCATACACAGAGCAACCAAACACATCAATATATTTCGTAAACGAACTTAATGCAGGGTTTGATGGGGATGGATTAGCCTCAACCGTGAAGCAAACATTGTTTTGAGCGCTGGTTGTTGCGATTAAAAATGGTAGAATTACTAGGCTTGATAATTTTTTCATGTGAACTAATATTTTCCGTGGTCTGGCACCTATTAATGAAGAGTTTTTTATTATATGAGCCTCAAGTAATTAGTTTTTTATCAGTCTTTCAATTTGTTGTTTTTCACCATTACTAATTTTTACAAAATAAACTCCGGACTTCAATCCGTCCAAATCAACCTGAGTTTTTACTGTATGTTCGTTACCTAAAACGAACTCGCTAGATATTTCCCGACCAGTGGCGTCTAGAACCGCAATATTAATGCTTTTTCCAAAACCTTCTATTTCTAAATTAAAAATATTGTCGCTCGGGTTAGGAAAAATTTCAACAGAAGTATAGCTTGCTATCTCTTCTTCACTTAAGGTATATCCAACCGTAAAGTAGTGCGTGATATGCGAACCAAAATCAGAGTCGAATTGGTCTAATTGGGGGCCGCCGAGCATTTTGGTTTTTATCGATCCATTGCCATCGCTATTTGCAAAAAATCCTAACCCGTCGCCATCGGAGTCTAAAAACTCCATTTTGTAACACCCTGGAGGTAGGCTTAGCGTGTCCTTATATTGCGTCGAATTAGCAAAATTGGTCCTTGAGAAAATTACATTTCCATTTTCATCGTAAACATAGAGTTCGTTTTCACTGGCTGCATTATTTGTGATTGTCCAAATATAAAAATCGGATGGATATGTTTTTGGTGCTTCAAACTCCACGCTGTAAGTGTTGTCATAATCGTAATCGTCAGAAGTTCCGTTTGTGCTTACAATATCAACATTAAACCACTTGCAGTCTTGGGCTTCAAACCAAAACCCTTGACCCGATATAGGTAACTCAACCTCTTCTGTTTCTCCAAAAGCCAAATTCCCAGTCCAATTGAAAGACTCGTGACCTCCGTTACAAACCCAAAACTCTATCGTTGCGCTCATTAAATTGGCGCTGCCGTTATTTTTAATTACAATTTTTGGGTTATCGCAAATCGGGTTTACTCTATTATGGTATTCCCAAATGTTTGGAGAAATCACATCATCAACAGTCGCATTATTTAAAAAATTAATGTCACCATAAGAAACAAGCTGAACAGTAGTTCGGTAATTTCCTTCCATTCCTCCGGCATCATATTCCATTCCATAATCAATAGAAGCAACTCCTCCGGGCGTAATGTAAGGTGTGATATCGTGATTGTATGTGTCGCCAAATGTTCCTGGACACCAACCAGCCCTATCGTAAATCCATGTTCCTCCTTGGGAAATAACCGGATTATCGGCACATGTTTTCCAGTTTAACCACTGAAATTGTTGCGTCCCGTTAATGCTTAAGTCGTGTAATTTGGGACAAAATTCCGCACAATTTTCAAAACCTCCGAACCAGTGACCTGTAGTTCTGGTCTTCACAGTATATTGAGTTGCTCCGGGGTTTAATTGGACATCAACCGCTGGCATAGAAATATCATTAGCGATATTTGAATGCTGATAATCCCCCAGCCATATTGTTTCAAAATCAATAACGTCCCTCGGCGGAGTTCCGTGTATCATTACAAATTTAACATCTATCAGTTCTTGCTGGTTTCCTGCAGAAAACTCAATAGTATCATGAAACAAAGGCATATAGTCAGTTACATCGTAAACCCATCTGAACCCATTGGGACCAAGACTTAGTCCTATTCCGTAAGGTGTAACATAGTTTTGAATTTGATGAGTGGTTTGATTGTATGTATTCACAAAATAGCCATTGTAAGAATTGTAGTTTGAATCTATAACAAAGCCATTGTTGTCATAGGTATATGAATATCCCGGTAACCAACCATAAGAGGTGTCAACCGCAGAAGAAGATATTCCAGTAACATTCATATCAACCGAGGTTGTTGTTTCGACAATAGAAACTTGATGGTGTTCTATAGAGTCAATGACTAAAATAGAGTCAAGGTGAGATGTGTAGTTTCCTTGTATAAAAGTGATGTTTGGGCGGTTTGTAGATTGTAAAATATTAGAACTTACCTCACACCCACCTTGCTGGCGCCAAGAAGGAAGCCCCATTAATTGAGCGTCATGTCCATTAATACTATAATCCACTGCTACAGACCCTGCTAAATCATTGAAATTATAAGCCGCCTGCAGATTGGCTATATTTGGGTGGGTTGCATCTATAGATTTATTCATCCAATCTTGAATCGTTGTTTGGTCAAGCGCAGCATTCCAAACCCTAAATTCATCGATATAGCCATCATATCTTCCTGAGTAGTCATTTTGTGCAGGCCCTCCGATTTTAAACTTTTCTATTCCTGCCATTGTTTTGGTTTTTCCTGTCCCAGAAATAAAAACAGCGCCATTTAAATACGCCGTCATGTCTCCTGTGGTTGCGTTCTTTGTAAACGCCCAATGATTCCATTGACCAGCAAAATCTATTGTGTTTGCCGCTTCATCAATCCTATCATATGAATTAGTTGAGCTGTTTCCGGCGTCCCAATAGACCCTACTATTGCTCCAAGGAAGGTGGGAGTTAACAACTCGATAGCCATTAGCGTCTCTTCCTTCAAAAACATACGAGTTCATCGGCATTATATTTGGGTCACCATAACACCAAAATGAAACTGTAATTTGATCAGAAATATTTGAAAATGCTGCCGAAGGAACCTCAACATAATCTCCACTTCCGAAATCTAAATAACCATTATCAGATCCTGTTATTCCTGAATTAAAACCAACGACCTCTCCGGCAATTGAAAAGTCACTTCCAGTTGGTGTATTGTCAAAACAAAGCTCCACAACTAGATTGGAAGTCCCGTCCCATGCAAATGGGGTATGGAAATTAAAACTCGCCGTTCCAACTGAAGCGACATTTGTATTAATATTATATACTTCTTGTAGACCTGTTTCGTAAGATGCTGGTGTTAACTCGTTTAATGCAGTATGCTTTACGCTAATCTTTAGGTTATTGATCTCTGGGCCTAAAGCTGTTACTTCAAGAGCAAGCTTATCAATATTACCCGAAATAATTCCTGCGGCAGTTAGTTCACTAGCGGTAAATATATATTGTGCTTTCCCCGTTCTATTTGAAGTATTAAACACCTCTGTTAAAGGTGTTGCCCCTGCCCCAACTGTTCCGCTTGTTTCAGATGCTATTGCGTCATATACAGGGAAGTATTGATACGACTGATTGTAGTCATAAATAGGATTGCTAACATAAAAGATTGTATCGGGGTTTGTATTCCCTAAATAATAATAAGATGATCCAATATTTTCGTGCTGGTATAAATTCGTATAGGTTGTATAATCCCATTCTCCACAGGCATATCCATCTTGAGTAGTTGCAGCATCACATTTAAGCGTATAATACATTAATATTTTAGAATAGGTATTTGTGTCGCTCGGAAAAACGTACCACCCTCTTCTTTTAGTAATGTCAGAAAACTCAAGGGTTTGCACAACTGTCGTATCTCCAATATTTTGTGCTTTTATGGAGGGCAATGTTATAAATATTAAAAGTAGGCTAATTAGAACTGTCTTTTTCATGTCTGATTGATTCGGGTTATTTAGCACAAATGTAACGGTAACTATCCTAAAAAAATAGTTGATTATCGCAAAGGCTTGAATTCCTAACTAACTGCTAAGAGGTGGTTTTTAGTTGTTTCACTCTCTTAAACCTTCCACTACAAGCACAAACTCACCTTTTGGTGCCTTTTCTTGAAAATGAAGCAAAGCCTCAGAAAGCGTTCCTCTAACATTTTCCTCGTAGATTTTTGTCAGCTCTCTTGTTACTGAACACTTTCGATCGGCTCCAAAAACATCAATAAATTGTTCAAGGGCTTTAACAACTCGATAAGGAGATTCATAAAAAACTATGGTTCGTGATTCTTCTTTCAGTGCCTCTAGTCGTTTTTTTCTTCCTTTTTTATGGGGTAAAAACCCTTCGAATAAAAACCGATCACACGGAAGGCCAGAGTTTACTAGAGCAGGAACAAGCGCAGTTGCGCCAGGCAAGGTTTCTACCTCAACGCCTTTTTCAATACAAGCTCTTACCAGCAGGAATCCTGGATCTGAAATTGCAGGGGTTCCGGCATCACTTACTAACGCAAAAACATTTTCTGTTGAAGAAAGCTCATCCACCAATTGCTCCACTATTTTATGCTCGTTATGCAAATGAAAGGAGCGCTGAGGTGTTTCAATTTTAAGGTGTTTCAATAGTTTTCCACTTGTGCGGGTGTCTTCAGCTAAAATTAAATTAGCCTCTTTTAATAAGCGAATAGCTCGAAGAGTTATATCTTCTAAATTCCCAATAGGGGTTGGCACAACAATTAGTTTTCCCATTTTAAGATCTCGTTAGTACAATATAGTCTTGTAACACTGTTTTTAAAAATGTGACTTTGTTTTCTGGAATACTTGAAATATTAAGCTTTTCACTAACTAGCTTAGTTAGTTCTGTAATCAACTCTTTATGTTGTTTGTTTGGTCGACTTCTAAACCTGTCTATTGAATTTTTTACTAACAACATGTCTTCATCCGACAATTGAACCACCTGTGGATATTTTGTCTCATAATTCTCTTTGTTTTTTATGGTTAAAATATCTTTTATACTGTATTGTGAGGAAGGTTTAAGTTTTATGACACAAGTGTTTGCAATAACATCTCCAAGCCGCTGCATTTTGTCTGATGATGAAGCCGACAAAGCTGCAATTGAACCAACAGAAAATAAAATATCTATTAGTCTAAAAGACCACCTTAAAAACAACTCTCCCATTGAGGGAGTGCCGCCTGAAACTTTTACAACCCTAATTCCAAGAGCCATTTTCCCTATAGATTGTCCTCCAAAAAAAGCTTCCATAATAAAAGAATAAAAAAAGACAGGTAGCATAAATAAGGTAAATGCGGTGTAAATCACTTCCCTTGAATCAAACATGTTGTTTGCAGCAAAGCCAGTAGATAGTGTGGTGAATAGAATTGTACATATTGTTGTATATAAAAATAGTGTTACTAGGTCCACTAGTAAAGCTAAGGCCCTTCCTAGTATGGTTGCTAGCTCATACTGAATGATGACGTTATGTGCAGTTACTATCTCTGTGGTTTTCATTTCTGAATCTAAATATAGGAAGGAATACTTCTTAAAATAAAAAAAGTAGGTTTTATCTATTTTATTTAACTCGTGGTTTCTCAATTTGAGAAGTCGATTTTAACCCTTACATTTAGGTGTTGTTAAACACTAAACTCATGAGTGAAGCTCCATGAAGGAAACGGATTTTATTAACCAAAATAAAAAAAAGTGGGCACAATTCGAACGAATGTCCAAACAAAATCAGAGCGATCCTGATGAATTGAGTGATTTGTTTATTGAAATAACAGATGATTTGGCTTATGCTAGAACTCATTATTCCAAAAGATCGGTAAAAGTTTACTTAAACTCGCTGGCGCAAAAATCATTTCACGGGATTTATAAAAACAAACGCACGCCTTTTAGTGCGTTTATTCAGTTTTGGACGACCAGCCTTCCTTTAGAAATGTACAGAATCCGCAAAGCGCTGCTTGCGTCATTTGTCGTTTTTGCTGTTGGAATGCTGATAGGCATGGTTTCTACAATGGATGACCCTGATTTCTTGGGGGCGGTAATAGGATACGAATATGTTCATATGACTGAGCAAAACATTGTCAATGGAGAACCAATGAGCGTATATGGAAATAACGGAGGGGAGATGTATTCTTTTATTTCTATTGCCCAAAACAATTTAAGGGTTACCCTTATGGCTTTTGTTTTGGGAATATTTTTCTCTGTAGGCTCTGCTATATATATGTTTTTTAATGGAATAATGGTTGGGGCTTTTCAATGGTTTTTTAAGGTAAGGGGGCTTTTGCTTACCTCTTTTTAACTATTTGGGTTCATGGCGCTTTCGAAATATCTGGGATAGTAATTGCTGGTGCTGCTGGTATTACGCTTGGAAATGGTTTTATGTTTCCAGGAACATTAACCCGAATGCAATCTTTATCGATTGCCGCAAAAAGAGGAATAAGGGTAATTATTGGGTTATTCCCTGTTATACTTTTTGCTGCTTTTATTGAGGGTTTCGCTTCGCGTCATACTGAGTGGCCAGACTTCATAAAGGGCGGGATCATCTTTTTAAGTTTCACAATTATGGTTTTCTACTTTGTTGTATACCCTTACATTGTTGCTAATAAGCGTAATTTCAATGGTAGGGTCACTGAAAAACCAACTTTCGTTGAAAAGAAAACTTTTGAGCTGTATAAGGTCCGTGGCGTAGGAGGGGTTTTTACAGATACGTTTGTCTTTTATCGGAAGTTCTTTCACTATTTCTCTAAAATTTATTGGTTCATTTTTCCTGCAACAATAATATATATTGCTTGGTTTTTTTATCAGTATCCCTATGGAGGCACAATTAATAATTGGTATGAAAACATGTCCATCGCTTTTAGTATAGGCAACAGTGCTTTTCGTTGGGAGACTTTTAGTGTGCTTACTTTTCTTTTTTCTTTAAACGTCACAAGCATCTTTTTTTCTTTTACAATAGCTAAGAGGCAAGAAAAACCCATCAACTTTACAAAAGCCTTTTTTACTTATACATTAAAAAACCTCTGGAGGGTTGTGCCAATAATTGGCGGAGCGCTGTTGCTGGCACAAGTCGATATTTGGTTAATTTTTTTGGCTTGTTTTATAATGCCTTTAGTATTGTCTTTGAGTTTTCCTGGTGCTTTTGAAAATAGAACACTGTTTATGGGAATTGGGCGTGGTTTGTCAATTGGAACAAGAGGGTGGGCTTCCGGACTTGGTGTTTTTTTTGTATTCCTTTTTATTCTAGGGTTAATTTTCTTTTTTGCTGTTGGACCTGTTCAGGACTTAATAATAATGGTTTTGGACTGGTTCCTAATTTCAACAACGGACGACTATTTTCTAATCATGAACATTGTCGAAGCTTGTCTTTATATGTTGATAGCCCATTTCATAGTTCCTATATTTTTTATTGCATTTAACGTTCTTTACTTGAGCACGGTTGAGAAGGAAGAAGCTTATGGTTTGTTTGAAAAGCTAAAGCGTTTTGGGAAGGGAAGTAAAATACACGAAGATGAAGGAGTTTTTTAAAAGATGAGGCGGTTTATTATACATAACATTCTCCTTTCAGTTTTGAGCTGTCTTACACAAGTATCTGCGCAAGAACCTTCTGCGCAAAACAATTATGTAAATTCTGCACAAGAAAAATATAGCTTTAATAAAAAGAAGTGGAGTAGCCTAAAGGATCGTGTCATTAACGAATCTGGAGGAGCTTATAGCTCGGATAACGGGGGGGGTGAAGGTAGTTATTATAATTACGACAACGAAGACTACGACGGCAAGTATAGCGAGTACAAAAATGACGACGACCAATACGCTTATGAGGAGGATCAGGCTTATTCTAAGGGGGGTGGGTTAGAAGACAAAGGCGATGGAGGGGCAAATTACCACCCGAAAGAGGACAATGCGGAATACGGACAACAAGGTTACCATCCTAAAGAAAAAAAGTTTCAGCGGACCAATCGAAACAATAATAGTGTTTCGCCTGGAGGCGGCATGGGGTTTCTTCAATATGTCTTATTTGGGATATTAGCAATTTTACTTGGCTTCCTAGTTTATCAGCTGTTTATTAAAACCTCTTTTAACGACAAGGGACTAAAGGTTGTTGATGATTTTGAAGAACTGACTCCAACTCAAATACCAAAATCAGAACTGGAGCTTCTGTTAGAAAAAGCATTGGCTAACGATGATTTTAGAGGGGCAATTAGGCTCTATTTTATTTTTATTATTAAAGACTTGTGTGAGAAAGGGTGGATAAGGTGGGAAAAGAAAAAAACCAACTTTTCATACTTAATCGAAATGAGAGGTAAGCCTCAATACGAATCGTTTAATGACGTTGTGTCGATTTATGAATTGGTGTGGTATGGAAATTACAGTGTAAAAAAAGAAGATTTTAATTCTTTAGAGCCGAGGTTTAAAGGTTTGTTAAACAATTTAAATTCTGGAAGTAAGTAGTTGTGGGGTTGTCTAAAAAATATTTGATTTTAGGAGGTGCATTAGTAGTGGTGTTGGTGTTGGTTTATTTCTTAGGAGGGGGTTATCAATCAAATTCAAGTATAAAAAAGACTTTTGAGCGTTCTCAGGCTGATTCCTTGACAATAAAAAAGCCCATTAATCCAGCGGGAACTTTTTTACTGTATCACCTATTAAAAAACCACAAAAACACCTCTTCTCTTCAAAAAATACAAACCACTCAGGACGTCTCTCTTTCGGAATTGTTGCCAAAAGAACGAAAAAATGACTGTAACAACATATACTTTACTATTGCAGAAAGCGTGAATTTAAACGAAAGCGATAGTGATTGGTTGTTAAGGTTTGTTGAAGCAGGAAATTGCGCGTTTATAGCGTGTGAAAGTTTGTCAAACAAGGTTCGATCTGCTATTTCGGATAACTCATATTTTAGATTTAACTCGTATTATGACACTTCTTTTGTATTAAACTTTTATCACCCCAAACTCTTGCAAGAAACCCCTGTTGAAATCAAAAATTCGGAACTGAACAGTCACCGTCTCCCAAGATATAAAAACTGGAAGTATTTTCTAGACACCGAATTGGGAGGAGGGTTTGTGCGAATAGCGTATAACAGCAATAAGGATTACCCTATATGTATCCGTTTACAATATGGTAAAGGTGTCTTTATTATTCACTCAACACCTTCTGCTTTTTCGAATTACAACATGTTTAACACAGGGGGGAAATACCACGCTGAAGCAGTTTTTTCTCATTTGCCAAAAGGAAATATATATTGGCACCATGACTTTGGAAAATATTCGCCTTATAGGGGTGTTCCGCAGCCGACATATTCTAAGCAGGGTAGTTCGAATGAAGTAAACTATCCAAAATCAAGCCCTTTGCAATATATAATGAGGGTGCCCACCTTGTTTACTGCTCTAATCTTATTAATTGTTGGAGTTTTATTGTACATGATATTTCAAAGTAAAAGAAGGCAGCGAATCATTCCAGCAATAGAATCTAATGAAAACTCGAGCGTAGAGTTTGTACAAACAGTAAGCAGATTATACTTTCAGCAAAAAAGACACGACAAATTAATTAAGCATAAGGAATTAATTTTCTTATCTTTTTTACGACGACACTACTATATTTCTTCTCCAAAAACTACACCTGGTTTTATTACTAAGGTTGCTCAAAAGTCGGGCGTCGGAGAAAAACATGTAAAAGATATTTTCACCACTCTTAAGAAAGGAAAGGAGAGTAAGAATATTTCGGAAAGAGAACTAATAAACCTATATAATAAACTTGAGTATTTTTATAAAAATTGCCACTAAACAAATAACTATGGAAGACAATAATAACAAGCCTGAAAAAGATGAAAGCGCATTCGAAGACCCTATAAAAAAGGCTTTAAGCGCCTCCGAAACCCCTTTAAGTGCTATACCTCCTGTTCGACCGAGCGAGTTTGGCTCACCAAGAGTTGATTTATCTTTGTTAAACTCCAAGGTTGAGGCGGTTAGAATAGAGATTGGAAAGTATCTTGTTGGGCAAAACGAGATGGTTGATTTGTTATTGATTGGTTTGTTTTGCGGAGGACATGTTTTACTAGAGGGCGTTCCTGGTGTTGCAAAAACGCTAACCGCGAAGGTGTTGTCTAAAACGTTATCGGTTGATTTTTCTAGAATCCAGTTTACTCCAGATTTAATGCCTTCTGACATCATCGGAACGTCAGTATACAATTTAAAGTCGGGCGAATTCTTATTTAAAAAGGGGCCTATCTTTACGAACATCGTTCTTATAGATGAAATTAATAGGGCTCCTGCAAAAACTCAAGCAGCATTATTCGAGGTAATGGAAGAAAGACAGATTACTTATGATGGTGTGCAATACGGCTTTGATTTTCCATTTTTAGTAATCGCAACGCAAAACCCAATTGAACAAGAAGGTACTTATAGGCTTCCAGAAGCTCAATTGGATCGTTTTATTTTTAAGGTTAACCTGCATTACCCAACCCTCGAAGAGGAAAAAGAAATATTAATTCGATTTAGAAACAAACACGACATAGATTTAGAAAACGTTCAGAGCTTGTTTTCAAAAAACGAGTTGAAAACGATACAAAACTCGATAGAGCGGGTTACATTAGACTACTCTTTAGTAGTGTATATTGCAAACATTACCCATGAAACAAGGTCTCATGGTAAGCTCTACCTGGGTGGTTCTCCACGCGCCTCCCTCTCTATGATGAAAACGTCAAAAGCTATTGCTGCTATGAGGGGAAGGGATTTTGTTATTCCAGATGACGTACAATTCGTAGCTTTTCATGTGTTAAACCATAGAATTATCTTAACCCCTGAAGCTGAAATGGAGGGAATGGACGCTTCAATAATTATTCAAGAAATAATTCAAAAAGTAGAGGTCCCTAGATAACTCAACCATGACCACTTTTTTTAAACAGTTATACATTCGCAACACCTTCTTCCTTTATTGGGTGGTTGTGGTTATGCTCTTTTGTGTGGGTTTTGGCGTGCCTTTTTTGTATCCAATTGCACAAGTTGCTTTTATTGCGTTAATGGCAATAACAATGTTAGATTTGTTTATTCTATTCTTTAGTAAGTCAAAGATTCAAGCAACTAGAGTTGTAAGTACACAGCTTTCCTTAGGGGATAAAAATACTGTTCGAATAAAAGTAAGCAGCACTTATAATATGCCGGTTAGTTTACGGATAATAGACGAGCTGCCCTACCAATTGCAAATTAGGGATTTTGAGGAATGGTTGTTTTTAAACCCAGGTGAGTCCAAAGAATTTATTTATTTAATTCAACCCAATAAGAGAGGTGTTTATTTGTTTCAAGATATAAACATCTATATCTCCACTATTTTGAGAGTTGTTGAAAGAGGAATTACAATAAAAGCAAAACAAGAGGTTGCTGTTTATCCTTCTATACTGCAAATGAAGAAATATGAGCTACAGGTCTTTTCTAAAACGGCAATTTTCCAAGGTATTAAAAAGATTAGGAGAACTGGGAACAACAACGAATTTGAACAAATAAAAACTTATGTTCAAGGTGATGACATTAGGTCGGTTAATTGGAAAGCAACAAGCAGGAAGGGAGAGTTAATGGTAAACCAATATCAAGACGAGCGTTCTCAACAAGTATATTGTGTAATTGACAAAAGCCGGTCAATGCGAATGCCTTTTGACAATTTGACGTTGTTAGATCACTCTATTAATAGTGCCTTGTCTCTTTCAAACATTATATTACGTAAAAACGACAAGGTGGGTGTGGTAACTTTTTCTGATAAGCTTGGTTCTAGATTGCCCGCAGAAAACACCGCAACGCAGCTAAGAAGAATAATAGATGTTCTTTATAGACAAAAAACGCACTTCATGGAGTCCAACTATGAGCGGTTATATTTTGGACTTAGAAACACTATTAAAGGACGTAGTATGGTTTTGTTGTTTACCAACTTTGAAAGCATGTATTCTTTAAAAAGAAACCTTGCTTTATTGCGGAGAATTAATCAACAACATTTATTGGTTGTTGTTTTTTTTGAAAACTCTAAATTAAAAAAGGTGGCGAAAATGGAAAGTAATCATGTAAAAGACATTTATGTGAAGACTTTGGCGGCAAAATTTGCTTTAGAAAAAGAGTTAATTGCTTTCGAATTGAGAAAATATGGTATACAAAGTGTGTTAACTAAACCTGAAAATCTATCTGTAGACACAATCAATAAATACCTGGAGCTAAAATCAAGAGGAATGCTTTAAGTTTCAATAAAAAAAATGATTTTTTATTCATTCTTTTTCTTATTTAAAATGTTTGTTTGAATGTTTATTGACTCCTTATGAATTACCTTTAATATTCTTTGAATAAATTCTTCTGAAACCCCTGCTTCTCTTGCTGTGTTGTTTCTGTCATTAATAATTTTTTTCCACCTGTCTGCCTGCAGAATTGTGATTTCATTCTCTTTTTTGTGATTTCCTATTTCTTCTACAATATTCATTCTGTTTGATAATAGGTTAATCATTTCTTCGTCTAAACCATCTATTTTCTTTCGTAAAATATCTAGCTTACTTTTAAGTGTTTTATCGTTAACCTCTGGTTCACGAACCACAAGTTTAGATAATATTTGTTGCAGCTTTTTCGGTGTTATTTGCTGTTTTGAATCACTCCATGCTTCATCTGGGTTAAAATGGCTCTCTATCATTAAGCCGTCCATTTCTAAATCCAATGCTTTTTGTGCGATTGCCTTAATCATGTTCCGATTGCCTCCTATATGGCTTGGATCGCAAATGATTGGTATCTCAGGGAAAATTCTCATAAGCTCTATGGGTATCTCCCATTTTGGAGTATTCCTATAGGCTGATTTTTCAAAACTAGAAAAGCCTCTGTGAATTGCTTTTATATTATTAATTCCTGCTTGAAAGATGCGTTCTATGGCTCCAACCCATAATTGTAAGTCTGGGTTTACCGGATTTTTTACCATAACAGGTATGTCTATTCCTTTCAGCGCATTTGCTATTTCTTGAACAGAAAAAGGGTTCGCCACTGTTCTAGCTCCTATCCAAAGGATGTCAATGTTGTTTTTTAATGCAAGTTCAACGTGTCTAGTGTTCGCTACCTCTGTTGTTACGGGAAGATTGACTGCATCACCTGTTTCTTTTAACCATTGTAATCCTGTTTCACCAATGCCTTCAAAAAAGTTGGGGCGAGTTCGAGGTTTCCATATTCCTGCTCTTAAACAATCAATTGAGCCATGCTTAACTAATTGTTTAGCAGTCTTTAATAATTGTTCTTTCGTCTCTGCACTGCAGGGCCCACTAATTATATATGGTCTTTTCTTCACTTGATATTCTTTTCCATTTTTTGATTAAAAACCTTCTATACAAGTCCTTTTTTTTAAGGTTTCCGCCTACCTCATATTCTAAAACAGGTTGCTTTTTCTTTGGATCAATAAACCCCCTAATGGCATACTTTTCTCCCTTTGTTGTCAACATTAACTTGGTTGATATTGCTAAACTATCTTCTATGCAGCTGCAATCATTCGTGTAACTAAAAGACATCTCTCCTATAGTGTCTTTATTAATGTCTGTTAGTTCTATAGATTCAATATTATGACTAGAAAATATATCTAAATCGCAATTTTTTACATAATCAGTAAGTTTTCTTACTAATTTAAACTCATTACTTGCTTTTAAAAAGTGATATATATATAAATGCTTGCTATGGTTTATTACATCCATTAGAACAGACCTAAGTATTATGTTTTCTCCTTCTTTATCTACCCACTGAAAACCATCAACAACATCTCCCCATATTAATTCTTTATTGTTAAATTTCATATATTCATATGTGAAGAGTTGAAGTAATGCATTTGGACTTGGGTCATAAACAATTTTTCCGGAAGCAATTTTTTCTTTTTTTACCTCAATATACCAGTTAAATAGCGTTATGGTGTCTTTGTTAAATTTTCCTCTTGTATGATTAAAGTCGTCGGGGAAAAGCAACTTTCCAATATTGTTATCATCTACCTCAATTATTTTAACAAATGCTGTTTTTTGATTATACAAAAAAAACTTAGCTTTGTATAATCCACTTTCCCCCCACTTATCTTGAATTGAAAATTCAAAATCTTTAGAAATACTGTATTCCCATGTTTGAGTAAAACAATTTGGAAAGTAAAAAAACAAAAAAAGGCTAAAAACACATTTTAATAAAGCGTTTTTAACCTTTAGTCGTTTTTTAAAAATATACATTTTTCCGTATAAGGTTATATTAAATTAATCCTTTTTAGCATTTCTTCTTTGTAAGATCCTCCTATTGGAATAATTTTGTTATTATCCTCTAATATAAGGTTTGGTTGCTCTATTTGTGCAATTTTATCTAGCCTAACAATGTAAGACCTATGCACTCTTAAAAAATAGTCTTGAGACATTTTACGCTCTATATCTTTCATTGTTGAATGAATTGTATACCGTTTATTTATTGTATTAATAACCACGTAATCTTTAAGCGCTTCAATAAAAAATATGTCTTCCGTATTTAATTTTATTAGTCTTGATTTGCTCTTAACAAAAATAAAATCTTTGTTTTCTTTATTTTCTACTATGTTATAGAGCATATCTCGCTCTTTAAGTATTTCCAACTCCTTACTGTGCTTATAAAAAGCCATCTCAATAGAGGTGTGAAGATCAATTTCCTTAAATGGTTTAATTATATAAGCATACGGCTCTGTAACTTTTGCTTTAGAGAGTGTGTTTTCATCCGCATAAGCTGTTAAAAATATAACAGGAATATTATAAGACTCCTTTATTCTGGTAGATGCTTCTATTCCGTTTATGTCTCCTTTTAACATAATATCCATTAAGATAATGTCAGGCATTTTTTCTCCACAAAGATCAATCGCTTTCTGCCCTGTAGCTGCAACGCCTACAACATTGTAGCCTAATTTTTTTAAGCTATACTGAATGTCTTTTGACACAATACTTTCATCTTCAACGACTAACACACCTATTTTACCCATAAAAGACTCTTAGCACCTATTAAATTATTATTGAATTGTAAAGTTAAACAAAAATGTTGTTCCTTTATTGTTAATTACCTTAATATCTCCATCTAACTGACTAATAAGTATATAGACCAATTGAAGACCTAGGGTGTCTGTATTTTCAACATCTAAATTATCCGGTAATCCAACTCCATTATCCGACACCTTTAAATTTATTTTATTTCCTTGTTTTATTAACTCAATTCGTATTTTTCCGTTTCTATTAAATGGGAATGCATACTTAATAGAATTAGATACTAGTTCGTTAATTACTAAACCACATGGAATTGCTTGATCTAAACTTAAATTAACATTTCCTAAGTCTAATTCTAAATTAATATTGGCACGTTTAATAATATACGTTTGGACCAGGTTAGAAGTCAAGCTGTTTATATAGCTCGAAAAATTAACAAAAGAAAAGTCATCAGACCTATACAAACTTTCATGAATAAAAGACATAGCTTTTATGCGATTTTGACTTTCTCTTAATATGTCTAATATTTTTTTGTTTTTAACATAAGATGATTGAAGGTTGAGAATACTAGATATTACTTGAAGGTTATTTTTAACACGGTGATGCACCTCTTTTAATAGTACTTCTTTTTCATTTAAAAGTTTTCTTAATTTTAGTTCTGTCTCTTTTCTATGTGTTAAGTCAATTGCTAAACAAGCTAAGTCAAATTTATTTTTTCCTTTTATTTTAATCGGACTAAGAAATGTTTCATAAATTATTTGTTTACCATTTAATCCATAAATAACAGATTCAAAATTTTGAGAAACTCCTGATTGAGCGCTGTTATATGCACTTTGCATGTCATTTATTAACTCCGGTTTATAGGGTTTTAAATTATCTGATATTTTATTCAAAAAATTATCTCCAACTTGTATTGACTCATCTAATCTATCTTTAAAAATTCGAATAAATTCCCTATTTAAGGATGAAATATTAAATTTAGTATCTAGCGTCCAAATAATAACATTACTGGTGTTTTCAAAAATTGACTGTATTGTGGATGATTGTTTAATTAATAAATTTTCTCTTTTTTTCTTTTCTGAAATGTCTCTAATTACATCTCTTGATCCTTTAAATATTCCATTCTCATAAAAAGCGCTGCTGGATATTTCTATATTTTTTTTAGTACCTTTTGCTGCAATAATTTCAATTTCAAAGTTCCGAACCATTCCTTCTTTTCTGAGTTCTTTAGCTTTCTCTACAACAATATTTTTATCTTTATCAGAAACAAAAGAATAAAAATTATACGCTACATTATTCTCCACTTCAAATAACTTTTTTCCCGCCTCATTAATATCAATCGTTATATTATTTTCATCAACAATTATTACTGCATCCGAAAAGTTCTCAAATAATTCTCTATATTTTTTTTCACTGTTAACTATCTCATTTTCTATTTTTTTTACTTCTTTAATGTCTCGAGATATACCCATTAATCCAATAATATTTCCGTTATCATCCGTTATGTGAGATGCAGATAAATGAGTAATAAATAATTTACCATTTTTCTTTTTATTTGTTATTTTACCTATAAAAAAACCTTTACTATTTATTTGTTGTTCAATATCTTCATATTCATCTTTATCCTTATATAAATCAACCACTTTCATTTCTAAAAACTCTTCTTTTGAATATCCAAATTGAGAAGATGCTGAATGGCTTACATGGTTTATTTTATTGTTTATATCAGATGTTATAATAATATCTACCGAACTATTTATTATACAATTTATAAACTCTATAGTATGCAGCGCATCAGTGTCTTTTGTCAGCTCTGCTTTAGTTTTTTCTTTTTCTAAAAAAGTATATGCGTGCTTTATCGTGTCTATTTTTTTTTCTGTTACTACCAATAAATAATCTATTCCATTAAAGGTTAGTGACGATATGGTTGTTTTACCAGTAAAACAAGATTCTTTAATTGTTTTCGCCGGTAAATAAACCGTCCATTTTCCATTCTCTTTGATTTTTTGCAGTGCTAATTTTAATTCTTCCGGGCATAAATTTAATTCACCTGATTTAAGAACTGTAAATGGCTTTCCTATTATTTCTTCCTTCTCTTCAAAAGAAATATTATGCAACACCATTGCATTAATATTAAAATCGACAATTGTAAAATTTTCTTTTTTTACTAATACAACCGAATCTCCATAGGAATTGAAAAATATTTTAAAATATTCACTTATCATTGAGTTTCAAATGCGGGTTTTATTTTATAGCCATCCACTTTATACTCAACACCTCTCTTGTATTGTATGGTAAGAATAAGCATTCCTTCTTTGTTGTATTTTTTCCATTCACCTTCTTTTTCTCCATTATTATATTTCCCTTCCCATTTTAACTGACCATTAGGATAATAAAATCTATGTTTATCTATTGGAAGTCCATTAATATATTCACCTTTAAAATTAATTTGTCCATCATAATAAGTATATGTCCAAATACCATGTTTTAATCCATCTCTAAACTCTCCTTCTTCTTTGTGATCATTTATATTATAAAACCAAGAACCTTCTCGAATACCATCTACATAATCTCCTTTTGTCATTAAACTTCCCGTTGTGTCATATTCAATGGATTCACCGTTCTCTTTTCCGTATTGAAAATACTCCTTTCTACGCAATTGTTTATTACTATACCACCAGTTCCATTCTCCATGCGTTAAACCATTAACATATAGTCCTTTTTGCTCAATCTCTCCATTTAAATAATAATACATCCATAAACCTACTCTTTTTCCATGATCAAATGTACCTGTTGCTTTAATTGAACCATCAGGAAACAAATATTTCCATTCTCCATCTTCTAAGCCAGTAGAATCCAATATACCCTCAGCTATTTTAATACTATTTCTATACTTATAAGAATTAATTAATACATCTGCAGAATCGTATTCTCTGAATATACCTTGCTTCATTTGATCCGCATAAGCTCCAACCAAATATGAACCATCTGGCCTAATTTCCTTACTTAATTCGAAAAATTTAATTTCTTTTGCGTCATTATTTAAAACACCATTATTAAACATTTTCATTGTCCTCAACCCCCCTTTCTTGTTATATTCTCTAACTATTCCATTCAATATCCCATGCTTAAAATCACCTTCCCATTTCACCTTCCCATTTTCATGAAATTCTTTCCATAAACCATGTTTTTTTTCTTCTTCGTCAAATCTATTTATTTTTTCCTCACTCCTTAAAAAACCTCCAACATACTCACTTATGGTAATAACTCTTCCTAAACTATCTAATTCGTAACAAAATCCTTGTTTTTTATCTTGTACATAATGATTAATTTTTTGTATTCTTCCTGAAGTATAGAAAATTTTTTCTTCTCCCGATTTTACATTTTTACTATAATTTGATATGCTTTTTAAACATCCTTGATTATCAAATAATTTAGAAAACCCATCTTTTCTGTTTTTCTTGTAATTTATTTCATCTATCAGATAACCATTATTATTATAAAATTTCCAAACACTATCCAGTAAAAAATTCTTACGATTACCTTCA
>Ga0233450_10001386_pt1 | contig 25488 bp, 17 predicted proteins | sample 011ome_30_FD_189956 | JGI IMG/M metagenome (GOLD analysis project Ga0233450, IMG submission 189956) | Coastal salt marsh microbial communities from the Groves Creek Marsh, Skidaway Island, Georgia - 011501CT (spades assembly) | ecosystem: Environmental > Aquatic > Marine > Intertidal zone >... | reverse complement strand
GGAATATTAGTAATTACATGAGGGCCAGAAGAAGTTGAACAACCTAATCCATCCGTTGCTATTAAAGTATAACTACCCGCAGCAACATTTGCCAAATCTTCATTTGCAGAAACTGAACCATTCCATGTATAGGTAATTGTTCCAGTACCTCCTGTTGTTGTAATTCCTGTAATTCCTCCATTCGCGTTACCGCAATTTTCATCTGAGATATTGATGTTGGTTTCGTCTAATACAATACCTGCCGCATTTCCAATAACATATGTGCCTACAGTCGTTATGCATCCTTTAGCATCAATCACTTCTAATGTGTAGCTACCTGCTGATGCATTTGTCAAATCTAAAGTTGTAGGTGTTCCATTCCATTCGTAGGTTAATGGCGCAGTTCCACCTGATATCGTAATTCCAGAAATTGTTCCATCACCCAAGCCACAATTTTCATTTTCGATAATAACAGAGGCATCGTTAAATGCAATTGGTGGAGAAATGATTACGGAAACCGGTATCAAATAATTACCTGGGCAAATTCCAACCCAATATGTTGTATTAGCTGTTAATGTTCCGGTTGTTAGTGTGTTGGTTCCGATAATATTTCCTCCTACTTCGGCATCATACCAAGTTATATCCCCGTTCAAGGTTCCAGTTACAGAAGCCGTTAAAGTAGTTGAGCTTCCACTACAAATTGTGTCATTTGTTGTGGTTAAAAAGAAATTAGATATTGTTTCATTTGGTAACCCAACACCACCGGCTGTTGCTCCATTTGCAGGGAATTCTGTTAATCCGGCCGAATTGGTGACTCCATTTGACCCTCCATTTGCTGTTCGAGAAATAGCACCATTTGAAATAGCTATATAGCCACCTCCACCTCCACCTCCAGGCCCTTCTGCTTCGTCGGTGTTCCCAAAACCTCCATTGATTATTATTTGATTTCCACCATTTCCACCATTTCCATTAATAGAAATGCCAGAAATATTTCCATTTGAATTTATAATTACTGTTCCTCCAGCACCACCTCCACCAGCACCATCATTTCCTGCAATGTTTCCAAAACTAGCGCTAGGGGCAGAAACATCTTCTGCTGTTTCTCCAAGTGAGAGTATGTTTCCAGATCCAGTTACATCTCCATAATTTAGAATGTAAATGATTCCTCCACCGTTACCCCCACTTCCCCCCGTAGAGTTAGATTCGTTTAAGTCACCAGCACCACCACCTCCACCAAGGAAAATTTTCCCAGTTGAGTAATCAAGAGGTCTTCCGCCTAAACCTCCACGATTTTTATGATTGTCTCCACCCCATGATGGGTCTCCAGCAGGAACAGTATTTGCATTTTGGTTAGTCCCTGAAAATGTAAAACCACCTCTTCCGCCTCCAGATCTAGCTACTCCATTTATTGGAGCAGGAGTAACTTCATCTTTTTCGGTTTCTATCGACCATGCATTGTAGTTACCTTGCGGAACACCAACTCCATCAATCCAGTTGGAAACATCACCTGCGTTTCCACCGCCACCGCCACCGCCATTGTGACCATTTCCACCTCCACCTCCATTCGCTGGAGCTGCCTTACAATAGCTTCCACCATCTAGTAGGTATTCTGAAGTCCATCCTCTAATACTTTCTCCTTTCATTCCTCCTGCATCAGATAATGGGCGCGACCAATGCGCTACACCTAGTAAAGACGACGCTGTATTTGCTATACCTCCTCTAAATCCTAGTTCTGATGCATTGATTTCTCCGTTGATTATTAAGTTATTGTTTACTTCAATTGCTAGAACACCACCTGTATTTCCATTCCATGCTGCTGTTGTAAGTGTGCCGTTAACGGTTAAATTTTCAAATCTTGGAACCCTTATAATTTGAACTTTTCCCAATGCTGTATAATCATTTGAAAGTCCACATCTTAATTCAATTGATGAGCTATTCGGAATGCTTTTGACTTCTGCATATTCATTGTTTCCACAATTTCTATAATTAGTAATTTGTCCCCAGGTAGCATCGATAGGAAGGGCATAAGTTCCATCCCATCCATTTGGAGCACCAATCATATCGCCTTCACCTATACCCTGAGTTTGAATAATTAGGATTAAATCTCCGGGTTCTAAATTTCCCGAAAAACCGTATGAATTGGAATTTAAAGCAGAGTTGCCTACGGAAATTACACTATTACCGGAAGCTGCATCCGTTGTTAAGGTCGTAAAAACATTAACAATGTTTGTGGATCCAGAAAGGGTAATGGTTCCATTTTTTCCTTTTTGTCCGAAACCGAATCCAATTAAAAGAACAAGAGCAGTTGATAAAATGAGTTTTGTTGTTTTCATAGCTTGCGGTAAAGACGCGAATTAATTTATGATGGTTGTATCGTTTTCAAACGATTTTCTCGAAAATTAGTAAAATATTTTCAGAACAAAAATAATTTGATGTTGGTAAGTAGCCATTTCAGACTTAAGAAAAACAATAATCCAGATAACTTCTAAATCTTATTTTTGGTTAAAAAGTGTACATTTGTTCGCTTGTCAAAAATAATGATGAAAATAGCTATTCTTGGATACGGCAAAATGGGTAAAGTAATTGAGGAAATTGCTCTACAGCGAGGGCATTCAATTGAATTGAAAGTTAATCAAACGAACCTGTATTTTGATATAGAGCAACTTAGTGCGTGTGATGTAGCAATTGAATTTTCTTCCCCCGAATCAGCTGTAGAGAATATCAGCAAATGTTTTGAAGCTAATGTTCCTGTTGTTGTTGGAACAACCGGATGGTATGCTCAATTTAATGCTGTTAAGGAAAAATGTTTTTCCGAAAACAAAGCATTATTGTATGCAACAAACTTTAGCGTAGGCGTTAACATATTTTATGAAATAAATAAAAAATTAGCTGCGTTAATGGATGCAAATAGTCAATATGATGTGGATGTCGAAGAAACGCATCATACGGAAAAAATAGATGCACCGAGTGGCACAGCAATAAGTATTGCAGAAGGAATAATGGAAAATTTGGAAAGAAAGAATTCTTGGAAAAATGACGTTAATGTTTCTGAAAATGAATTGGCTATACAATCAATAAGAACGAAGGATGTTCCTGGAACACATGTTGTTAAATATGAGTCTGATATTGATGTTGTTGAGATAAAGCATGAAGCAAAAAACAGAAATGGATTTGCGTTTGGAGCTGTTTTAGCTGCTGAATATATTCGCGGTAAAAAAGGAGTGTTTACAATGAAAGATGTATTGTCTTTGTAAAAAAAATCAATAGAAAAAGAAAATGGGAGTTCCACAAATATTATTGTATTTAATGCTTGTAATTTATTTTGCATCATTATGGAAGATTTTTGAAAAAGCGGGTAGACAAAAATGGGAAGGGTTTGTTCCTGGATATAATGTCTGGGTTTGGTTAAAAGTATTAAATAAACCTTGGTGGTGGATTTTCTTTTTTCCAATACCATTTGTGAATTTTGTAATTACAGTTGCTTGTAATGTTGAAACTGCTAGAATGTTTGGGAAGTATGCGCCAAAAGAAACTATACTAACGGTTTTGGTTCCATGGTACATGATTCCCGCTTTAGCCTATAAAGAAGAAAATGTAATTGTTGAGCCTACCGACTGGACAAAGAAAGATGACCGAGAAAAAAGAAGTATTCACGATCATCTTACTTTATTTTTTATGGCGCCATTTGTTGGCCATGCATTATTAGTTGTGTTTAGGCTAACCGGCTCTAAAGATAAGCCGAATAAAAAAACCATGCCTAAGGAATGGACGGATGCTCTTGGTTTTGCTATAGTTGCAGCTACTATAATTAGAGTTTTCTTTTTTGAAGCGTTTACTATCCCAACAGGGTCGATGGAAAAAACGATGTTAATTGGGGATTATCTTTTTGTAAATAAATTAAAGTATGGTGCTAAAATTCCACAAACGCCATTCTCAGTTCCATTTGTTCATAATAGAATTCCAGGAACATATACCAAATCTTATGTAGAGTGGTTTAAAAATGATTATATGCGTCTGCCTGGTTATGGAGCAATAGAGAGAAATGATATCATGGTATTTAATTGGCCTGCTGGAGATACGGTGATTGTGCATGATGATGCCATTGCGCATGATTATTATTCTATTTTAAGAAATCAGGCAGTAGATATGAGTGGTGTTTCAAGTTTGGAAGAATTTGAAAAAGTAAAAGGAGTGATGATGAGCAGAGCTAGGAAGCATATCGCTGATGGTGGAGGCCTATTGGGAAATCCATCAGGAGGCCCAAGAATTACCAAAACGGGAGGGTTAATGTCACATCCTGTAGATAAAAAAGAGAATTATATTAAAAGATGTGTTGCTGTTGGAGGTGATACCCTAGAGATTGTTAATGGAACTATTCATATTAATGGAGTTGCTGAAAAAATTCCCGAATATGCTCAGTTTAAGCATGTTTTCTTTTTTAAAAATCAACAAGCAACCATACCTTTTAGTAATGACTATTTATTTGAGAAATACGAAATATATCCAAATGAAGTTTCTAGGAAGGAAAAGAATTTTGGAGATTCTAAAAATCCAAGGGTTGTTAATTATATGACTTTTTCATGCAGTAAAACTATTGCAAATGAAATACTAGGCTTTGAAGGTGTTGATAGTATAATGGTGCCTTGGCAAACTAAAGGAGATACAGAAGGATATTGCTCAATATTCCCAAATGATATCAGTATCGATTGGACAAAAGATAATTTTGGACCACTCTATATACCGAAAAAAGGTGCAACAATTTCGTTAAATGAAGAGAACTATATAGCCTATAAAAGAGCCATTACGGCGTTTGAAGGTAATACATTGGAAAAAGAAGGAGATACTTATCTTTTAAATGGTTTAGCGGCAACTTCGTATACCTTTAAACAAAATTATTATTGGTTAATGGGAGACAACAGACATGGCTCTGCCGATTCTCGATATTGGGGGTATGTTCCAGAAGATCATGTTGTTGGAACTGCTTCGTTTGTTTGGTTCTCTAAAACCACAGAAAAAGGTTGGTTCGATGGAGGCATTCGTTGGAGTCGAATATTTTCATTTATTAAGTAACTATTCCCATGAAAGCAATATTGGGAACCGTATATTGTGGCAGTATTGAATATTATTCTGTGTTAAAAAATGCAGAGGAAGTATTGATTGATTCCTATGAACATTATTCAAAGCAGACCTACCGAAACCGTTGTGAAATATATGGAGCAAATGGAAAGTTGAATTTAACCATACCCTTAATCAGAAGAGGGAAGAGAGTTCCAGTTAATGACGCTCAAATAGAAAATGACTTTGGTTGGAGAAAATTACATTGGAGATCTATCGAGTCAGCTTATCGGTCATCCCCATATTTTGAGTTTTACGAGCATCACTTTATTCCTATTTTCGAAAAGGAACATACACACTTGTTTCAGTTAAATCAGGAAATACAAAATAAAATAATTCAAATTTTAGATTTAGGCGTAATAATTAAAGAAACAGAATCCTACCAAAAAGACCATTCCGGTTATACTGATTATCGGGATACAATTCACCCTAAAATTGCACCAAAAAATAAATTCGCAGACAAAAGGTATATTCAGGTGTTTGAGAGTAAGTATGGTTTTATTCCAAACCTATCCATCTTGGATTTGTTGTTTAATGAGGGGCCAAATGCAATAAGTTATTTATGAGTTTCTTTTTTCTCTTTTTGTATTCTACGTGTTTTGTCTATTTCACGTAAATATTTATCCGTCGACCTTTTGAATTGAGATAAATCATTTGAACAACTAATAAATTTTTGTATTGGGTCATCTGTTTCCGCATAAACTTCATTCAATAAAGTTTCCGCATTCGTTTTCTTTTTGTTTGCCTCCTCAAGTAAATAGGTGGTTTTGTGTGTATACTCATTAGATTCTAAATCTACTAACTTCTTGATGTCACGATTAAGAGTTTGTAAATTGTTTTCTAATCCTTGAATAGCATTAATATAGCCAATAGTAGCTTGTTCATTAGCTTTTTCCATTGCTTTCATTTTTTCTTCTTCATCAGCAATGGTTAATGCTACTTTCATAGCAGCATCAGCTATTTCAAATTGTGCTTCTATTTTTTCTGAGAAACAAGGATATTTATTTTTGTAATTTGTTATTGTGGTTTTGTTTCCAGGTAGCCTCTTCATTTTCAACACTTGTGCCGCATGAGAATAGTAACAATGCTAATAGGAAAGGGAGTGTTTTATACATGATTTTGATGATTAATCATTAATTACCTAGTGTTGTTATATTAAGCCGTAACTCCTAGAACTGCAGCCATTTTTTTTCCTAAGTCAGCTGGTGAATCTACAACGTGAACACCGCAGTCTCTAAGAATAGCTTTTTTGGCAGCAGCAGTATCTTCTTCTCCTCCAACTATTGCACCTGCATGTCCCATTGTTCTTCCAGCAGGAGCTGTTTCTCCAGCTATAAAAGCCACTACGGGTTTTGTTCCATTCTCTTTAATCCACTTTCCAGCTTCAGCTTCTAGGTTTCCACCTATTTCACCAATCATAATAATACCTTCAGTAGCAGAATCTGCCATTAATAATTGAACAGCATCTTTAGTTGTAGTTCCAATAATTGGGTCGCCCCCAATTCCAATAGCTGTTGTTTGTCCTAAGCCAACCTTTGTAATTTGATCTACTGCCTCATAGGTAAGTGTTCCTGATTTAGAAACAATTCCAATGGTACCTTTTTTAAAAATAAAACCTGGCATAATTCCAACTTTAGCTTCTCCAGCAGTCATTATACCGGGACAGTTAGGGCCAATCAATCTGCAATCTTTATCTGTAAGATATTCTTTAACAGGAATCATGTCTGCTACAGGAATTCCTTCTGTAATACATACGATAACTTTAATCCCACCTTCTGCGGCCTCCATAATAGCATCAGCTGCAAATGCAGGTGGCACAAATAAAATAGATACATCTGCGCCAGTTTCTTTTACAGCATCCACTACAGTGTTAAAAACAGGTCTATCTAAGTGAGTTTGCCCTCCTTTACCAGGAGTAACTCCACCAACAACATTTGTTCCATATTCAATCATTTGACTAGCATGGAAGGTTCCTTCTCCTCCTGTGAATCCTTGAACAATTACTTTTGAATCTTTATTTACTAATACACTCATTTTTGTGTTTTTGATTTCTAATATTTTAGGTATCCAAAGTTAATAATAGAAATGAATATACTTCGGAATGCAATGTATTTTTTTAAACAAAAAACCCGCCCCGATAATCGGGGCGGGTTTTAACTATTTTCAAATAGAAATTAAAGGTTTATTTTCCACCTTCCATTTTCTTTTTTAAGTCAGCTAACACGTCTAAATCTCCAAGAGTAGATTTTTCTTGGTTACTATTGAGGTTTTGAACCGCTTTACGAGAGGCAGTAGATTTAGCCTTCTTAGCAGCTTCAGCAACTTCTCCCCAGATACCTGTGTGAGAAACGATAAGCTTTTTACCTTCTTTGTTGAATTCAATCACTTTAAATTGTGCTTGTTCTTCAGCAGCTAGGTTGGCACCATCTTCTTTTTTCATATGTTTTACAGGACAATATCCTTCAACACCATGCGTAAGAGAAACGATTCCTGCTTTATCTTTGATCTTAATAACTGTTCCTTCGTGAATAGAGTCAATTGAGAATACAGTCTCATAACCATCCCAAGGATTTTCCTCAGTTTGTTTATGTCCTAAACTCAATCTTCTGTTTTCTTTATCTAATTCTAGTACAACAATTTCCAATTCGTCGCCTACAGCACAAAATTCAGAAGGATGTTTAATTTTCTTTTCCCAAGATAAATCCGAGATATGAATTAACCCATCAATTCCTTCTTCTAATTCTACGAATACTCCAAAGTTAGTAAAGTTCTTAACCGCAGCTTTGTGCTTAGATTGAATAGTATATTTAGCTTCAATACCTTCCCATGGGTCTGGCATCAATTGCTTCATTCCTAATGACATCTTTCTGAATTCTCTATCTAAAGTTAAAACCTGTGCTTCCACTTCGTCCCCAACTTTTAAGAAATCATTAGCTGTACGCAAGTGCTGGCTCCAGCTCATTTCAGAAACATGAATCAGTCCTTCAATTCCAGCTGCAATTTCAACAAATGCACCGTAATCTGCCAAAACAACAACTTTACCTTTAACAGTATCTCCAACTTTCACCTCCTCAGCAAGTGCTTCCCAAGGGTGAGAGTTTAATTGTTTAAGACCCAATGCAATTCTTTTCTTGTCATCATCAAAGTCAAGAATAACAACATTGATTTTTTCATCCAATGTAACAACCTCTTCAGGATGGTTCACACGTCCCCAAGAAAGGTCAGTGATATGGATAAGTCCATCAACACCACCAAGATCGATAAATACACCGTAAGAAGTAATGTTCTTAACTGTACCTTCCAATACTTGTCCTTTTTCAAGGCCAGACATAATTTGTTTCTTTTGTTCTTCTAACTCAGCTTCAATAAGCGCTTTGTGAGAAACAACAACGTTTTTAAATTCATTGTTGATTTTAACAACTTTGAATTCCATGTTTTTACCAACATACCGATCGTAATCTCGAATCGGCTTAACATCAATTTGAGAACCTGGCAAGAATGCTTCAATTCCAAATACATCAGCAATCAATCCACCTTTCGTTCTACATTTAACAAATCCAGTAATGATTTCTCCGGTCTCCAACACTTCGTTGACTTTTTGCCAAGCTCTGTGCATACGAGCTGTTTTGTGAGAAACCACCAATTGTCCCGTTTTATCTTCCATTGTTTCAATGTAAAGATCAACAGGATCACCAATTTTAAGGTCCGGGTTATATCTAAATTCATTTTTAGGTACAACACCTTCACTTTTATATCCAATGTTAATAACAATTTCTTTTGAAGTAATGGCTATTACAATACCATGTACAACTTCTTTTTCAGCTATTTGAGAAAGAGTACCTTCATATAAGTCACTTAGTTTAGTTTTTTCCTCAGCTGTGTAAGTTTCAATTCCAGCTTCAAAACCATCCCAATCAAAATTAGGGTCAGCAACTATTTTTGCCGCTTTTACTGGAGCTTTCTTTTTAGTTTCAGTTTTTGCTTCTGCTTTTGGAGCTTCTTCAGTAACTGCTTCAACTTCTACTTTTTTAGCTTTAACCTTTTCCTTTTTAGGAGCAGCTTTTTCCGCTTTCGGTGCTTCTTCCTTTTTCGCTTTAGTAGTTGTTTTTTTCGCTGGAGCTTTTTTAGTCTCAGCTTTTACAGTTTTTTTAGCAGCAGGTTTTTTTGCTACTTTTTCTTTTTTTTCTTCAGCCATATGGCATCAATTATTGTATCTCACTTTTTCGGTTTTGTGAGAGTTGTTTAACTTAACCTGTCCGTCAGGTTTCCTTTTCGGGGTGCAAATGTAGTGATTTTCTTTAGGGTAACAAGGCATAGATGCTTTTATTTATGCAAATATTTAATTCTCACCAGCGTATAATAAACCTTGCAGAAATGTCGACCTGCAATACAGTATATTCGTACTACACATCGAATCGTTGAAAATTCCAATTATTTAATTGAAAGTGCCTTCTAGTTGAATGTAACTTTAACAAATCAAAACTGGTGGAACGGTTTGTGTAAAAACGACTATTTCGAATACTTATATTTTAAGCAAGTTTTTATATACAATGCGCAATATATTTTTCATACTAATCGCTGGAGCTGTTATCATTTTGTCAAGCTTTCTTTTTGAAGAGAGTAAAGGAGATAATGTGATATCAGTAGATGTTGCGCCGAGAATATCTCCTGTATTTTTAACGCAGAACAATAAATGGGTTGATAGTGTTTTCAAAACACTTTCAGAGGAAGAGCGAATAGCACAGCTTTTCATGGTAGCTGCTTATTCCAATAGAGATAGCTCCCATCAACAAGAAATAGAGAAGTTAATAACGGATCAAAAAATAGGAGGATTAATCTTTTTTCAAGGAGGCCCTATTCGGCAAGCTAACTTAACGAATGCCTATCAAACTATAGCAAAAGTTCCATTGTTGGTTTCAATCGATGCAGAATGGGGATTGGCGATGCGCTTGGATAGCACCATGAAGTTTCCTAAGCAAATGACTTTAGGTGCTGTATCCGACAATAATCTGATTTATCAAATGGGGGAGCAGATAGCTATGCAGTGCAAGCGTATGGGTATTCATATAAATCTTGCTCCAGTTGCGGATGTTAATAATAACTCGGAAAACCCAGTAATTAACTACCGCTCTTTTGGAGAAGACAAATATAAGGTAGCTAATAAAGCAATTGCATATATGAAAGGTATGCAGAATAAGGGTATTATGGCAAATGCAAAGCATTTTCCCGGTCATGGAGATACCGACAGTGATTCCCATAAAACACTTCCGATTATTAAACACAACCGAGAAAGACTCGATTCTTTGGAGTTGTATCCTTTTCAACAATTGATTGATAGTGGATTGGGAAGTATGATGATTGCGCATTTGTATATTCCTAGTTTAGACGATAGGCCAAATAGGGCATCTACATTATCGGAAAATATAGTTACTGATTTACTTCAAAAAGAAATGGGTTTTGAGGGGCTTATTTTTACAGATGCCTTAAATATGCGAGGGGTGAGTGCATTTTATAATCCAGGAAAATTAGATCTAGAAGCCTTATTAGCAGGAAACGATGTGTTGTTATTTTCAGAAGATATACCCAAGGCAATTGAAGAAATTAAAATGGCAATTGATCAAAAATTAATTTCTCAAAAAGAAATAGACAGAAGGTGTCGCAAAATATTATTTGCAAAAGCATGGTGCGGTTTAAATAAATATAAACCAATTAATACAGCTTCGCTCTCTGAAGACTTGCATCAATCCGAAGCCGAATTTGTAAATATGAAACTATATGAAAGTGCATTGACACTTTTAAAGAATAAAGAAGCTGCAGTTCCAGTTATGAAATTGGCAGAAAAGAAAATTGCATCCATTACAATTGGGGCTGCAAACGAAAACAATTTTAATACCTCGATTGATCGATATTGCGATTTTGATGCTTTTTCCTATCCTTTAAAACCTTCGAATGATGAAATTGCAAAAGCTATAGATGAGCTAAAGGAATACAATTTGGTTTTGATTACAATTCATGATATGAATCAACGACCGTATCAGAATTTTGGTGTTACCAAACAACTCAATAGCCTGGTAGATAGCTTGGCTTCTGAGCACAGCGTGATACTGAACATTTTGGGTAATCCTTATTGCCTTAATAAGTTTGAAGGAGCGCATAAAGCTAAAGCGATTTTGGTCAGCTATGAGGAAGAAAGTTTAGCGCAAGACATAAGCGGTCAGATGATTTTTGGAGGGCTTCCAGTGAAAGGAAAATTACCGGTATCTGTAAAAAACTATCCGAATGGTTCAGGGATAATAATTGATAAATCGATTCGAATAAATTATACTATGCCCCAAGCATTAAATATAAGTCCAAAAGATTTAAGTGGTGTCGAATTAATTGTATCTGAAGCTTTGAGAGAGAAAGTATTTCCGGGTTGTCAGATTTTTGCTGCGAAAGACGGAAAGGTGTTTTATTATAAATCTTTTGGTAATCATACTTATGATAAAGATGCGTTACCTGTTAAAACAACAGATATTTATGATTTGGCTTCAATTACTAAAATTGCAAGTTCAACGGCTTCCTTGATGAAGCTTCAGAGTGAAGGTATTGTGGATGTAGACAGTTCATTAAGTGCTTATTTACCCGATATGGTAGACACATCTGCTTATAAAAATATTCTTTTGAAGGAGATGTTAACCCATCAAGCAGGATTTACTCCATGGATACCTTTTTATGTGAGAACATTGCACAAAGGAAAGCCTAAATTTGAATTGTACAGCGTTAGGCAAACCGACTATTTCTCGGAGCGTGTAGCAGACAACCTTTTTGCACATAAAAGCCTTCGAGATTCCATATTTAAAAAGATTTTATCTACGAAAGTTTCAGCAGTTAAGAAATATAAATACAGCGATATAGGATATTATTTTATCAATGAAATTATCCGAAATAAAACACATACGAGCCAAGATGATTATGTGATGAACGCATTTTATAAGCCACTTGGTTTGGAGAACATTGGTTATAAGCCAAGATCAAAATGGGATTTGAACCGCATTCCTCCAACAGAGGATGATAAAACATTTAGAGGGCAATTAATTCAAGGAGATGTGCATGATCAAGGTGCGGCTATGCTGGGAGGTGTTTGCGGTCATGCAGGGCTTTTTGCCAATGCTAATGATTTAGGCGTAATGATGCAGATGTTTATGCAATATGGAGAATATGGGGGAGAGCGGTATATGAAAGAAGAGGTAGTAAAATACTTTACTTCGGCTCCATATTTTGATTCAAACAAAAACCGAAGAGGAATTGGTTTTGATAAAGCGGTTAGAGCAGGAGGGAGTGGACCAACTTGCAGCAAATGTACCTCCAATGAAAGCTTTGGGCATTCAGGTTTTACGGGAACAATTACTTGGGCTGATCCAAAAACAGGTTTTGTATACGTTTTCTTATCAAACCGCGTAAATCCGAATGCGGAGAATAGAAAAATAATATCGCTCGGAATCCGTACACGTATTCAAAAGATATTTACCGATGCAATAGCGAAAGCTGAAAAAGCTATTTAAAGGGCATTCGGAGGTGTTCATACGTTTCTACCGCAAACACAAATAAAATAGTTGCGTTATCATCCACTTTTTTGTGGTTTGTAGTTATTGTTTCTTACATTTAAAAATGTTAATAACCCATTCTAGATTTCTGTGCATTTTTTTTCTGCTACTTTCACTTAGCAGCAAAGCGCAGGTAAACCTAGATTCCTTGTGGGGTGTTTGGAACGACAAAACCCAACTAGACACAAACCGGTTAAAAGCAATGCATAAAATATCTTGGGATGGTTATTTGTTTTCTCAGCCCGACAGTGCTTTTTATTTTTCGCAATTGCTGTATGATTTTGCATTTAGCGTAAATAATCAAAAATACATGGGAATTGCATTCAATACGCAGGGAATTTCATTTGCTATAAGAGCCGATTATGAAAAAGCTTTAATGCTCTATGAAAAGAGTTTAGTAATAGCGATTGAAACAAATGATAAAAGACAAATAAGATACTGCTATAATAATTTGGGAATTCTTTATGACTCAAAAGGTGATTTAAACGATGCATTGAACTATTATATAAAGAGTTTGGAAATTGCAGATGATTTAAATGATAAAAAAGGTTTAATAGCCACTAATAATAACATTGGAATTATTTACAGTAGACAGGCAAATTATAAAATGGCCTTGGTACACTACCAAAACAGTTTGAGGATAGCTGCTGAAATAGGTGATGCTCTTTTATCATCAGATGCAAAATTTAATATTGGAATTATATATAAAAATCAAGGTATTTTAGATAGGGCTTTGCTGTATTTTTTAGAGGGATTGGATTTAGCTATTGAGGTTGGAAGCAAAGATTTGATTTCGTCTACTAATCTTAATATTGGAGTTATATATAAAATGAAAGGAGAAAATACTAAAGCCTTGAAATATTTTTTTGATGCAGTGGATCTGTCTCTTGAAATTGAAGATGTGGTCACTTTAGCAATTTCTTACAGTAATATCGGTAATGTTTATCTTGAAATGGATGATAAGGGAAAGGCATTTGAATTCTATCTAAATAGTTTAAACTTGAGCAAGGAAACAGGTAATAAAAGTATAATGGCTGATGCCTATCAAAATATGGGGAATCTATATTTCAAACAAGAAGATTTTGAACAAGCACTGGAGTATTTATTAGAAGCAAAAAACATATTACAGGAAGTAAATACAATTAAAGGATTAGATGATATTTCTGAGCTGCTGAGTGAAGTCTATAAAAAGCTAGGAAAATACAAACAAGCCCTAGAAATGCATGAGCTGTATATGGAGACAAAAGATTCCACCGCCAAAATGGATGCAGAAGAAGAGTTGTACAAGTTTGAAGTAGACAAAGAATACCAATTAAAAAAGCAAGCCGATAGCATACTCCATGCCGATGAAATTATCATCCAACAAGCAGAAAACCGTGCCAAAGAAGAACAACTCAAAAGCGAAAAACAACGAAGAACAGGACTACTTGTAATAGTAGGATTGGTTTTAGTGTCTTTAGGTTTTGTATTTTTACAATTAAGAAAAACCAAAGCGCAAAAAGTAGTAATAGAAGGGCAACACGAAAAGCTCAACCAATCGCATCGAGAGATTACCGACAGTATCAACTATGCCAAACGCATACAAGATGCATTGATGACCGCGGCAGTATATATCAAAGATGTACTTCCCGAGAGTTTTATATTGTTTAACCCAAAGGATGTAGTTTCGGGAGACTTCTACTGGGTGTATCGCTCACCAAAAGGACAAATCTACTTTACGGTAGTCGATTGCACTGGCCATGGCGTACCAGGTGCCTTTATGAGTATGATAGGAACTTCACTACTCAACGAATTTATTATTGAAAATAACATAGAAGACACCGCCGAGGTACTTACGAAGATGCGGGAGCAGATTATTAAGTCGTTAGACCAAAAAGGCTTGCAAGGCGAGAATAAAGATGGAATGGACATGGCGCTTTGTAGGTACGATCCCAAAAAAGGCACGGTTCAATATTCGGGAGCGTACAATCCACTAATCCACATTAGTAAAAATGAGATAAACCAGCTAAAAGGCGATAGCCAACCAGTAGGATTACATACAGGCAAGAAACTCCCTTTTACCAGCAAAGAAATACAAGTAGCCAAAGGCGATATGCTGTACATCTATTCGGATGGTTTTCCAGACCAATTTGGAGGAGAAAAGGGCAAGAAGTATTTGTCTGGAAAGTTCAAGAAGTTTTTACTATCGATAAGCGATAAACCAATAGAAGAGCAGGATACGCTTATTAAAGCCGAGTTTGCCAACTGGATAGGAGACCACGAACAAATAGACGATGTGTGTGTAATGGGGGTAAGAGTTACGTAGCTTTAATGGATATAAATAATAATGGCTAATGTTTTTTGTGAAAACCGTTAATCCCAGAATTCAGAATTGATTTTGGGTAATTATATCTAAATGTTTCTTTTAAGCCGAATGTATTCTTTACCTTACCAAGTATTATGAAAACCATATTTATTTTATCCTTATTCTTAGCATCTACAAATTTATTTGGACAAACAATTCTTGTGGATGAAAATTTCGATGTAGGTACTTTTCCGGCAGGTTGGACACAAACCTCTAATGCCACGGATGGAGGTTGGCTAATGGGCAATAATAATTCATTGCAGAGTCAATGGTGGAGCATCGCTGCACATGGCAACTTTATAGCTACCAATGATGATGCTTGCGATTGTGATAAAACAATGGACTACCTAATCATGCCGCCTCTAGATTTATCTACACTAACATCTGCTGTTCTTCAATTTGAAAGTTATTTTGATGCTGGCAGTTTATCTGGAGGGACCGAAGTTGCGACAGTTGAATATTCCTTAGACAATGGTGTTACTTGGAATTTACTTCAAACAATTATTGGCACAGATGACGGTGCATGGGATGCCCAAACAGTAAGCTTAAATTCAATTTCGGGTAACGCAAACGTGTTACTGGCATTTCATTATTTTGACGACAATAATTGGCTATTCGGTTGGGGCGTTGATGATGTTTTGGTTTTTGAATTAGAGGGTACGGATCTAGAGCTTAGCGCAATTACAACTAACTCTACTGTGGATGTTCAGACTCCTAATACAGTTGCAGGTTCAGTTACAAATACGGGTTTAAATGTTATTCAGTCTTTTGATGCTTCCTGGACTATTGGAGCAAATATTTATACTGCCAATTTTAATTCTTTGTCTATTCCATCTTTAGGGAGCTATAATTTTTCGCATCCAGACTTACTTGCCTTTAATGTTTCTGGTTTAGATACATTGGAAGTGTTTATAAGTAATGTAAATGGATTGAGTAGCGATTTTAATACCTCTAATGATAGTATGTTGGTTCAAATTGAAGCTGTTGATTATGCTACACTTGGTAATCGGGAATACATTTATTATCATGCCAGTACAGCTCCTCCCAATTGTCCCTTGGTATTGGTTTGTCATGGTTATAGCGGAACTGCACAAGGTATAATGGATTATTCTCAATTTAATGCCCTGGCAGAAGAATTTGGTTTTGCTGTGTGTTACCCACAAGGAACCTTGGATGGTTCTAATACTACTTTTTTCAATGTTGGGTATGATTTTCAAAATAATCAAACGGTAGATGATGTTGCTTTCGTTGAGGAATTGATAGATTCTTTGCAGGCTATGCATTCGTTAAGTGAACAGGATGTTTTCTGCACGGGAATGTCGAACGGAGGAGACTTTAGTTATATGTTGGCTTGTCAGGCTTCCGAAACATTTAAAGCAATAGCGCCGGTAGCTGGAATGATTATGCAAGATATTATGGACGATTGTAATCCGATTAATGAGGTTTCTATTCTAGAGATACATGGTACGCAAGATAACGTAACCTACTGGCAAGGAGATCCGAATAATAATGATGGCTGGGGTGCTTATCCAAGCATTCCAAATACCATTGATTTTTTTACAAATATGTTTGGATTAACGGCATTAAGTTCAGCTGTATTTCCAGATATTGATCCCACAGATGGTAGCACGGTAAGTTCTGATAAATATACCCAATTAGGTTCATGCACAGAAGTGTGGTTGTATACGGTAAATGATGGAGGACATGATTGGCCCGGTGCTTGGGGAAATATGGATATTTCTGCTAGTCGAGAAGCTTGGCTTTTTTTCGAGCAGCTTTGTGATAATCCAGTTGATATAGAAGAATATAATCCTGATGAAGATCGCAAGTTGATTCGAATTGTTGACCTATTGGGAAGAGTAACCGAATTTAAAAAAGGTACTGTTTTATTTTATCAGTATTCAGATGGCAGTGTAGAAAAGAAGCTAGTGATGGATTAATTTTGCTTTACAATACTTATCCCTCTAGTAATTCATTTTTTTATTGACCTAGTTTATGAGTAATAAAAAAAACGGTAAACATTAGTTATTATAAATAATTAAGCCAAAGCTTTAATCTTATCCATTATTACATGTGCTAATTCATTTGCCTTTTCTTCAGAAGCACTTTCAGAATATATTCTTATAATTGGCTCAGTATTACTTTTACGCAAGTGCACCCATTCTTTTTCAAAATATATTTTAACCCCATCAGTAGTGTCTATTTCGTTGTTGCTAAATTCTCCTTGAATATCTCTTAAAATTCCATCAACATCCATTCCTTCTTCTAGTTGAATTTTGTTTTTCGATATAATGTATTCTGGATAACTAGCGCGTAATAATGATGTTTGGGTTCCGCTTTGGGCTAAATGCGTAAGAAATAATGCAATACCAACTAACGCATCTCTACCGTAATGTAATTCAGGGTAAATAATGCCTCCATTACCTTCTCCGCCAATTACAGCATTTGTTTCTTTCATTAGATTAACAACGTTTACTTCTCCTACTGCAGAAGCAGAGTAAGTGCATCCATTTTGCTCGGTTACATCTCTAAGTGCTCGTGTTGACGATAAGTTCGATACAGTGCTTCCTGGAGTGTTTTTTAAAATGTAATCAGCTACAGCAACAAGAGTGTATTCCTCTCCAAACATATTTCCTTTTTCATCAACAAAAGCAAGTCTGTCCACATCTGGATCAACTACAATTCCTAGGTCAGCTCCTGTTTCTTTTATCTTTTCGGCAATTGCTGTAAGGTTTTCCGGTAAAGGCTCCGGATTATGCGGAAAGTGTCCAGTTGGTTCTCCGTATAATGAAATGATGTCTTTTACTCCAAGTGCTCTTAACATTGCAGGGACAAATATTCCTCCAGTGCTATTCACAGAGTCACAAACTATTTTAAAGTTTGACATTTCAATTAATTTTGGATCGACTAGCTCTAATTGTAAAATAGCATTAATGTGTTTTTCTAGATAGCTGTTATTCAAAGTAAGGTGTCCTAGATTATCTACATCCACAAATGAAAATGCTTCATTTTCTGCTATTTCCAAAACATCTGCACCATCTTGAGCAGAAATAAATTCTCCCTTTTCGTTTAATAATTTTAAAGCGTTCCATTCTTTTGGGTTGTGACTGGCTGTAAGAATAATTCCACCTTGTGCATTCTCCAAGGGAACTGCTATTTCAACAGTTGGAGTTGTTGATAAGTCTAAATTAATAACATCAATTCCAAGTCCTTGTAAAGTGCCAACACAAACATTACTAACCATTTCACCTGAGATACGCGCATCACGTCCAACTACTATTTTTACTTTTTCCATAGAAGAGTTGTTTTTTATCCAAGAGCCATAAGCTGCTGTAAATTTCACAATATCTAAAGGAGTAAGTCCATTACCTGGTTTTCCTCCGATTGTTCCTCTTATTCCTGAAATTGATTTGATTAGTGTCATAAACGTTGTGGTTAAGTTTGCAAAGAAACAAAATAAATGCATTTTAAAGCGCAAGTCGTAATAATTAGAATTTTTTTCTTCATCGCTGCGTTTCTTTGCGCATCATACTTTTCATGGTGATAGTAATAAGTCTATCGCTTAATTATGCGTTTTGATATCAACAATCAAATATACAATGTTAATAATGTTTGGACGTTTTATGTTGTAGGTATTATTTAAAAAGCAATATTGTAGTAGAATTTAAAATTTGATTTTAAATGGAGGAAGAAAGATTTAATAATGAGGCTAGAATGGAATTGGTAGCAAAGTTTGAGACGATGCTTTCCAATGAGGAAACTTTTTTCTTTGATGTGTCTGAGGTAGAGACTATTGCAGCTTATTATTTTGAAGTTGAAGAGCCGAGGAAAGCACTTTCTATTATCGAATTAGGTGAGCAGCAACACCCGAGTTCAGAAAACATTATCTTATATAAAGGAGAAGCACTTATTCAATTGGGTAGAAAAATAGAGGCGGTTGAAATGTTGGAATATGCATTAGATTTAAATCCTCTTAACGGAAATGCACTAAGAATATTAGGAACAATTTATGCAGAACTTTTAGAACATGAGAAAGCAATTGCCTATTTTGAAAAAGCAATCACATTTGACTTAGACTTTAAAGCAGAGCTGTATTTAGATTTAGCTTATCAATATCAGACATTAGGTAGGTTTAAAGAAGCGCTATTTTTCTTAAAGGAAGCACTTGAATTAAATAGGGAAAATGAAACGGCATTATTTGAAGTTGGACTTTGTTACAATGAATTAGATTTAGATAATGAGGCGATCCAGTACTTTGAAGCATTTTTGGAGCAGCAGCCTTATTCTTATATAGGTTGGTTCAATTTGGGTAATTCTTATTATCGAATGGAACAATACAAAGACGCATTGTTTGCTTTTGATTACAGTGTCCTTACAAACGATTCGTTTGCTGCAGCGTACTATGGGAAAGCAAATGCTTATATACAATTAGATGAATACAAAAAGGCGATAGAAGTATTGAATCTCACCTTTGGGTTGGAACAGCCGCATGCATTCGTTTATTGTCACATAGGTGAATGTTATGAGAAATTAGGGGAATATGAAAAGGCAATTACTTTTTATGAGAAAAGTTTAGAGCTGGATAATGATCAGACTGATGCTTGGATAGGTATTGGTGTTGTAAAGGATTTAAATAAGCAGCCTGAAGAAGCCGTTAAGTTTGTTAGAAAAGCCTTGGAGAAAGACCCTGAAAATGTTGAGTATTTATATATCTACGCAGAAATATTGGGGAAACTTGGGGAAACTGAAAAGTCAAAAAAGATATTTAGAAGAGTAGTGGATTTAGATCCTGATAATATAGATGCTTGGTTAGATTATTCCAATATACTTTTTGAAAAGTCTTCGCCTAAAGATGCTGCTAAACTATTGAAAGATGCAATAGCTTTAAATGGTGATCAAGAAGAATTACAATATAGACTAGTTGCTTATCAAATATCTGTTGGAGACAGCGAAAATGCAAAGATTAACCTACGTAAAGCATTGTCTGCAAATTACAAAGGTCATGAAAAACTTTTCGAATTTTATCCACAAGCTAAAGATATCACCGAAATTGTTGATATTATTGCAGATTATAAGAAATAATTATGAATTTTGATTTACCATATTTGCCCTCTAGGCCAGAAAAGCCCAGAGAGAAAGGATTAACGATGATGATGGATAAAGGTTTGAGCGTTCGCCAAACAGAAGACTTTATCGAAAGCGCAGGGCATTTAACGGATGTAGTTAAGTTTGGTTTTGGAACTTCTTTGGTGACGAATAGACTCGAAGATAAGATTAAGTTATATCAAGAAGCTGGAGTTCGGCCTTATTTTGGGGGTACTCTTTTTGAGGCTTTTATTGCTAGAGGAAGGTTTGATGACTATCAGAAGTTTGTGGACAAAATGGGATTAGATTTGTGCGAGGTGTCTGATGGGTCTATAATTATTCCGCAAGAAGAGAAATGCGAGTATATTAGTAAACTTGCAAAAAACTTTACAGTTTTTAGTGAGGTAGGCTCCAAAGAAGAAGGGATGATAATTAGTCCTGGAAAATGGATTAGAATGATGACCAATGAACTAGAAGCTGGTTCTTGGAAAGTTATTGCTGAAGGTAGAGAAAGTGGTTCAGTTGGTATTTTTAGAAGAAATGGACAACCGCACACGGTTTTAATTAATAAAATTATTGCCAAGGTTAAGCCTGAGCAAATATTGTGGGAGGCTCCGGTTAAAACACAGCAAGTTTGGTTTATTAATTTATTTGGAGAAAATGTAAATCTTGGAAATATTGCTCCACATGAAGTTATTCCATTAGAATGTCTGCGATTAGGATTACGTGGAGATACATTTTTTAATTACTTACCGGATAATGTGGTAATTGAAAAGAAGCAAAAAATTGAAGCTGAATCAAAGTGATTATGAAAACTATTTCTGTCGAAGAACTTAAAGCTAAGTTCGATAATTCCGAAAACTTTCAATTAATTGATATTCGTGAAGAATATGAATTAGAGTTAGCTTGTATTGGAGGCGATCACATTCCTATGGGGGAGGTAAGAAATAACCTGAACAAAATACGTAAAGATATTCCTGTAATAATTCATTGCAGAGGAGGCAAAAGAAGTGGTAACATGGTCGTTTTTTTATCTGATAATGGATACGATAACCTGTATAGTTTAGAAGGTGGAATAAATGCTTGGGCAGAGAGGATTGATACTACAATGAATGTTTATTAGATGAGAAGTCTATTCGATTACCTTTTGCTTTTATTGAAAGGAATGGCTATGGGGGCAGCTGATGTAGTGCCAGGAGTTTCAGGAGGTACCATTGCTTTTATATCTGGTATTTATGAAGAATTGCTGGAAACAATAAATTCTGTTAATATAGGAGCCTTAAAAACTCTTAAAAATGAAGGGATGAAAGCTGCTTGGAAGTCAATTAATGGAAATTTTATTGTAACACTATTTTTAGGTATAGGAATTAGTATTGCCTCTCTCGCTAAATTAATAAGTTATGTATTGGAAGCACATCCTATATTAATTTGGAGCTTCTTTTTTGGATTGGTTTTAGCCAGTATCTTATATGTAGGAAAACAAGTAAAGAGCTGGAATGCTGGGTCCATAGTTAGTTTAATTATTGGCACGGGATTGGCTTTTTGGATTACTATTCTTCCGCCACTATCAAGTTCAAATGAACTGTGGTTTATTTTTGTCTCGGGAATGATTGCCATATGCGCCATGATTTTACCAGGTATTTCAGGAAGTTTTATCTTATTGCTAATGGGGTCATATCAAACTGTTTTGGGTGCTGTAAAGGACAAAGAATTTTTCACCATTGCAGTATTTATGCTTGGTGCCATTATGGGTCTTTTATCTTTTTCTAAGATTTTAAAATGGATGTTTGCAAAGTATCACGATTTGACTATAGCTGTCTTAACAGGTTTTTTAATTGGCTCTTTAAACAAACTATGGCCTTGGAAGATTAATAAAGAACTACTTTATACGCACTCCGACGGTAAAAAGGATTTCCTTCAAGAAAACGTTTTTCCGACAGACATAGTGGGAGAACCCCAAGTTATGTATGCAGTTGCATTTTGCATTCTTGGTGCTGGATTAATTTTCGGAATGGAAATTGTTTCTAAAAAAATGAAAAAAGCGTAATGAAAACTTACGGACTAATAGGTAAATCGCTTTCACATTCTTTTTCTAAAAAATATTTTACTGAAAAGTTTGATAAACTAGGATTTACTGATTCTGGGTATATCAATATTGAAATCAAATCTATTGAAGAGTTTTCTCAAAGAATAGAAGAGTTATCTCCGCTTGGGTTAAATGTCACTATACCCTATAAAGAAGCAATTATTCCTTACTTAGACGAACTAGATGAGGTTGCTAAAGAGATTGGAGCGGTCAATACCATTGTATTTAAGAATGGAAAATTAAAAGGATATAACACAGATGCTTTTGGTTTTCATCAAAGTATCAAACCATTTTTTAAGCCTCAGCATGAAAGAGCTTTAATCTTAGGAACAGGAGGAGCATCTAAAGCGGTAGAATATGTTTTAAAACAATATGGTGTTGACGTTTTATTTGCATCTAGATCTGAAACGAATGCCAATGTTTTAAATTGGAATGACGTCAATGAAAATGTGATCAAACATCATTTATTAATAATTAATTGTACCCCGTTGGGGATGTATCCCGATGTTGACGCTAAACCAGAAATTTCTTATTCAACATTAACGGATAAACATCTATTGGTTGATTTAGTTTATAACCCTGAAGAAACGTTGTTTCTAAAGCTAGGAAAAGAAAATGAAGCAAAAGGAATAAATGGACTAACAATGTTACAACAACAAGCAGAAAAGTCTTGGAGACTATGGAATGATTAAATTAGTGGAATACTCAGTATACCCATTAAAATAATTATTTTGTATATAGTGTTAATTCTATCAAAATGCGTTGGTGTTTTGGAAAATTTCAAAAGCAATATACTTCCCGTGATTAATGAGGAACTGACAATAAAGTAGTACAGAATATTTCTGTTAACAATATCCGGAAATAATACTCCAACTGGTATTAATGAAAAGAGCATAGATCCAAGAATAATATATTTCGTCTTTCGGATACCTATTATAATGGGTAGTGATTTTTCGCCAACGATTAAATCACCTTTTAAATACACCATTTTTTTTATTATTTCCCTGGTCAAGGTTACAGCAAATAAATAGCCAATGTAAAGTACAATAGTAAGATTTGTCTCTAAGTAAAAAATGGTTAGACTGATAAAAGGTGCTATTGTGAGAAGCGTTGCTCCTAGCTCTCCAGTAATAGGTTTCTTTCTTAACTTATGCGAATAAAACCAAAGAGAGAATGAGAATATTGTATTAAAAACTAGGACTTTCCAACCAACCATAAGACTCAATATAAATCCGATCAGAATAAATATTCCATATGCACGTAAACAAGATGTCTTGCTAATAACGCGATCGAAAATAGTTTCTTTAGGGCGATTGATAATATCTTTTTCGAAATCATAAAAGGCATTTATGATGTAGCCTGCCATTATGAAAAAAGCAAGGGATGCTATTGTAAGGTGCAGCTTGTACGATAGAGAAACTTCTAACCAATTCTCTCTTGGATTAATCAAAAATACTGCGGAAAGGTACAGAGCAAATGTAATGAGCAGTATGTTGTACCAACGAACTAATGTAAACAGTGCCAGAAACTTTACAAAAAGATATTTTTGTTTCTTGCTAAAAGCCATTTATAGAATAGGGTGTCTAAAAATTATGGATTACATCTAATTGGTAATCGTTTAATTTAGTTCGAGCTTTATCTAGATCTTCTGTAAATCCTAAAATAAATCCTCCGCCTCCAGATCCACAAAGTTTTAAATAGTATGCATTACTATCCAATCCGTCTTTCCATATTTTTTGATATGCTTTCGGAATCATTGGTTTAAAGTTATCTAAGACAATTTTAGATAAGTTTTTAACATTAGATAACAAGCCTTTACCGTCTTTATTTAAGAACGCTTCAATACTAGCATCATTATATTTGTTGAATTGATTTTTTATCATCTTTCTAAACCCATCCTCTTTGCAACGTTCTAAAAAATGATTTACTAGAGGTTGTGTTTTTCCTGTGAGTCCTGTGTTTAATAGAAAAATTGCTCCTTTACTCTTACCTTGTTCAGGCAGCCCAACCGTTCCTAATTCTGTTTTGGATTTAATTAAAATAGGAAGGTTTAGATAACAAATTAAAGGATCAAGTCCAGAGCTAGTTCCATGAAAGTAGCTTTCTAACTCTCCAAAAATTCGTTTTAACTCAAGTATATCAGAATTATTAGTGGAACCTGATTTATTGATACAATATTTGTTGTATACAGCGGCAACCAAAGCTCCTGAACTTCCTACTCCATATCCTTGCGGGATACTTGAGTCAAACAACATTCCTTTTGAAATGTCAATTTTAAAAGTCTCTAAATCCAAATCACATGGTAATTTATTTTCGGCTTTTAATCCAGATAAATGAGAAAGGTATTTGTGTAACTCTTTGTTAGAGTCTTTAGAGAACTTTTCATCGTCTGAGTGAAAGATAAAACTTCCCTTGTAACTGTTGTAAGGGATGGATAAGCCCATTGAGTCTTCAATGATGCCATACTCTCCAAACAGAAGAATCTTGCCGTAAAAAAGTGAATCTTTAATTACACTCATAAACTTAATTGTTTTGGTCCTAAACCAACATTATCACAAATATACGCTCCATTTTCGCAAAATACAACTAATTCAGACTTAATGAAGTCTACTGCAGCTTGCTTTTCTGCTTCCGGATACAGTAAATGAACATTTGCTCCTGCGTCTAAAGTTATAGTCAAATGAAGTTGATGCTCCTCTCTGAATTCCCAAACTTTTTCAATAATTGCTATCGTATTTGGTCTTACTAACAAAAAATAAGGGTCAGAACTCATCATCATAGCGTGAAGTGTAAGTGCTTCGGATTCAACTATTTTGTTGAATGTAACTAAATCTCCCGTTTGTAAAACGCGTTTCAATTTACTTAAATTACTACTTGCCTGATCAAACCTCTTTTCCGCAAAAGGGTGTTGGTGCATAAGTCCGTGCCCAACAGTGCTGCTTACTTGCTTTTGGCCTTTGTCAACTAATAGAATAGTATCCTGAAAGGTTGTAAAAACTGAATGTATATCATAATAGGGGGAACCAATAAGGTCTGAGCTATTTTTTAGCTCGCTATGCTTTCCCCAGGAAGCCATTTTTGGAAACAGCGAACGACAAGCACTTCCAGATCCCAATCTAGCCAAAAAAGATGCTTTATTTAGAAAAAAATCACCTTCAAATTCTGAGTTAATGTTTTGTTCGATTGAGCAAATACACAATGCTAAAGCGCTTAATCCAGATGCAGAGGAAGCTATTCCACTGCTATGCGGGAATGAATTAGAAGTGTCGATTCTAAATTTATATTTATTGATA
>Ga0233450_10001381_pt1 | contig 25537 bp, 22 predicted proteins | sample 011ome_30_FD_189956 | JGI IMG/M metagenome (GOLD analysis project Ga0233450, IMG submission 189956) | Coastal salt marsh microbial communities from the Groves Creek Marsh, Skidaway Island, Georgia - 011501CT (spades assembly) | ecosystem: Environmental > Aquatic > Marine > Intertidal zone >... | reverse complement strand
CTTCTCTTGTCAAAAAACCAAGCTCTTCGACTTTGTTCCATGCATTTTTATTGATTATGGAATCTCTAAGTCCATTTTCCAGAAAATCCCCTGCTAAAAGCAATGAGCATTCAGACCCTTCTAAAGCCTCTAGTAGTTCGTTTATTCCTCGGACGGTTGTAATGCCACCCACATAACAAATTTTGTTGCCCTTCTTGTGGTCATACTCAAAATCGAATAACAATTCTTTTATTATGGGAAAATTGTTTATGTCGATAGAGTTTGGATTTACTTTTAAAAACCGATTTCTTATGTAAGGTGTAGCTGTCACAATCACATCTAGTTTTTTTGCGACTTTATTTTCATATTTTTCAATTCTTGAACTAATTAACTTTCTTACTATTGGTTTTAAGTATTCTTTAGAAAGAATTTGACGCGGAAGATCCTCGTGCGCATCATAAATAACTTTTTTACCCTTTTTTTTAAGTTTTACAGCTATTCTTAATAATTCCGGATCGTGTAAATGATATATGTCAGCATCTAATTCCAGCGCTTTTTTGTATGCCAGGTTTACTGATTTAGTAAATCTACTAAGACGCGAAGTAGGCTTGTAAATAAATGAAACTATGTTGACACCATTTTCAATTCGAGATGCTGTATTCGGTATTACTAGTGAAACATCATATCCCTCTTTAGCTAGAGATACACATTCCTTATGGAAAATACGAACATCGCCATCGGGATGTGCACTTGTAATATGACAAACTTTATTTTTTTTCACTTTCTAAGCTAAATTCTCTTGCAAAGATATAATATAGAACGATAACTAATCCCCATCCACCACTGAAAAGGGCAGTAGTTAAAGCCCCTGAGCTAAGCATAAAGATTGGGAATAGGTTTAGTGAAGTTTTTAATAGCATATTATTTCCGAAAATTGATTCGACAAAAAATAACAGAAACCCAAGAAATAAAGCTGATAACACTAATCCTGTGTTTCCGAAATTGGAATATTCATACATAAAACTTGCTGTATTTACACTTCCTTTTAAACCTCTCGCTGCATATTTTGGGCGAATGATAGGGTAGAGTACTTTTGAATATTCAACATGCTTTATTCCTTTAATTTTACATATAAATCCATACCCATTTTCATGTAAAAAGGGTTTGTTTTTCGGGATTTGCTGGAACCATTGTGAAACCATTTCTCCCGGTACAATAAGTATTCTATGCTTTAATCCAATCAAGACCCTAATAGAATAGGGTAGGTCACTATCAACTCTATCCTCGAGAGGGATTTCAATTTTTGTTACATTGTCAACACCACCTCTCATTTGCGGGTTTTGTATATATACTAAGCTGATAATAACAATTCCACATATTAAGAACAATCCGATGCTTTGTAGGTATTTTTTGTAGAATAGAGTGAGCAATATAATAGGAAACAAAACAGTTAGTATGTAACTCTTTTGCATTAGCGAGAAAGCGTAGAAAGCACCTATTGTAATCAAAATGCCAAATAGAAGTTTTTTCTTTTTGAATACCAGTAGAAGAAGGGAAAAAGGAAGTATGGCCTTGATATTAAAACTGGATAAATAATTCCACAAAGAGCTTGCTTCGGATGTTATGTTTCTGCGTAATTCGACAATCCCTTTTGTGTCCATCACTGTTAGCGCTTTTGCTCCAGGAGAACCTCCAATATGAATTAAATGACCAACTACTAAAAACACACAAATTCCAGTTAGAATCAAATAAGAATAATCTGGAAGCAAATTAGGTATTTTCTTAAAGTAAGAAAACGCCTTAAATTTTTTGTTCTTCGCGAAAGTGAATCCAAAATAGAATATCATTAAAGGAATAAAAAATAGAAACATGTTAAAAACATATTTACTTCCGGAAGTTTCAATTACGCCATTGAGCAAGATTATGAAAACTACGCTATAAATCGAAAATAGTGTATGGGTTTTAAAAAATGTTTTTATTGCTATCATCTCAATATTTTAGTGTCATATTTTTTACAAACTCCAACAAGAAGGAAGTAATATATTAAGTAAGAAGCTAAATCAATCAATACATAATTCCACAGAAACTCCTCAATTGTACAATCTTTAAATAGGTATAAACAGCCAATAGCTATGAAGTAACCTATCTGCCAAATACTACTGATTTTTATTTTTTCAAGTGCTGTGAATATAGCTGTAAGTGGAGATACTATAAACTTAATGGCATAGGAAAATACAAGTATGGTTGTCAGTTTTCCGGCTGTTTCCCATTGGTCGCCAAAAACCCATTTGAATAAGTCCACTCCAAATAGTTCAATGATGATTATTCCAATACCGGATAAAGCCAAAAGAATCAAAGATATTCTTAGAACCAATGGAAGTATTGTTTTTTTTAGATTTCTTGATTCCGCTGCTTTTTGGAGCAAGACTTGAGATATGCTAACAGATAAAAAAGCTAATGGTATCGATAGTAATTGCCGACTGAAGCCAAATTGGCCTGTAAGCTCTAGGGTGAAATATTCTTGAACAATAATAGGAGGTAAAAACAAACTCATAGAATTCATTAAAGATGGCAAAGAACTGTATAGTGGAAAGTCTTTATATCTTTTGAGCTGTTCTTTTATCTCTGAACTAGTTATGTTTTTGAAGCTTAATTTGTGTTTTGCAGATTGGGCAAAAGCGACAATAAAATTAAAAATCTCTCCAATTATATTTCCTATAATTAATCCTTGGAATTTGAAAAAGTAACCAGTTCCTAGCTGGACACATCCTTCACTACCTCTCTTAACAAGTTTATTTAATGAAGAAGCTCGGAATGCTTTTTTTCGAATTAACCAAAAATTTAATGCCCTACTAGAAGAAATTACAAAAATCGCTAAAGGAATAATTAATAGCCATATTTTAATGCTTGGCGAGAAATTGAAAAGTGTGATTATTTGTTTGTCGAAAAAGAAGAATATAATTAACCATACTAGACTAAATGAGAAGCTTATAAAGACACTCGCAAGTAACAGAGCTGATGCTTTTCTGTCCGATTCAGGTAAAACAATCGCCCCTTCATACTTTAGGTTTCCTGCGGGTGCTAGCATTCCAATTATGCTTAAATAAATAGTAAAGGTCCCAAACTCTTCAGGTGAGTAAATTCTACTTAGCAGCGGCTGAATAGCAATCGCAATGAGATTTGCAAGGATAGTTCCGGAAAGGAGGGTGGCAATATTTTTGAGAAAATCAGATTTATAGAAATACCTTTTTATCATACTTATTACAAAAGAAAGGAATTATTTAACTGACTTCAAGTGTTTTAAATTGTTTTGTAAACACTAAATTGTTTTGTATCCACTGAATTGTTTTGAACTTTGAGTACTATTTCTTTAAATTCTCCCAATACCAATCAATAGCTTCTTCTAAACCTTGATTGATACTATGTGTCGGATTATACCCCAAGTTTCTTTTGGCTTTATCAATTGAAGCTAATGAATATCTAACATCTCCTAACCTTTCAGGTCCGTGTTCTGGTCTGATTTCAGCAATCTTGGGATCGTGCTGAGAAAGTAATTCTCCTAGTTTGTTGATAAGGTTTATTAAAACAGTTTCTTCTCCATAAGCAACATTATAAACTTGATTAAACGCATCTTTATTTGTTGTTGTTGCAGCCAATTCATTTGCCTGAATGACATTGTCGATGTATGTGAAATCTCTTGTCTGCGTTCCGTCACCATGAATAATAGGAGCCTTGTGATTCATCAGGGCTAAAATGAATTTTGGAATCGCGGCGGCATAAGCACCATTGGAATCTTGACGTCTTCCAAACACATTGAAGTATCTTAAACCAATTGTTTCCATGCCGTATAATGATCCGAAAACATGTGCATATAATTCATTTACATATTTGGTTACTGCATAAGGTGAAAGTGGCATTCCAATATTTTCTTCAATTTTTGGAAGCTCTTTCGAGTCTCCATAGGTTGAAGAACTAGCCGCATAAACAAATCGTTTTACACCTTCTTCTTTTGCTGCTAATAGCATGTTTAAAAATCCGGAAATATTTATCTCGTTGGTTGTTCCTGGATCTTCAATAGACCTCGGGACAGATCCTAATGCAGCTTGATGCAACACCACATCTGCTCCCGATACAGCCCTCTTGCAATCATCAAGGTTTCGAATGTCTCCTTGAATAAAAGTGAAATTACTGTTTCCTAATAAATGTGCAATATTTTCTTTTTTACCAGTAAGTAAATTGTCTAAACAAACAACTTGATTGTTTTGAGCTAATAATTTTTCACAAAGGTTAGAGCCTATAAAGCCTGCTCCTCCGGTTATTAAAACTTTTTTATTGGTAACTATCATTTTATGTTTTTTTCAAAAGTAATTAATTTATAAGTCAGGCAATCAATTATATATAATTGTTCATCATGTTTACCTTTTCTCTAGGTACGAAAAAACAATTTCTTATTCCGTCATCCTCTTTCCGAATAATGGAGTCTAATTTGATCAATTTTTTTCCTTTGTGTCCAAAAAATAAATAGTCATATTTTGAGAATTCATTTTCTAGTTCTTTTTCAATGTCATTAAATAAAATTTCACAAACAATAATAGGCTTATGGGTTTTAATCACAGACTCCATTCCTTTTATTATTTGTGGCTCGACACCTTCTGCATCAATTTTCACAAAATCAATTTGAAGGTTTTCAAGGTTGTTTTCTTTTAAACAATCTTCCAAAGGAGTTGAAGGAACCTTAATCTCTTTATATTCTTTGGGTTTGTTTACGGCACTTGCTGCACCTCCTAGATTATGTTTTAAAAAAGGGTATTTTTTATTCCTGACTTCATAAAACGAAATTTCTCCTTTTACATCTGAAATTGCCAATTGGAAAAAATCAATTTTAGATTCAAAACCGTTAACGGCAATATTGTTCCTAAAATAATGGGCGGAAGCATTTGTTGGGTCAAAAGCAACTATACGAATGTCTTTCGATTTTTTAGCAGCGATCATAGAGTACAGGCCTGCATTCGATCCAATGTCTAAAAAGCTTTTACAGTTACTAATGATGTCTTCAAAAATATCTATGTATTCATATCCATATATTCCTTTCCAGAATATGTTTTGGCCAACTGGGTCGGTTTGATTCGTGCAAAATTTAATTTTATCTCCGTCTTTTAATTTTAATGATATAATTCCAGAAGGAGGTATTTTTATTTTAGGGAAGGCGAAACTAAAAGTTTTATTTAAAGACCTAAGTATTACATTAATGAATGGAGTATAGATTATTTTATAAACAATTTTCATATTCAATGACTTCTGGTTTCGTTACTCGAGATTTTGATAGAATGTCGAGAAATCTTTCTCGTAAATAATTTTAATCCTATTTTTTTGTTCTCTTGTTAAGGTGATTTCTTTTTTTTTAGTAGAGTTTAAATGAGGGACTTGTTTTATTTCTAAATTTAATTCTAGCGCGACCTTTTTAAAATCATCATTAAAAGATTCAAACCTTCCGAGAAAATCCAATTGCTCAACATCAATTAAAGAATATTGTGATCGAATGTGTTCGTCGCATTTCTCAATGTTTTGTTTTTCTACCCAACCAATAAAGTTGTTTATGTCTTTCATTTTTTCCAATTCGAGGTCTGGGAAATGGAAGTAATTGCGTTCTACAACTTTGTCTTTCCAAGAACTTATGAAGCGATCATATGGGTTGCGAACAAACGCAAATTTGTAATATTTTTTATACAATCGAGGGTTGTAAGCTGTGGCGGAAGGATAAAGAAAGTCACTTCCGTTTTCTTTTTCAAAAAGCTTAAGAATGGAACGAGTACCTACTTTTGCTACTCGGTACCAAATTACTTTCTTCTTGAAATCATAGGCTATAAAGTACCGCTTACTAATAAATAAAGGTAGTGCGTATTTATTGAAGTAGAAGTGAATGTACTTTAACATTGTTGCAGGCTATAGATTAAAGAAGGGAAGTATGCAGAAAACTTCCCTTCTTTATAGAATAATTATTTTGCGTAATTAACGGATCTCTTTTCTCTGATTACTGTTATTTTGACCTGACCTGGGTAGGTCATTTCTGTTTGGATTTTTTGTGATATTTCGAATGAAAGTTCATCTGCTCGGTTATCACCAACTCTTTCAGCTTCAACCATAACGCGCAGTTCTCTACCTGCTTGAATAGCGTAAGCTTTAGTAACTCCTTCGTAAGATAAAGCTACGTTTTCCAAATCTTTTATTCTTTGAATATATTGATCTGCAACTTCTCTACGAGCCCCTGGCCTTGCACCAGAAATAGCATCACAAACTTGAACGATTGGTGAAATTAAGGTTGTCATTTCCACTTCATCATGGTGAGCTCCAATTGCATTACAAATATCCGGTTTTTCACCATATTTTTCAGCTATCTTCATTCCTAGAACTGCGTGTGGTAATTCGGGTTCATCTTCAGGAACTTTGCCTATATCATGTAAAAGTCCAGCTCTTTTGGCAACTTTTGGATCTAAACCTAATTCAGAGGCCATTGTAGCACAAAGATTTGCTACTTCTCTAGAGTGTTGTAATAAATTTTGTCCATAAGAAGAACGATACTTCATTCTTCCAACCATTTTAATTAACTCTGGGTGCAGACCATGAATCCCTAAATCAATACAAGTTCTTTTACCTGTTTCGATTATTTCATCAGTTAATGTCTTTTTTGTTTTAGCAACCACTTCCTCAACACGAGCAGGGTGAATTCTTCCATCACTTACCAGTTGATGTAAAGATAATCGTGCTATTTCTCTTCTGATTGGATCAAAACAAGAAAGAATGATTGCTTCCGGAGTGTCGTCAACAATTATTTCTACCCCAGTAGCAGCTTCTATAGCTCTAATGTTTCTTCCTTCTCTACCAATAATTCTTCCTTTCATTTCATCACTTGCGATGTTAAAGACAGAAACTGAATTTTCAATTGCATGCTCCGCTGCAACCCTTTGAATGGTTTGAATAACAATTTTCTTAGCTTCTCTAGAGGCATTTAACTTGGCTTCCTCTTGAATCTCATTAATTGAAGCCATTGCGTTGGTTCTAGCCTCATCTTTTAAGGATTCTACTAGTTGAGATTTAGCATCTTCCTTAGAATATCCACTTAGTTTTTCTAACTCAGAAACCACCTTTTCATGAGATTTATCAAGGTCATCTTGTTTTTTATTGACAATCTCTAATTGTCTGTTAAGGGTTTCCTTAGACTGGTTCAGTTGCTTGTCTTTTCGATTCGCATCTTCCAGTTTATGATTCAAGGATTTCTCTTTTTGTCTGAAAGAATTTTCACGTTCATTTAATTTCCTTTCACGATTATTTATTGCTTTTTCGTGCTCTTCTTTTAACTGTAAAAACTTTTCTTTTGCTTGAAGAATTTTCTCCTTTTTGATTGTTTCAGCCTCGCTTTTAGCTTCTTTTAAAGCGCTTGCTTTTTTTGATTTTAAACCGCTATTTAGGGCAATGTAGGCTATTATACCTCCTACAACTAATCCTATCATAGCTCCTATTACTATTTCCATAGTTCAATATTAAATGTGTTTTAAATAAGCCCTTTGCCTATTTAATTAATATTGATGGAGAATTAGAAGATTATTTCTCAAGGAAATCACTCAGCTCTTCATTAAGCGCTATTAACTCATCAGAAACTTTATCGTCTTCAACTTCTTTAGAAATTGTATTTGATTTAGTACTAAGTTGTAATGCCGTCATTGCAAGTAAATCTTGCATGTCCTTTACAGCGTAGTTTTCCTTTAAGTTTTTAATGCTCTCGTTAATGTTGTCAGCAGCCTTTCGAATCATTTCCTCTTCCGATCTTTCGATTGTTAAAGGATATGTCCTTCCCGCTATATTTACTTTTATAGAAAGCTGACTCATTACCGTTTTATTTATTTAAGAGTGAAATACACTTGTCAATTTCTCTAACCAACTCATTTATCTTTAGTTTCATTTCTGTGTTTTTTTCAGAATCTCCGCCTAAAGATTTTGCCATCTTCAACATTTTAATCTTTTTATTAAAATTTTCAATCTCTGCTTTCTGCTGATCTAACGTATTTTTAAGTTCAAATACTTTTGCCTCAAGTTGCATGTTTTGTTCTCTGAGTGAGCTATTGTTGCTCATTAGCGTATGAACTTTTTCCTTTATACTATTTAAAACAGCATTCTCCATTTATTCAAAATCCTTTTAAAAAGATTAATTCTCTACAAAGTTAATATAGTAGAAGGACTAAACAAATTTTCACGAAACTGTGTGCATATCTATACCATAATTAAATATTACAGATTGTGATTAATATTACCTTCATGGCTTGATATTGGTATAGATACCGGTAAAATTGAATTTTATGAATAGTTTGTATAGATTTTTACTTGCGGTAGTTTGTTTGTTGACTTTTCAACAATATTACACACAAGTGGAATATGATAAAACACAATTTGTATCGCCTTTGCATATTCCTTTGATTCTTTCCGGTAATTTTGCGGAATTAAGATCGAATCATTTCCATACAGGATTAGATATTAAAACAAAAGGATCTGAGGGCTATCGGATTTATGCTGTTGATTCGGGATTTGTTTCAAGAATCAATATATCGCATTGGGGATATGGCAAAGCAATTTATGTAACTCATCCAAATGGATATACATCTGTTTATGCTCATCTTAGCAGATTTCCAGATAAAATTGAAAAGTACTTGCGTAAAAAACAATTCGAAAATGAAACAGAGACTATTACCGTTTATCCAGATAGTTCAGATTTATTGGTTTCAAAAGAAGAAATAATTGCTTACTCAGGCAATTCAGGTAGTTCTGGTGGGCCTCATTTGCATTTTGAGATAAGAGAAACCGAAACAGAAAATGCGGTTAATCCTTTACTTTTTGGGTTCGATGTTAAGGATGATATTCGCCCAACTGTGAGTAATATTAAAATCTATCCTTTAGAAAATGGGTTTATAAATGGAAAAGATATAGCCAAAGTCTATCCAACTGTTGGAACCTTAGGAGAATACAGGTTAAAGGATAATCCCATTATTGAGGTTGATGGTGAAATTGGTTTAGGGGTGCATACAATTGATAAATTAAATGGAGCTGGCAATAAATGCGGTATTTATACAATAGAGTTATTTGTTGATGGAAGCAGGGTGTTTCGTCAAACGATGGAAAAAATCGATTTTTTTACGAACAGATATATAAATGCGCATAAGGATTATAATGAGTATCACTTAAAAAAGAGAAGTTTCCATAAGTCATTTGTTTCTGAAAATAATAAACTAGAACTATATGATGGATTAATAAATAAAGGGAAATTAAGTTTTGAAGATGATACTATACATCAGTTGAAATATGTCATTAAGGATACCTATGGGAATACTTCAAATCTGAATTTTCAACTTAAGTCAAATACTAAAATGGCGAAAACGATTAGTCAAGTACTTTCCTCAGGTGATACCATTAATATGGTTGGAGATGCGGTGATTGAGAAAGCTGGCTTTAAAGCTTATTTACCGGAAAACTCTGTGTATAATGACTTAAGGGCAAAGTATAAGGAAGAAGAAATGTCAAAAACGGCTTCGAGTCTGCATCAATTTGGTAATTCTAAAATACCTGTTCAGCATTATTTTATAATGAAGATAAAAACGAAAAATATTGCTAAAAACATGGAAAAAAAAGCTATAATAGTTTCTGTTAGTAGTGATAAACGAGAGGTTTCTGCAAAAGGAGGTGAATATAAAAATGGTTGGGTTGAGACCAAAGTCAGGGCATTTGGGAATTATGCAGTTAAAATTGATAGTGTTGCTCCCTCTGTTACAGCTGTAAATATTTCAGAAGGAAAAAATCTAAGCTCAGCTAAAAATATACAATTTAAGATATCCGATAATTTGAGTGGGGTTGAAACTTACGATTCTTTTATTGATGGAAATTGGGTTTTAGGTAAATATGTTCCAAAACGTGGAACTTTTACAATTCCATTTGATAAGTATAATAACATTTCCAAAGGTAAGCACTTGTTAAAGGTATTGGTAAAAGACGAAAGAGGTAATGAGACATTGAAAGAATTCAACTTTATTCGTTAGGTGTTTTTTGCCTGTATAATTTAAATAGGTTTAAATTTAAAGCTACCAATTCCAGATTCCTATTTTGAACTTCTGTATTCTTATAAAAAAGGTGATATTCTGCCTTTTCTTTTTTAGAATCTAAATGAAGGTTGTGATAGCGCATAGCATAAACTTGATTGCTCCATTGCCTTTTGACTTTTTGGGTAGTTTTTACAATAGAGTTATGGGGTATTACAGTGCTCAAAGTTTTAATGTCATTGATTATCAACTCATCTCTTTTTGTTTTTCCTATACTAATTATTGTGACAGTAATACTTACAATAAGAGCTATACTTGACAAAATTTTAAAAGTTTGAAATTTAATTGATGCTGTATTTATTTTTGTAATAAATTGGGATAATAGAGGAGCAATGATGAATGCAGCGGCTATGCCAAAGAAAGGCAAAGAAGGTGAGAAATAGAAAGGTTTCTGAATCATAGTTAGTGTTAATGGAATAGAAGCGCATATTCCAATACTGAAAAACAAGAGAACATGCTTAAAGTTGATGTTAGAAAGTTTTTTCTTAGTCTTTGTTATAGCTAGAACAATGAATGTTAATAGCATAATAGGGACTAATTCTAAAAATAACTTTCCAAGTATCCAATATCGACTATCAACAGTAGGTGAAGAGCTTATTCTTCCTATTAATCGTTCTTGGAAGTAAAACTTAAAACTATTAAACGCTCCCTCACTAATAGTAAGCATCAATAAATAAGCTGTTGCAACCGTTAGAATAGGAGTCATTGTCCATAATGTGGTATTGATAAAAGAACTTTTTCTATAAATAAGATAGTATAGAGGTATTACTGCTAGGGGGAAAAGTCCAGGTACTCCTTTTGTAAAGGTTGCCAGAAAAATAAAGAAACCACCCACTAAAAAAAGAAGCTGTTTGTTTTGTTGTGCCTGCACTCCTTTTAATAAAAAAAGAACTGATAACAATGTGAAAAGGCTTAATGTGTTTTCTAGGATATTATTGTGTATAGACCAAAAGCTAATTGGGATAGTGATCCATAAAAGAATAGGAAGCCAACTAATATTTTTAAATTTATCTTGAGTTACCTTATTCCAAATTTTTAATATTAGGTAAGCAGTTATGCAGGCAGCAAGAAAAGAATAGAGCCTTTCTACATATATACTAAATCCAAAAACCTTAAAAAAAATGGCTTGCAGTCCAAATCCTAAGGGTGGTTGTTCATGAAAAAAATCAGAACCAGAGGAATGCCAACTATAGCTAAATATGGGCTCCCAAAATGTGCCAATTCCTTGCGCCATATTTTTTGAAACACCTAAGTATAATAATCCATCCATAAACATTCCTTCTTGTATAAGAGAAGGAGCGACAACTATAATAAAAATGGCAATGGTAAGAATCCAAAAGGGAAGCGACTTTTTATTGAACTTTAACATTTAAAATTATTTATAATCGTAAAAGTACTGAATCTGTTTATTAAACGGCTCCTAAATCAAATATTGGTTTTACGATTGCAATTTTGAAGGAAATATGACCGTCAAATTGTACCATAAATTACAGCTCTATCAATTGATAATAATTACATTTGTTTTATATAATTAAAGTAAGAATAATGAGTGAAGAAATAGAAAAAATTAAATGTTTGATAATTGGCTCGGGTCCTGCAGGGTTTACAGCTGCAATTTATGCTTCTAGAGCGAATATGGCTCCAGTGCTGTATCAGGGAATGCAGCCAGGTGGACAATTAACTACTACTACAGAGGTTGATAATTTTCCCGGATACCCTGACGGAGTTAATGGGCCAGAGATGATGATGCAATTGGAAGCACAGGCGAAAAGGTTTGATGCGGATATACGATCAGGATATATTACAAGAGTTGATTTTACAGGACCCGTGCATAAAGTATGGGTCGATGGAGTCAAAGAGATTCATGCGGACACTATTATTATTTCTACTGGAGCTTCAGCTAAATACTTAGGTTTAGAATCTGAACAACACTACTTAAAAATAGGTGGTGGAGTTTCTGCTTGTGCTGTTTGTGACGGTTTTTTCTACAAAGGACAAGAAACAGTAATTGTTGGTGCAGGAGATTCTGCATGTGAAGAAGCACATTACCTTTCCAATATTTGTACTAAAGTAACGATGTTGGTCCGAAGAGATGAGTTTAGAGCTTCTAAAATAATGGCTGAGCGTGTTAGAAATACTGAAAATATTACCATTTTATTTAATACCGAGACAGAAGAGGTTTTGGGAGATGATAATGGTGTAACAGGAGCAAGAACGAAAAACAACAAAACAGGAGAGGTTACTGATATCCCTTGCACTGGTTTTTTTGTTGCAATAGGTCATAATCCGAATACAGAAATTTTCAAACCTTACATTGACATGGATGAGACAGGATATATTATAAATACCCCAGGTTCTTCTAAAACAAATGTTGCGGGAGTTTTTGTTTCAGGAGATGCTGCTGATAAAGATTATCGTCAAGCAGTTACTGCTGCGGGTACGGGGTGTATGGCTGCTTTAGATGCTGAAAGATATTTAGCGGCATTAGGGCACTAAAAGCGCAGAACTGGCTCACCTTATTTTACCTATAGTAACGGCATCATTTCTACTGGAAATGGTGTCGTTTAGTTTTAGAAATAATGTAGATCGAAGTTCGAGAGGTCTTATCTTTTTTGGGAATTTTCTAATTAATAAGGTTAGTTGCAATAGTGCGTGTTCGCAAAGCGTATCATTTTTAATACACTGCTCATGGAAAATTTCAGCAAGCAGCATTCTACTGTTATAATCATTAGGATCCATTTTAAGCAGTTGGTCTAATAGTTTTTCTGCATTATCTATTTCTCCTTTCTTATAAAGTTGTGCTGCTTCCATAATTGGAGTAGGATTTCTAATTATACTTTGCTGGGCGTATTCTTCCCTATCTTGTTTTAAATCCATGGTAAGTGAATACATTATCCATAAAATACCAAATAGAAATATTGAAGATTTTAAAATCGAAAAAATGATATGCGGTTTTTTCTTCAAACTAAATATTATTTAACATTTCACTTGCTTTTTTTGCATAAAACCCATTTTCAGTAGCTATTTCATTCAATATCGTTATACACTTGCTTATTTTACCTAATTCATGCAAGCTCATCGCTTTGTACCATTTTGCTTCCTCATAAAAAGTATTGAAATCATGGTTTAATACTCTGTCAAAATGCTGAATGGCCTTCTTTTGTTTATTGATATTGAAATAACAAAGAGCCATATAAAAGTGCGCATTCACATCATTTGAATAGTGATTCAAAATGGTTCTGTAATCTTTTAATGCATCTTTAAATTTATTCCTTCTGAATTTTGCTTGTGTCTCCTCTAAAAAATCCACATAAGTGATTTTTTGAGTATAGCTATTTACAGCTAATTCACTTGCTCCATTATCGCTTTTATTTTCTTTGTCAGCGGTTGTGCCGGTTAGTTCAAAGTTTGGAACAGTGATTTCCTTAGTGTATATGTTAGTGTAATCAACAACCAAAAGTCTTGAAAGAAACAAAGTCCCTACGTTACTGCTAATAACATTTGTGATAGTCACTTCGGTAATTTCTTTTTTATCACTTGATTTTGCATTAATTATTTCTTTCTCTTCATTGATTAGTAGGATTGCGCTATCAATGTTATCTATTTCATTAATAGAACTATCTATAGCCATGATTAGGGGAGCATTAAAAATAATTCTATCAGAAGTTAGTTGTTTACTTTCCTCCAATGGAGTTGCATCTTCTATTTCTTTATCGTTCAATTCTTCAATTGGTTGGATAGTAATATCTGTGGAACTTGAATCAGTACTTATCTGCATAGTTAATTTACTTTCATCAAATTTAATCTCGTCTAAATCGATTTGATCTAGAAAATGGTAGCCAATAAAATAGAGCCCTATAGCAACACCAATTATAAGAATAAATGAAAATTCGAATCTCCAAAATTTACTAGCTACTTTTCGAGGAAGGTTTCCATGGAATTGATCTTCTAATTGTTTAAACCCTTCCATGGAGCCAGGTGTAGATTCAAACCCTTCCATGGCGTCACTGTTGAAATCATTGCTAGCAATTTTTTGCTCAAGCTGGTATTTTTCAGCTTGTGACATATCACCTTTTAAATAAACGTCCATTTCCTCTTTGGTAAGAGGAGTGTTGCTTTCGAATATGTTCTTTTTCCTGCTCATTTTATTCAGCTATAATTTTCAGTTAGAATTATTTTTAAATTCCGTTTCCCATTTTGAATATAACTTTTCACTTTTTTTGTTTCGTAGCCTGTTAGGTTTGCAACTTCATCGTATGTTTTTTCTTTTAAATAGAATAAATCAATACACGTTTGCTGCTCGTTTTTTAGTCTTTTTATTACTTCTTCAAGGTTTTTTAATTGACTTTCTTTGATGAATACATACTCCGAATTGTGGTTGTCTTCGAGCTTGTATTCCAATTCAGAAATATTTTCAATTTCCTCAGGTTTTTTCTTCCGTAATTGCATTAGGCAGTGGTTTTTAGAAACCCTATACAACCAGGATTTAAAATTCTTCACTTCCATTCTAAGTAAGTCAACCATCACCTTTTCAAAAATTAAAGATGTAGCATCTTGACTTTCTTGTACATTCTTTAGATACTTTAAACAAACACCATATACAAGGTGCCCGTACCTTTCAAATAAAATACCAATGTATTTATTGTTTTTACTTTTCTTGTACTGAATGAGTAGTTCAGTGTCTGGAAATTGTTTGATATTTTTTTTAGTTTTTCTCAAAAAAATACGTTTGAATTGCGAATATACTAACTAGTTGTGGCTTTGTAAAAAGTTTAATTCATGATAGTTATTATGGAATAACAAAACAGCTGGAATTAAACGCTGTTTTTATTACTCAAAAATTATTAGTCAACTACTTTATTATGACTTTCTTTATATGCCTTCATTTCTTGTTCTCCTTTCCAGATAGAGTAGTAATCGAAATAACTTTTTGTTTCTACCATTATCACTCCTCCTAATACATCACCATATTTAGCTGGAACTCCACCTGTATATACGCGCATAGCCTGAATTGAAGCACTAGGTAAAGTTGGTCTTCCTCCTGTTATTTTTACTCCATCCACAATATACATTACATCACCATTTCGTGAGCCTCTGAAGTATATTTCATTGCCATCTTCGGAAACTTTTATCTCAGAACTCATTGTTCTTGCTATCTGATTTATGTTAGTTCTAACCGGAAGAACTGCGATATCTTTCGCCTTGATTGTGACAATCTTTGTGTCTTCTGGATCTATTAATTTTTCTTTCCAAGTATGGATTTCGATAACTCCTAAAAGTCCTTTAGTCATAACCAAATCATTTACAAAAGTTATTTTATCTGCATTAATTTGTATTCCATTCTGTTTGAGTGTGTCAATTCCAGATGCTATCGTTAAATTATAGGTTCCAGGATTTAAGGGCTTAATTGTAAACTTTCCGTCAAAATCGGTTATTGTTTGTACTTTCTTTCCAAGAACATATAGTGTTACCATGGCTCCTGGTATAGGATCGTTTGTCTCGTTTTCTACTATTTTCCCTTTTAGTGTTCCAAAGTTTGCTTGGGCGAACAAAGCGGAAGTTCCAAATACTAGAAGCGCTGCACAAATTAAATTTTTCATATCTCTTATTTTTTAATTGGTTCTCTATTGAGATGCAGTTATAAATAAGATTCCACAAAAAGTATTTATATTTTTTCATAAAAAAGCCGACTCCTTTCGATAGGTATCGGAACGGAATCGGCTTTAAATAAAGAGGTATTCTACTTTATTTCTTTATTAAAATTTGCGTAGAAAAAGCGTTATTATTTGAAATTGAAACGATATAGCTTCCACTTTCAAGAGAAGAAACATCGATCATTTCAACTGCATTGTTTGTAGTTGAGTTCATTACAGTTTTTCCTTCTATGCTTAAAATAGTAACAGTACTATTAGCAGGAGCTTCAATGTTTACAAATTCGTTAACCGGATTTGGGTAAATTGAGGCTTGTAATGTTCCAATTTCATCAATACCAACAGAAGTAATAATATCAGCAAGTGTTCTAGGTTGCAGTAAAAATGAGCCAAATGCATAATCAATAATACCCGTTACATCATAAGGTCCTCCTACAACAGCATTGTAAACAGCTCCTAATAAGAAATCATCAACGATACAATCACCAGAACCATCATTAATTGTCCATTCTCCAAAACCATTTGTAGCAACTGTGCAGTTAGTTACGGGTATGTTTACTAAAACACCTTCGTACATTTCAGCTAATGCAGCTCCAGTTGTAACTGTTGTTTTAACAACAGTATTTCCACTTGAGGCATTATTAAAACCTGTTATGTTTGTTAATTCAGTCAAACCACTAAATTCTGTTACTACACAAGTGAAAGTAACAGAATCGCCTATTGCAACCGTATTGTTTAAGTCATAAACGTAAATCCCTGTCCATGGTCCTGATCCATTTTGAATAAAGTAACTTCCATTTGATTTAATTCCAGTTACAACACCACCAGCCATAACTGTATTTCCGTTTTCTGGAGAATCTCCATTCCCAGCGACCGTATATTGGATGTCATAGATTGATTTGGAAGGTGGGATAACAGCCCCTGTTTCGTTAACCAATATATCATCAACTTCCCAAGTACTTCCATCTGCAGATGTTCCCACGTATTTGAATGCAATATAAACACCACTGGCAGCATAAGCAGATAAATTTACATTTCCTGAAGATACCCATTCAAACCAAGTTCCAGAGTTTAAAGGCATTGTCGGACTCAAGGTACTCCAGGTGCCTTGCGAAGAAGGGTCACTAGTTCCGTCATAGTCATTAGAAATTAACACTTCTAAAGCGTCACCATCATATGCGACAGCACTTTTGAAAGACAATAATGGAGTTGTAGCTGCACTTAAGTCTATTGAAGGAGAAATTAGCCAGCTTTCAACAGGCTCATTTGAAGAGCCATTCCAGTTTTTCATCACTCCGTAAGCAGTTGGTGCGCCACCTGCTGTGCTTGTTGTCCATGTTAAAGAGGTAGTAGTTGCAGGAGTTGGTTCATTTATTGTCCATCCACCTGACGTAGCACTGTTGTCATCAAAATCTTTTGTTAAATATGTTTGTGCATTAACGCTAGAGATAGCTATTGCAGATAAAGCTAAAATGTAAAGTTTTTTCATGTTATTAATTTTTGTGTAAGGATTATTAAAGTTCTTCTATTTTTATGTCATCGATTTCCCAAGTACTTCCATCGGAAGCAGAACCAATGTATTTAAAGGCAATGTAAATACCATTTTGAGTAAAGGAGGACAAATTTAATGGTCCTGAATTTACCCATTCGAAAAATCCTGAGGACCATAATGCTCCTCCCGTAAAAGATGTCCAAGTTGCTAGGTTCGGATCTCCATTACCAGAATAATCTGCAGAAATAAGGACTTCCAAAGCATTTCCAGTATAACTATATGCGTTGTTAAAGCTTAATGCTGGCGTAGTTGCTCCGCTTAAATCAATAGATGGAGAAATAAGCCAGGACTCATTAATCTCATTTGTCGAACCATTGTAGTTACTCATGTTTCCATAGGATTGTCCTCCAAATTCACCAACAGTCCAATTTAGCGTGCCAATAACCAATTGAGTAGTCCAACCTCCAGAAGTTATACTACCGTCATTAAAGTTTTTTTCTAATATTGGAGGAATTCCACTACTTGTGCATCTCGTACTTGTGAAATCAGCACTTTCAGTATCTCTAACATAAATTTGTAAATCGAAAGTTGTAAAAAGCGCAGGATTTGTTTCCGTAGTGTATATGCCAACAATACCCGTTAATGATCCATTTAACGAAGGGATTATTTCATCAGCAAAATTTGCATATCCACTGGTTCTAACAATTAAGGAATTTAAATTACAATCTAACAGATTGTGGTTCACATCACTTTGCGTTACGGAATTTGACCAAGTTGCTCCCATAGATGCCTGTTCAAACTCAACATCATCAAATCGAACCAATAATCCTCTGTCTGCATCTGGATTAATTGTGGTAATAGTTCTTAAAGCAGGAGTTACATGTTTTCCGGTGGCTTGCTTAATAATGTTATTGTCTACATCAACCCCATCTAACTGAAACATTCCTCTATATATGTCAATAGTAGTGCCTTTTAAATAGATCCTGATAGAATCTCCTTCGTATAATCCACCAGCATTAGCAAGTCTTAATTGAATAGCATGGTCACCAGACTGAACATAAACTTCTTTGTAAAAGTTTCCAGAAGTTTCATCTGTAGTTGCAGTTGCATATACAGAATAGTCTTCTGTAAAAGTATATGCTGCTCCAACAGAGTCTCTAAATGCTTTCAATTCTTCAATTGTCAGAATGTTGCCAACCGGTAAATTCTGCACAGGTGGAGAATCATATTCTTTCCTGCAAGAAAATGTGCTTATAAGAATTCCGATTGCTAATAGTATATTTAAATTTTTCATAATCTATTTGGATATCTATCCTTTTATTAAAATAAGTAACTGACCGAAGCGAAATAAGTTAACCCATACATATATCCGTATTTAGGCGGAAACCTGTCAATTTGAGTTACATCATATCGCAATTGCTCAAAACCACCTGTTTTGAATGATGTATTGTTTAATACATTGTTTATGTTGATGTTTAAACGAACAAATGAGTTGTTTTTTAACTTCCAAGATTTGCCTCCGTAAATATTCAACGAGTAGCCATCTTCTAATTTTTCTTGGTCAATTATTTCTGTGATCTGAGGATCTGTATCTACGAAGTTTGCAAGCGCCTCTTCTGTTCTTCTGTCTGGATTTGGATCCAGGTAAATGTTAGCGAAGTAATTAAAGTTAGTTCCAGCGTACCAATATTTTCGCGCATTGTACTTAAATCCAATAGAACCAGCAGTTTGCGGCATTCCTCCAATTCTATAGTTTTTAAAATAAATTGTTCTGTTTTCAGCAACAATCTCTTCCGAGTTGTCTCGAGTAATTGTAGCATTTGGCCTCGAATTATAAAGCGACATGCTATGTGTTCCCGCAGCTTGAATAACAAATGCTCCTAAAGTTTTTTCTACTCCTAACTCAATACCAGTGAATAATTGGTCAACATCTGTCATCATATAGTTTACGAATGTTCTAAATTCATCATGGTAAAAGCTACGTGCCCATACCTGATCGTCTATTTGCGTGTAGTAACCTGTTAATCTCACCTTTAATTTAGGGTATCTAATAACATAACTTAAATCACTAGATAGAATTTTTGTGCTTTCTAAACTATCAATAACTTGATCTCTAGTTCTGGGGGATATAAATGCATTTCGAGAAAATGGTGCTCTTGTTGAGTAAGCTAAGTTTCCTGTAACAAGGTGTCTGCCGGTAATTTTGTATACAGCTCCAGCTTTTATTCCATAATTAAAAAAGTTGTTTTTTTCAGATTCTCCAATAGATTCTTCAGGAAACCTACCATTTTGAACATTCCCCGTTCTCCAGAAAGAAGTGTAAGAAGATGTTAGCCCTACATATGCATCCACCTTTTTTGATTTAAAATCTACTTGTCCGAAAATCTCAGCTTTGTTATTGTGAATGTTATAGTCGTATCCAAATTTATCGCCAGCTCTGATAAGTTTATTTGTAGTCGATAAATCGTTTTGCGCAACACTATCATTTGCAAAATCTCTTTCAGCAAATTGATCTACATCAACCCAGAAATCACCTCCTAGTAAATCTGCCATTAATCTATAGTTATGGCTTGTATAGGTATGTGCATTAATACCTGCAGTTAAGTAAATTTTTTCATTGAGCTGATTGTTATATACTGAATTGACCCCAAATCTTCTTGGGTCAACTCTATATTCTTCAACAATATACTTAGAACGATTTCCGGTAATAATGTTTCCTTCACCATTTGCATTTTCTACAGCATGTAAATTTTTAGAATTCGCAAAATACATTTGGTCCCAATTTAATTGCGATGTGCTTGTATTGTTTTGCCAAGCTGAAGTTGCTGCATTTGCCTCATCAAATTCTGCTCTGTTTGTAAAATAACTTGGTAGGTTTTTGTAATAATCGGGTCTTGGGTCGGCGGCATCGTACCAGTTTAAGTTGGTACTGCTCGTTCTTCCGAAAACTGCATAAACAGATGTAGTCAATTTTGATTTTTCATCTATTTGTAAATAATCTGTTACTACAACATAGGGTTTGTGATTGTCTCGCATCCGTGCGTTTCTTTTAATACTGTCACCTTCAGATGTCGTTTGGTAGCCCCAATATGGATTGTAGTAATTAGAACCTGTCAAATCCAAAGCTTCTTGCTGTGCAATCCCTCTTCTTCCTTGAACTGCTGGTGCTCCAAATCCCGCTAAGTTAATTGTGTGATTATCGTTAATTCTTCTTTCTATAGCAGCAAAATAACTTCCTCCATTATAAGATGTTCCTTCAACATAACCTTCATTGGCCCATCTGGAAGACGCAGAGACTGAAAAAGCCCAATCTCCTTTCCAACCAGAATTATATGAATACATTGCTCTGCTATTATAGCTTCTATTGGTAGCTGCGTAAGAAGCTCTGTGCCCTTTTCTTTTTTCTGAAGCTCTTAAACTAATTGAAGAGTAACCTCCAATACCACCAAAAGTGGTGTGTGAAGATGCAATTCCCATTTTAGCTTCTGGGTATCTTGTAACATCATTCAATCCCCCCCAGTAACTCCATATAGCCCATCCACTCTCGGGATCATTGCCCGGTATTCCGCCAATTAAAATGTTGGTATTTTCTGAACTATACCCCCTTAGTCTAAATCTTGCAGCGCTAAAGTTAAATCCGGCTACACCTGCATAAACGTCTCTTGAAGATTGCAGCAAACCACTAATATTTTGCGATTGACCCTCGGATTGAATCAAATCTGCTCCTGAGGAAATAAGCGGCATATTTGTAATTAAGGAATCCTGATTCGTAGAATCAGATTGTGCACTAATAGTAAATGCGCAAAAGGATAGGATTAAAATGGCTAGGTTTCTAAGCTTCATAGTTATTTAAGAATTGCAACTGAATCTATTGTGCCAATGGAAGTAAATATATGTTAACCATTTTGAATTTCTAAAGATGATATGCGAGAAATACAGTTAAACTTTATAATCTTTTACTCTGTTGGTTTTTAGTTATCTATACAAACATGGTTTCAGGTGCTTTGTCACTTTCAAGGAGAACATGTTGTACTTTATATATGCAAATGTAAAATATTTTTAATAAAGTCCCACTTGGATAGGTGTGTTGTGAATAACTTAATAAATTATAAACATTTTTTTTTGGTTAAATCGTTATTTGTTCTCGCTTAAGGAGTGTTTGTTTAAACTCTATTTGGTTGAAAAGTTCACTAAATTATTGGTTGTTTTTTGGGAAGTTTAGTTTTGGCTATATATTTGCTACCTGGGTTTAATAGTGATTTCATCATTAAAACCAATTAAAATTTCAATTCCTATGTCGCTACTTAGATATACATTTTCAACGCTTTTATTGCTATTTTGTTTTACAACTCTAAAAGCACAAATACTTAATCCCGACAAGAGTTACGAGGTTGCTTGTGTTGGTTTTTATAACCTTGAGAATTTATTTGATACTATAGTTGACCCTGATACAAATAAAATTCTCCAGGAAGATTTTACGCCAAAAAGCAGTAAGCAGTGGAATTCAAAAAAGTACTTCAGTAAGCTAAATAATATGGCGGATGTAATTAGTAAAATTGGTGTTTCAAAATCTGTTCCTGATGGGGCAGCTGTTCTAGGCGTCTGTGAAATAGAAAATAAATCGGTATTAGATGATTTAGTAGCGCACGAAAAACTTAAAAACAAAAATTATCAGATTGTTCATTATGATTCTCCAGATAAAAGGGGAATTGATGTGGGATTTTTATACCAGCCAAAATATTTTAAAGTAACTTCTAGTAAAACTTATACACTAACTCTTCCTGATAGAGATGATTGGTTTACAAGAGATCAGCTATTGGTTTCTGGAGAATTAAATGGAGAAAAAATACATTTTATTGTTTGTCACTGGCCTTCCAGAAGAGGAGGGCAAAAAGCGAGCTCACATAAACGTATTGCAGCTGGTGAACTGGCTAAGAGTATTGTTGATTCGTTAACAAAAGAAGATCCTTTGGCAAAGGTTTTAGTAATGGGAGATTTAAATGATGATCCGGTTGATCCAAGTGTTAGAGAGGCAATGAACTCAGTTGGAAAGATTAAAAAAATGAAGGAAGGAGATATGTTTAATCCTATGGAATCACTTTTTAAATTAGGAATAGGCACCTTAGGTTACAATGATGCGTGGAATTTATTTGATCAAATGGTTATAACATCTGGGTTGATATCGAAGGACAATAGTTTTAACACTTATTCTTATTTTACCGCTAAAGTGTTTAATAATTCATTCTTGAAAAATAGTTCAGGAAGATTTGAAGGATTTCCATTTAGAACTTATTCTTATGGGAAATTTATCAATGGCTACAGCGATCATTTTCCTGTATATTTATACTTGGTTAAACAGAAAAGTAGATAATTAATACGTCATTTTTACATTTTATGAGGAATTTAAAATTATTCATTATTGTTGCGTTCGTATTTCTTTGCAATACTGGAAGAGCCCAGGAAACACTAAAAGTTATGTATTATAACTTGTTAAACTTCCCATCAACATCTCCAGAAAGAGCAGATACATTAAAAAAGATTGTGCAATACGTCTTACCCGATATGTTTTTGGTTAATGAATTAGATAATCAATTTGGGGCAACATTAATATTAAATAATGCGCTTAATCAAAATGGGATAACGCATTATCAGCAAGCTACATTTGTAGATGGTCCTGATACTGATAATATGTTGTTTTTTAATTCTAATAAATTGGGTTTGATTTCTCAAAATGAAATCCAAACTTCGTTAAGGGATATAAATGAATACATTTTGTATTACAAAGCTCCGGATTTAGCTTCTACAATGGATACGGCCTTTTTCTTCATGTATTCCTGTCATTTAAAAGCTGGAAGTACGGATCCTAATCCAGATTATCGATTGGCCGAAGCGCAAGTTTTTAAAAATTATTTGTCTGGAAAAACAGGACTAAAAAATGTAATGTTTGGTGGGGACTTTAATTTTTACGGAAGTTCAGTCTCTAGTGAGCCTGCGTATAATTGGGTTTTAAATGGAGGAACTATTCCGTTGTTTGATCCAATTGATATGACCGGTGAGTGGCATGCGAATTCATTCTATGCTAGTATTCATACGCAAAGTACAAGAACTGTAAGTTTTGACGGTGGAGCGACTGGCGGATTAGACGACCGCTTTGATTTTCTTTTTATAAGTAATGACTTACAAACTGGAGCAAATAAAGCAAAATATGTCGATAATTCTTATACATCCATCGGCAATGATGGAGCTCATTACAATACATCATTGGTAAACCCTTTATCCAATGGGGCTGTGCCAGATGATGTTGCAAATGCGTTGTATCAAATGAGCGATCATTTGCCAGTTTACCTAGAGATACAAGTAGGAGGGGATGTTGGTATTACCGAGAATGACTATATTAATAGTTTTAGTTTCAATAGTACTTCCAGAGAGTTGGAAGTTTTTCTAAAAAACAGTGAGAATCAAATTTCACTATCGGTTTACGATATTTCAGGTAAAAGAATTCTAGATCAAATGCATTCCGGAATTGATTTAATAAAAACATCCTTTCCCTACCTAAGAAGTGGAGTGTATATTATAAATCTTCAAAAAAGAGGAATGAATACTTCTTTGAAAGTTATTGTTCTTTAAAATTACCTGCTAAAGTCCATAACCATATTATAAAAACTGAATGGGTTCTCAGCATGTGCCCAGTGCCCAGCATCATAAATGGTTTCTATTTCACTATTCGGGAATTGGTCGTAGATGTTTTGAAAATCATCTTCTGCAATGTAATTTGATTTTTCCCCACGAATAAATAGTGTGGGAGTGTCCACAATCTTATCCGGAATAGCGGCAACAATATCTGACATCTTCTTTTCTAATACAGGAATATTTATCCTCCATCCCAATTGACCTTTTTCTATCCAGTATAAATTTTTCAGTAAAAATTGTTTTACCCCAATGTCTTCAATGAATTTCGATAATTGTTTATCTGCTTGGCCTCTTGATTTTATGATAGATAAATCCAAAGAGTTAAGCCCTTCCAAAATAATCCCATGGTGCATTGGGTAAGCTTTTGGTCCAATATCTACAACTATTAGCTTCTCAATAAATAGCGGGTGCTGTTGCGCGAAATGCATAACTGTTTTTCCTCCCATAGAGTGTCCCATAAGAATAATATTTTCTAATTCTAGGTCAGTAATGAGTTTGTATAGATCATCCGAAAGCAATTGGTAATTGAATTCATCACTTTTTGGTGAATGTCCATGATTTCTTTGGTCTACAAGGTAAACTTCAAAATTCTCGGCAAATTTTTTACCTAAGGTTTGCCAATTGTCAGAGCTGCCAAACAACCCATGAAGGATGATTAATGGTTGACCTTTTCCATATTTTCTGTAATGTAATTTCATTTTAACTCTCTCAAATAAAGTTGGACGGTGTTTTCCATTCCAAATTGCAGTGCATCAGATATTAATGCATGTCCTATTGATACCTCTTCTAGGCCTGGCAAATTATCTTTAAAAAACTTTAAATTATCTAAAGATAAATCATGACCAGCATTTAGTCCTAACCCTATTTCTACGGCTCTTTTTGTTGCTTCTGTAAAAGGAGCAATTGCTTTGTGTTTATCTATTAAATAATTAGCAGCATAGCTTTCTGTATATAATTCAATTCTGTCGGACCCTGTTTCTAAAGCACCTTCAATCATTTTAATATCGGGGTCGACAAAAATAGAAGTTCGAATTCCTTTTTCTTTAAAACGACCAATAATTTCTTGCAAATAGATTTTATGTTGAATCGTATCCCAGCCATGATCAGATGTAAGCTGACCTCCACTATCGGGCACAAGCGTTACTTGTTCCGGAATTATATCTAAAACAAGGTCAATGAACTTATTTTCTTTAGGGTTGCCTTCAATATTAAACTCCGTTTGGACAACTTTCTTTAAGTCATATACGTCTTTATATCGTATGTGACGTTCATCCGGTCTTGGGTGTACTGTAATTCCTTGGGCACCAAAACGCTCAATGTTCTGAGCCATTTTGATTAAATCAGGAGTGTTTCCTCCTCTTGCGTTTCTGATGGTAGCAATTTTATTGATATTGACACTTAGTCTTACCATTGTTTTTAATTAAATTGGTTTAATAATTGATACAATAGAAGTAAATGAAAAACGTTTCTATCCTTAAGGTGTGTGTATTTAAATAAAAACAAACATCTTAAAATGTGAATCGTAAATCAAATACTTACATTTGCACGTTGCAAAATTAAAAATAAATGATTGCAAGAGAATTAAT
>Ga0233450_10001378_pt1 | contig 25583 bp, 34 predicted proteins | sample 011ome_30_FD_189956 | JGI IMG/M metagenome (GOLD analysis project Ga0233450, IMG submission 189956) | Coastal salt marsh microbial communities from the Groves Creek Marsh, Skidaway Island, Georgia - 011501CT (spades assembly) | ecosystem: Environmental > Aquatic > Marine > Intertidal zone >... | reverse complement strand
GATTGCTTGGTCCATGACATCTTGATCTGATGCACCATAAAGTAATTCAGCCACATACTTAATTGGGCCTACTTCTCGCTCTAAGTCTCTTACTTTGCTTTCTGCTTCAAACTTTTCGTCTTTAAGTACAGCAATGACATCATATATGCCATCTATTTGTGAATTAAATTCGTCTATCTTTATTAAATTATCGTCTTGTGCTGATTGACTATTGTTTCTAAGCCTGTTTATTTCTGTGTTGGCATCATCAATAGTTTTTTGTGCCTGTAGTCTATAGGCATCTATATTTGCTTGTTGCTTGTCTATGTCTGCTTTGATATCTGCACGTTGTTGTTCTTGTTGAGCATACAACTCATTGGCCTGTGCAACATAGTCTATCTTTTCTGTTTCGCCTTGCTGAAATATTCCGCCTTCATCTAATACAACTACTTCAACACCTTTGTTTCTTAAATCGTTTACTGCTTTATCTAGTACTGCTAGTTGGTCTCTGAGTCTGTCTATTTGTCCTTGTGCATAATCTATATCGCCTTGTACTCTTTGCCATGCACCATCTCTGATTGTTTCTTGTTGTGTTATACTTTCACTTACATCAACAGTTCCACCTATACTAAGAATCCTGTCTTCCAGTATATCTATTTTATTTTCTTCTCTGGCAATTTGGCCGTCTAATCTATCTACTTCTGCAAATGCTACAGCACCATCGCTTGATACGTCAGAAGCGGCTTTGGAAAGATAACCGTAGATACCAGCAGATGTAATTAACATAAGGACAATTACGGCAGTTGTGAGATAGGATTTGAGTGCTAGTGAAGTTTCGTTCCAATAACGATATAACCAACTGGCTGTAAGAAGTTTTCCAACTTCTAAAACTCCAGCCATAACGGCGATACTCAATGGCATGCCACCAAAGAATATCATAAGTCCTGCTATACTAAACCAGGCGGCTACGCCGGCAATAGCAATAGAGGTGATTAAAGTTAATAGTCCAAACCACATAATGTACTATTTATCGTATTTTTGTTAGGGAATTTATAGAAAGTGAAGGGCAAGTAGATATCACTCTTGCCCTCATTCTAAACTATTCGTTCATCATCTATCTTTCTTCGTTATCTCAGTTAGATCCCTGACTGTTGTCCAGCGAATCTAAATTTCTGAGTGTCTGCAAGTTCACAAGTTGCACTATTGGCATCATGTTCCTTTACAGTAACCTTTTGGACCCAGCATCTGTGATTGCTGATATCTTTTACAATAGCATCTGCTTTGTCAAAGGCCATTTCGGCAAACCGTTCACACCCTGTTGCTTTTACAACTCTCATGTCAATAAGACCTTTGTCTTGTAACATTTGAACTGTATCCATCTCAGGATCGTCCTCGGCTACCAAATAAGTATGGTCAAACATTTCCTTTAACCATGCCTTAAGTTCTTTTAAACCACCAAAGTCTACTGCCCAGTTGCGTTCATCTAATTCATCACAACCAAAAGTAAACTCAAATTGTAAAGCATAACCATGTATTAAATTACAATGACTATCTGCTCTCCATTGTCTGAATGCACAACTGTGACCAGTTGCGTGTGTATAAGTTTTACCTGAATAAAAACGTTTCATACTTGTACCTCTAATATACTGTATATTATATACTCTATTTAGGCAATGTCAAGTAAAAATACTGGTTACTTTTTCTTTTTTTCCATAAGGGCAGTTGCTTTGTCAACATCCTTTTGACTTACAATACCTTCTCGCAATAGTTTTTCTCTGTTAGCCATATGTTTCATTTGGATTTCTTCTTTACTACCACCAAAGTATGCTACTGCATGACCTTCTTCAATAAGAATTTCTGTTGCCATTCTCCATGAATCTGTTGGTCCATGATAAACACTAAAGTCGCCCAGTATTCTACCAAACTTACCTTTCATGTCTTCACCATCTTTATTAATCTGTGTCTTAAGGATTGGGCCTGACTTGCCACCTATAAGTTCCTTTAATCTTGTTTTACTTGCGTTACCAAAAACTTTTTCTACTTTGTCTGATGTTCTACTTTCTGGTGTATCTATACCCATAAGTCTAACACGTTCATCTGTAAGAACTATTCCGAAACCTAAATCTATATCTACGTCTGCGGTGTCTCCGTCTACAACTTTTAAGACTTTACATCTATACTCATACATACTGTTACTCCTAATGTGTGTATTATAACAGTATATATTTATCGTTTAGCAGTTAAAAAAACTCTCCAGATTTTTGTTCTTTAATCCATCTTTTTGGTATTCTTACAGGAGTTCTAGATGAAGTTTGTTTATTTTTATGACATTGATCTAGTATCTTAGGAGTTGTCATTTTAATTATAGTTTTATATACTATTTTGTCATGATGATTAAGATTAAAATCCTTAGGTTTCAATGCCATTTGCCACCAAACATAATCCCTGTTCATAAAAACATTTAGCATTTGCCTTTTATCTATGCTCCAACAATGTTGACCACCATTCATTCTGTGAACTTGGTCCCAATACCATTTTGTATTAATTAAACTTTCTTGTGCATTTATAAGAGTATCATATGTTTTTCTATTTGAATAACCTTTATTAACTTTTTGTTGTGTTTGATAGTAGTTTTTATCTAATGCTTTCTTTAATTCGTGATCGTAATCCATGCCTAAAAAATGATAAATTGGTCTGGCGGCATGAGCGGGAGATACTGCACAACCGTCACCGCCTATTCCAATTAAAATATTTTTGCCTATAGCAGGTATTTGCCTGTACCATTGATGATACTCCGCCATAAATTTATGTTGTGGCGTTGCATGTTCCCAATCCTGTAATAAAGGATAGACTGCATCTTTATATTGAAAATGCACCTTTAATGGTATCTTTTCACTTAGTGCAACTGCGTATAATAATCCTGTATCTAAACCACCAGAAAAAAACAAATCTAATTCACCGTGTTTTTCTGCATAAGAATGTAATGTTTTTACTAAATCTTTATGTAAGATTTCTGCAACATCTTGTGTGGTTAAATCACTATCTGTATAAGGCGGAATATAAGGATCAATGTAGTCTTTTATTTCAAAACTACCATCTTTAGAAAAAGAAAAATACTTTTGGTTTTCTAATTCTTCCCAGCCTTTTAACATTTTACAATAACTATTAAACTCTTGTTTTTCTAAATTAAAAGATTTATAGTAATTTAGTTCTCCGTTTAAGAATCTTCCAACAATTAATTTATCGTCTTCTATTTCTATAGGAACATTTTCGTTATACTCAACAATCCATTCACCATGAATATATTCAAGAGGAAAAACCTCTCTATTATTTGAATTTGTTTTTGATATCCTAAATAGCATTAATCATTTCTTAATAAGAATGTATGATTACCAATAACAGTTTGAACAGGATAAACTCTACTCCAACTAGGTGTAGATATATTATGATTATAGTAATGTGTTGAGCCGTATGTAGGGTCTCTATACCATATATCTCTTTCAACCATTTTTATTGCTACTTGCACAGATATTCTCCAGTCTCGCATATTAGGTTCGATAACACGTCCATTACTTTTATAAAATAATTGTGGGTCATCTTTTACACCATCGCAATACCAACTAAACTGACATTGTCCTGGTATAACTATATCAGTATTCCAACTATATCTTTTAGCCTCATATACAACACCACACACAGTATCAGGATATTTCTCATGATCTACTCTATTAAGTACAACATTACCAACTGCTTGTTTGCCTTTTAGACTCTCACCACGTGCCTCATAATATATATTCTGAGCCATGCAATAAGTTTCATTTACAGTAGTATTATCTACTGGTCCGTTTGACATAAGCATACCCATTAGTATTGCCTTTGCCGCCATTACACCTTGTTCAATCATAAAGATCTCCTAAAAGTTATACTATATTATAACATTTTTGGTGTCTGTGTCAAGTATTATTTAGCGATTTGAATCTCAGATGTTGCTTCAGTAAACTTGTCTGCGATCTCATCTACAGTGGCAGAATAGGCAACAATACTAGAATTATTAAATGTAAGTTTATCAGGTGCTGAACTCATCATCCAAGGAACAAGACCTAAACCGCCTTGTGGATTTGGTGCAACAACACTTGCTTTGGATACTACTAGTCCTTCTTCTGATTCTTCTTCAAATCTAGCAATAATTTCTTCGCCAGTCATAATTTTAATTGAAATTACTGAGCCTTTCTTTATGGGTCTTTGCATTAACATTGTTATATCATCTCTCGTTATAGTTTTATAACTGTATTTAACATATAATGGTAGTTAATTTAGTAAAACTGAACCGTAAATAATATCTGAACGCACAATTAAGTCGTTCATGGAGGTTGATATATGGATATTCTTAAAAGTGTTGGCGGATGGGCCAAACAACTTACAGAAGTCGGTATCAGTGTTATTGCTCTAGGAGTAGTACTTGAAGTATTATTTGGTGGAGCAGTTCCTTTCCTAGGAGATTTCCAAGTTGTCACAAACATCATGGCTATCTTAAATGGATTGAGTAACGAAGGTCTACTAGGTTTAGTAGGTGTTTGGATACTATACCACGTCTTTAACAAGAAATAAATATACACATTAAAAGGGCCTGGACTATCTAGGCCTTTTTTTTGATCAAAAATCCGTATATTTCGTAGTTTTTTAAGTTTTTTGTTAAATAATATTGTTGGGCAGAATAGATTTCAGTCTAACAGTAATAAAAAATCGGCTCCCTCGTAGTAAAGCCTAGAATAGCAGGAGAAACTGCAAATGACTGTTCCAACATTTGATATGCAAGGTGGCCACCAAGCATTATGTAAATTGCTCTAATTCTTTCATTAGGGCATACTTACTAGGAGCATGCCTACTGCCGTGGGTATGAACTATGTGAGCATCAGAAAGTTTACATCCGTTCCATTCGTTACTTGCATTTTTTCTTTGTTCCCATTGTCCTTTAAATTCCTTTCCGTCTCCAGTATTAGGCAAATATAATATTTGGCCTTGGTAAGCCATATGAGGTAAATGAGTATTTGTTGGTACTCTTTTAGGTTGGTCCCATAGCATTTTGTTTAAAATTATTTGTTCTGTGTTCCAGCAATTGAAATCCCAATTTTCTGCCATCTCTAGTCCCATGTCCCAAATGTCTTGACTCATTGTACTAGGATAATATCTTACATCTGCATTGTAAAAATGTTCATGTTGTACATTATAATGATTATGTTCTACACTACTTTTAGGATCTGTATAATTAAACATACGAAAGTCATCGTATTCACCAAAAAACTTAGTAGGTTTCATCATAATGTTATCTGGTCCACAGTATAGAATGTTTGTATCTCCCTGTTTCCATATATCATATATTTCAAAGAAATGATCTTTAAAGACTTCCTGTATGTTCTCAACTTCCTTATTAAAAAATATAAACTCCCAATCTCCCTGTAAGTGTTTTTCAAAACTTCTTAAACTGATATCGTGCATTTTCATATACCAATCGTATAAGTCTCCTTCCTGAGTTCTATCAGCAAACCATACTGGAGATTTAATTTTATATAAACTTCTTATTAAATAATTTTTCATACAAACATTACTCTGGGAAAGTATTGAACATATTGTGTGGACTTGTCTTTTCTGATTCCTTCTACATTAGATTTTATCTCATCAAAAAAGTTCCAAGCAAGTGGAATAACAACTATGTGTTCGTCTATATCTAAACTGCTTCTGTCTTTGATGGGTATGTTAGTACCTGGAGTAAGTAATCCTTGTTTTAATTCATTGTCGTCTACAATCCAGTCCAACTGTATATCATTTGCATTTAATACTGTCATACCTTTAGCCGCCGCACCATAACCTACTACAGGCGTGCCTTCTGCTTGGCACCTGATAACTAGGTCTTTTAATTTCTCTACTATACTTCTAGCATTTAGTCCAAACATTTGATAGAAGTTAGGATTGTGTCTGCCTTCTTTATCTTCTTTTCTTATTGTTTCTGTAACTGAACTTTGTACATCAGCACCTTGATGTTTTAATACAAACACATAACTATCTCCGTGTATAGGAGTAATGTGTATATCTGTAAGTACTAAGCCTGCTCGTTCGGCTAGTGTCTTCATACTGTTTGCACTAAAGAAACTTATATGCTCATGGTATGTGGTGTCAAATTCATTACGTTGATACATTTGGCTTTGGCTTGTTTGTATATATGCTGTACCATTTGGTGTTAGTGATGCTTTCACTCCCTCTAAAAATTCTAGCGGATTAGGAGTATGGGCACAGACATTTTGTGCTGTAATCACATCCATTTGCGGATAACTTATAGGCCAATATGCATTACGCACCATGTGTCCTTTCTCTAATGCTATCTCAAATAAATTTTTTGCTGGGTCTACGCCAAATGTTTTCCAACCCAGTTTCCTAAAACTATCTAATTGTGTCCCGTCATTACATGCAATATCTAAAACGTTGCCGTGTGTAAGTTGTTCTCTGTCTGTAACAAATTGTGCAAACCAATCACAGTAGTCTCTGAGTGTTTGACTTGTACCAGTCACATATAAGTAGTGATCAAACATTGCTGTTGGGTCCACACTTACAGGTAATTGAGTGTGATAGCAATCAGTACATAAGTTAAGACCAAGTTGGTAAGAGTCTCCGGCACCACTACCGTCATGATAATTATTTGCTAATGGCTGTTCAGCCAAGTCTAAAAATTGTTGTAAGTTAGAGCCACCACATGCTACACAATTATCAAGTGTAGTGTATGACTTCTGCTCTGTGTCCTTTATTGCATTTTGCATAATGCTCTACCATCTCCTGTGTGATACTGTCTAATGTGTCTGTAAATTTAAAATTAAATGTGTTTTCAAACTTTGCTGTGCTAATGCCAAAGTCATATGTTTTGTTTTGTAATTTTTCATTAAAGACAACACTAGGAGGATCTTTGTCTATTACAGGAACATTTGCAAATTTGCCTACTGCTTCTGCAATCTCTCCTGCTGTATTTGTAAAACTTGCTGTATTATAAACACCCCTATTAGATTTCTTGTTATCGTCTATAATAGTTTCTACTGCTCTACATAAATCGTTTATGCCTAAGATACTTCTGCGAGTGTCTTTGTTAAAGACATGTATCTCACCTTTTTGCATAGCAGTATTCACCATAGCATTTATCATTACATCTGTTCTTATACTGGGTGCTGGTCCATTTACTGTACCAAATCTTAAACCATAATAGTCTAACGGACTTAGATGCATTATATGATCTATATGCAACTTAGTCATGTCATAATAATTTATAGGACTAAAGTTTACATTATCCTCAGATAGGCTAGAGTCTGATGTATTACCATACACACTGGCACTACTGGCGTATATAAATTTTTGTGTTGTTAATTTGTTTGTGAGATTTACAAAGTTTCTTACGTTATTATTAAAACTGCTTTGCAAGTCTGTATCACACATTTTTACACTACTGTGACCTGCTGTGAGTATTACAACATTAAACTGCTCTAAAAACTTTGGTGTTAAATTATTGTAGTCCATATTGATAGTATGGGCATAGGAATGATTACCAAACCATTCTAAATCCACATTGGTAATCTCATGTTTGTCTGCTAGATTTTTACCAATTGCTGAGCCTACATAGCCACAGCCACCAATAATTAAAACTTTCATAGTGCTATTTAACTTCTAAAAACTTCTTTATGAGTATTAAATGGTTGTATAGTAATCTGCTCTGACCAGGTGTATTTTCTATTATAGGGCCTTTTAACTGGAAAGTCTTCCATACAATATACAGGGCCAGGATACTTTTTGTATATATCCCTCATAAACTTATAATTTTCTATTAGTTGATTAGTATATAGATCTGCAACAGATTGTGATGCATTAATATTAAATAGTTTTTCTTCTCCCCAGTGATGTTCATGATCCCCGGATAAATTCCATGCTATCCAACTCTTAGCCTGTGCCTCAAAATCTCTTCTATACAAATAAACTATCTCATCGCATAAAGTGTTTATTGCTTCAAACTTTTCATATGCATGATCTATTTGATCTGGCATTAATTTAAAAATAAATTTGTTTATAGGTTTTAATTCTTTATAAGCCTTAAGAAAGTTACGATTATTGAAATGTTCCCAATTACCTGTAGGGGGTATTTTGTTCGTAAAAAAGGTTTCTCTTATAAAGTATGTACTAGCAGTTCTGTAATTTGTAAGCAAACAGATCTTTTTACCTTTAAATTTTATTAGGGGTAATTCAGATTTTTTATTTGCTGTTTGTTTCATAATATTTTAAAATAGCATCTTTATTATCTTTATAAAATTTGTCATGGTAGGATTTATGTATATGTCCTATTTCTGGTTCGTCTAATTGTCCTGTAACAACATCACAATATTCTTTAGGTATAATATTAAAATTTATTCCTTCCTTTACATTACAATCATGAAATAAATTAGCAAGTATAAGACTATTTTTATCAGAACATCTTTGTAAAATAGATTCCACAAACAATTCATTCTGTCTTTTGCTTACTTTGTAATCAAAAAACTTCTCATGAACAGCAGGTGTTATCTCTTTTCGTTCCATTCTTTCCCATGATGCCCAGGAATTCAATCTTTCTTCTATGAAATCAGTATATGATATATCGTATGTGGGTATTGGTTGCAACACCTCTTCTATTCTTTGAGGACTTGTAAGAGAAATTAATATATAATCTGGCTCTAATTGTAACCCATGCTCTAATTGTAGGAAGATATTTAAGTTACTAGCACCTGAAATTGCTAAATTGATTACTTCAGCATCAAGATCTTTTGCAAGCCTGTTCCACCATGCCCATTCTGGTGCAGTAGTTGTATTATCATGCTTACCTCTGGTTGGAGCACAAAAACTATCAGCACATATTAAAAGTTTCTTTTGCTTGGTTGTATAATTGTTCACTTGCTAGATTTTTTGCCTTTGCTTCGCATTGTATATCAAAGTTGTCCCAGAAAGACAATGCCCATTCGTTTACTTTGTAGTTAGGATAGAAGTCAGAGTGTGCTCTAAGTTTCTGTTTCTTACTACCATCTTCTATTAGTATATTTATATTGTGCATCTGATCATGGGTATATCCTTCCGGTAGCCATTCATCTCGACTGTAACTGTAATGTAAAGTGGGTCTTACACCTCGCCAACTATCTATTATCATTTTAATTCTGCTATCATTAGGTTGTATGTATTCTTCATCACGTATCCAATGATGATGTATATCTAGTACCAATGCAACATGTTCACGTAGATGTAAACTGGCATCAAGACCATGACACATTTCATCATTCTCGATTGTAATAATATTTCTTGCTTCTGGGGTAAGTTTAGGTAACACATCTATGATACCTTGATAACCCTGTCTACCAGATATGTGTACATTACATTTAAAGTCCTGAAACTCTTTGCCATACCCCATCCAACGTGCCATACTTACATGATATTCAAACTCTTCTATAGAACGTTTTACTACATCAGGATTATCACTTGCAAGTACACAGAACTGTCCAGGATGGAAACTTAGTTTAACATCAAGTTGTCTTGCAAGATTACCTACTTTTATAAATTCTTTCTCACAATATGCTTGTACATCAGGCTTTTGCCAAAAGTATGACCAATCCTTTTCTGTAAATGCAGGAAGGCAATCACTGCCTAACCGTACCATTCTACGTTGAGGTATGAGACTGCCTGTGTATTCAACAAGATTGTAGAAACTTTGTATGTTATGTACCATAAGATCCCACAGTCGTTGCTCTGCAACATCCTTGTCTTGTCTATTTAACCACGCAATAGTTGTTGATCTAGTGTTAAAAGGACGTTGTGTATCTTCCAATAGTTTCTTAGGCTGAGTCTGATCTGAAGATAAGTACTTACAGCAGAAACCAATACGTTGTATATCTTGATTGAACATGCTATTATTATAACACAACACAAAAGAATGTCAACAAATTGATAAATACTAATAGTAAATTTACAAATACTCTGGAGAATTTAAATGGCTACAGTCAAAAAATACAACTTAGCAGGAGTTAGTGCTAATGTTGAACTTGGTAAGCAAGGTTCATACATTAGTGGTAATTCAGATGCTATTGGATTCTATACATCAGGCGATGCTTTACAAAAAATTGCTATAGCAAATGCTACAGTGGCCACACAGGCTGTTACTAAAGCACAATTAGACGCAACATCGGCTGACTTAGTTCAACATGTAACATTAGATGTTGATTATAATACGGCAGGTTCTAGTAACATTGCCACTATTGCCGCAGGTAGTAGAATTATTTCAGTAACAGTTGACATACCAAGTCCTTGGACAAGCGGTGGTGCAGGAGACTATGTTGAAGTAGGTGATACATCAAACGGTTCAAGATTCATTAGAGCAGGAGATGTTGACGTAACTAGAGCGGCTCAATATCATTCTCAATATCAATACGAATATTCAGCAGAATCAGTGCTTACAGCAGAAGTAACAAATGGTGCCGCAAGTGCCGGAACTGCTACAGTAAGTATTGTAATGGCAGGTGATGCCACAGTTACTGATTACGGTTCAATTAACCAATCACAAAATAGTAATAGTGATCTAGGTAACATTGCTTAATAGGAGTAATAAATGGTAGACTCAGTAAAAAACTACGGTATAGCAGGAGTAAGTACTACTTTAGAACTTGGTAAACAAGGTGCTAAAATAGATGCCAGTAATGCTTCAGTAATATCTTTAAAAGATAAAGATGACGGCTTAGAAAGTATTGCTATTGCTGATGGAACAGATGACACTCATGCAGTTTCCAAAACACAATTGGATACTGCAACAGGACAAAAACTACAATACATTAAGACATCAGTTAGTTACAATAGTGGAACAGTAGCAATTGGAACAGCGGGGGCTAATACCAGAATACAGTCAGTTGTTGTTGAAAAGGGTGCTGGTAACTGGACTGATGCAAATGCTACAACAGAAATTGTTGTGGGCGATGCCAGTGATACAGACAGGCTTTTTAGTGGCTTCGAACCAGATGGTGGACAACACAAAGAAGATGCAGATCATTTATATGTATCTTCAACAGCCATAAGTGCAATAGTAACACAAGGTGGTGCTTCAGCAGGTACGGCTGACGTTGTTGTTTATTACACTGGAACAATTTCATAGGAGAAAGTAATGGATTTTATTAAAGCAAGATTAAAAGAAAGAACCAGTTGGGACGGCGGTGTCCTAATTGTTGGCGGTATTGTAATGATACTTGCTCCAGTAAATCTTATTGCATACGGCATGATTGCCTACGGTGCATGGACTATCTGGAAAAAAGAAGACTAAAAAAAGTATGTCTCCTAGTAGCAGTAGATAAATATTGCATTATTAGGAGACACACATGCCAGTAAAATTTAAACCCTCACAAAAAACATTCGTAAAAGGTCAAGGTACTAGAACAGAACACTTTTATATCAAAAACACCCCCAAACAAGAACTTATAGATTATATAAACAAAGGTCAAAAGCCTAAAGTAAAGCAAAAGTGCAGAAACGAATTAGCAAGACGAGGAGTCAAATTAGTTTGGGTAGACCCACAATCAGAATAATCTGATAAATAGTTGTATGAAATTAAGGCATTTTACGACTAATAAATTTTTAAAAGAATTCGCAAGTGACGATATTGAACAAGCATGGGAAGATGCAGAATATAATTACGAGCAAGATACTGGAAAAAATTGGGACGATGCCAGTAGAATAACACAAGAAAATTACTATGCAAAAGCATTGCTAAATTACGGTTTTAAAATAACAGCAAATGGTATAGTAAGAATGGAAAGTACTGAATCTACAAATGAATCTCTTCAAGCATTAGCAAGACATGTCAAAGAGGGTGTACCTCTTGTAGACAGCCTATTCAGATATCAAAGTGAAGCCTACTTTGATACATTTAAAAAAGCCAAACAATTACGTGAAGCAGGTTCACTACCTGAGTTAGATTGGGAAAGTGAAGAAATGCTTGGCACCGACATAGGCGAAAGTGTAGTATTAGAAAACGGTGAACGTGTTTGGTTGGATGTTCCGTATCTGAATGAAGATGATGATTTTGTTTACGCAAGTGAAATAGTATATTTTGACAAAGACGGTAAAGAAATTGGTTATCTGGACTGGGACGGTTATACAGATGCTAACACAAACCATAGCGAAGAAGAATTACAAGCAATAGCACAAAAGTTCAACATTAGTCCTGAGAAAGGTAAAGTTGTTGGATATTGGGATGGCAGTAATGATGAAATAGACTTCAGTGGTCCTTCCGATGAAACATATCCAGATGGAACTACAGGTGTTTATATAGACAGGCATAGCAAAGAAGAATCAATTAAAGAAGCAGAGTTTAGTGATTTACAACAAGCATATGATAAAGTTTATCAACTAACAGACAAAATGGGAGACGAAGCATTAGAACAAATGAATCGTTATGCTCCTAAATTTAGTGATGCTTTAGAAAAACATGAAGATATAGAGACTATAGAAAAACGTGAACCTCAAAATGTAGATTTTTACATAAGAGAATTAGAAGATGCAGAATTTCAAATAGGCGAATCTGTCAACGAAGCAGAAGAGGGAATGATTGGTGAGCCTGATAATTATTATGATGCTGAAGAACGTAAAGAAGCATATGATGATTTACAGACTGCTTTAGATGGTGTTAGGAACGATTGGGAAAAACAAAGTGTTATAGATGGGATATGTCCAGAGTGTAGCGGAACGTCATACATGGACGGCGACTATGACAATGATGAAGACAGTTGTTATGGCTGGGGCAACTACGGTTGTGATGGCGGTGAAATGGAAAATGCCAGTTGGGTAGAAATTATTAAGTTTGATCAACAAAATGTAGACAGACAAAAGGCCAAAGACAATTACCCAGGCGACGAAGAAGTTATTAAAGGGTTAGCCAATATGATGAAAAACATGGATGATCCTAGACAAGCATATCAACAAATGCAGGCAGACTATCCGCACATGGGTAGAGCTCAAAGAAGTTCCTTAATTGCAAAGGCAAAACAAATAGCATTTCCAGAAAGTATTGAAATAGATAAAATTAAACAATTAGCAGGATTGAACGAATTAAAAGACGAAAGAACAGATATACAAAAGATAGAAGATTTACTAAAAGATGCTATTGGTCCTGATAACAGTGGCGGTGATATGTATGAATTATATGCTGAATTAGAGAGTATTAATTCTGAACAAGCAGACGAGATTAAATTAATAGCAAAAGAAATGTATGGTGTTAAACTAGAAGAAGGCAAATCACCACATAAGAAAGGGACTAAAAAATATAAAAAGCACATGGCGGCTATGCATGCCGAAGCAGTTAGGGGTAGACCTAAAATAGATGGTGAAGCAACAGAAATACAAAAAATTAAAATCGGCGGTGTTGAAAGAGAATTTATTAGAAAGGGTGAAATGTGGCATTCAACAGATCCTATGTACCCAATGACCTATGGATATAATACTCCAACAGGACAAAAGATTGCTAAAGGTAGAGCAAATGCCTTAGCAAAAACTACACCCAGTTATCAAGCAAAACTTAAGAAAAATAAAGTTATGGCTTCTGAAGCAGAGTACCAAGGCAAAGATGTAGAACTAAACAAGCCTAAAAGAGGCGGTAGTAAGAAGTACTATGTGTATGTTAAGAATCCTAAAACAGGCAATGTTAAAAAGATTTCATTTGGTGATCCAGGTTTAAAAACAAAATCAGGAAATAAAGACAGAGCAAAATCATTTGCCGCAAGACATAATTGCGAAAAGAAAAACGATAAAACAAAAGCCGGTTACTGGGCATGTCGCTTACCACGATACGGTTTGGTAAAAGGTGGCAAATGGTGGTAATCAATCACCATGAAACTTTACGAAATATATAAAAATATTCTCAAAGAAGATGACGATGACATCGTAGAATATTATAACGAAATACATCCTGTTGTTATCCAAACCTGGAAATCAGTATATCCAAATGTACCACTAAAAGCAATAGATAACGAAGATTTATATATGCAGTACACTACTGCCGATGAATACCAAAATCATGGAGGGAATGGAAAAGATTTCTATCTGAGTCTTGGCGTACATTACGTTGGGTATGAAGAACCACCAATGGGATATATAAATGTTGGTGATGCGTATGCTGGTAATTATAAAGGCGTAGTGGCTAAAATTATTGCCGCTTTATTTGAATGGCTTGAAAAACAACATCCTAATATGAAAGTTAGAGAACTGGGTGTTCACATGAACCGAAACGCAGAAGCCTGGAATACCATTGCTCAAAAAGTAGGCGCACAATTAGAAAAAAGAGGATACTATCAGTAATGGCAAACCCTTACACCCAAAAACAAATATCCCCAAATACAATTCTCAGAGAGTTTTCCGAGTCTGTGGAATCAGAAGAACTTGTTTGGCACAGAGATCGCAAAGATCGTTACGTAGAGATAATTGAAGGCACTGGTTGGAAACTTCAAATGGACAATCAATTACCTAAAGAATTAAAAGAAGGCGATACAGTCTTTATACCAAAAAATACATATCATAGAATCCATAAAGGTACATCTAATCTTAAAGTAAAGATACAAGAATATGGTGCTATGTTTCAAATGGATAAGTTATGGTCTGCACCAGAAGGATCACAACAACATCTCTTAAAGAAGTCAAAAAAGAAGAAGAAAACAAAATCTAAAAAATAAATAGTGTTGTTATGAAAATTGCACTAATCACAATACCTAGAAGTGGTAGCACCTTTTATTCCAGAGAAATTGCAAAGAAACATAATGTAAAACATGCAGGTGAACTTTTTCATTACAAAGCATTAACATCTAAATTTGGTTACGATTTCCCCCTTACGATAGATGATAGTTTACGCATATGGAGTCATGGTAATTGTGTTGCTAAAATATTCACAAGAGATTTTATACACATGCCTGAAGCCAACGAATCTTTAGAATTTTATGAAAATTTAGTATATGGTTCAGCAGATAAAATATATTATTTGTATAGAAAAAATACATTAGAACATCTAAAAAGTATTATTACAGCAGATATTAAAAGTAAATATTCATACTATAGACAATATAAAGAATGGAAATTAGATGTTACCATGGATTTGTTAGAAAAAGAATATGGAAAAATAAAATTAGATGTGAAAAGATTAGATAATGTTAGAAATCGATTCCCTGGCGAAATTGTTTATTATGAAGATTTTGCAACACCAGATAAAAGATATACATATAAATCTAGATTTTTTTGTGATGGCAAAGAGTTACCTGAAAACTTAGGATTAGATATATGAGAGTAATTTTGGTAGCAACACCTAGAAGCGGCTCAATGTCCTTATATAAAAATTTACGAACTAGATACAGTTTAAAAAATAACTTTTTTGAAATTTTTAATCCTGTGACAGCAATAAAAGAAAAAGAAAACTGGAAGGGCAATGATACACAATTTGTTATCAAGCAATGGGAAAAATGGTCAAATTCAGAAAATAGTATGGCTAAAATAGATCCTTATCAAATTTATAGAAGAGCACCTAAAGAGGTTGCAAATGAAATACTAGATGATATGCTTACAAAATGTGATAAAATTTTTTATTGTTATAGGCGTAATACTTCTGAACAAATTACCAGTTTGGTATTGGCAAGAAAAACTAGAGAATGGCGAAGAGATAATAGAGAAACATTATTAGATATTTCAAAAGAAGAATTCAACTGGTGCGGTGAAACTTTATTGTTTAGATATGAACAATTAATTGAGTTATTAGAAAAATATCCAGGACAAGTATTATGCATGGAAGATGTTTTAGATCATAAACCATATACAAATAGGCCGGAAACAAGATTTATGTATACAGGAGACAATATAGAAGATCTTATAACTAGATCGGTTTCAAAGTAATATGTATATAAAAGAAATAAAAACACACAAATACGAAAATATTTTATTCGGTGAGCTATTACAGGTTATAGATGAACATAATTTACATGAACACAAACAAATTAGTTTAACATCTATAGACGGCAGTGATGACTGGACATGTAGTATTGGTTCTATTTTAGATTTACCATATAGAGAAAAACTTTATAGTAAAATAAATAAATCTTTACAAGGTACACATATTCATAAACTTATACAAGAAAATTCACAATATTATAGATGGAGAGCAATGAAGATGCCTCCTCATGGCACATACTCAATACACAAAGACGGACAGCAAGGTGTTACAAATATAAGATGTCATATACCCATAGTAACAAACAATCAAGCATATATGATATTTTTCGGAGAAGATAAAAACAATATCAATCCCACACTAGAGCATTTAGAATGTGGTAAAATATACGAAGTAAATACTACAGATTATCATTCTGCATTAAATTTTGGCGATCAAGATAGATGGCATATTATAGGAGTTAAATATGAAAATAGCAATTACTGGTCATAGTAGAGGAATAGGTAAAGAACTTTTTAATATATTTAATGTTGATCATCAAGTAGAAGGATTCAGTAGAAGTAATGGATATGATATTTCTAGCCAACATCAATTAATTGCTAGGTCCGTTAAAAATAATGATGTTTTTATTAATAACGCATGGGCAGGATTTTCGCAGGTAGAATTACTTAATACTGTTTTTGAAATGTGGAAGGATGATGAAACAAAAACAATAGTTAATGTATCAAGTTTATCTAAATATCCAGGACTCAGTGGTAATACTACAGGGTATTCTGCATCAAAGGCGGCATTAAGTCATCAAGCATTTTTACTGATGTTTAAAACAAATAGAAAATGCAGAATGATAAATGTAAATCCAGGTTATGTTAAAACAGACATGACTAAAAAAGTTCATGATACAGCAAGTATGCTAACTGCTAAAGAATGTGCTGATGCTATTGCTTGGGCCATAAAACAACCACAGCATGTAGAAATAGGTGAACTAAGTCTTTGGCGTCCTTTCTAATGAACAAGATTTGGTTTTTTGGTGATAGTTTTTGTGATTCTGCTTTTAAACATGAAACTGATGATGAAAATAAATTAGAATGGACAGATCTTTTAGCAAGAGATTTAAATTGTAATATAGAACATTTAGGAACAGCAGGTTCAAGCATACCTTTTTTAATAAAACAGTATTTAGAAAATATAGACTCTATACAACCAAACGATATTGTTGTATTTGTATATACATCTGTTTACAGAGAATATTTTAAAGGAAAAAATTTTAGGCCAATACCGGATTTTTTATCATTACAAGATAAATTACATTCAATAAATATACCTAATCAAGTAAATCCTATAAGTGAAAGCGAATTTTCTGCTTGGAACACTTACTTAATTCATTTACATGATCGAGATGATGCAATATTTCGAGGAGCGATGTATGTAAATTATCTTCTTAAATTTAATCATAAATGTAAGACGTATCACATACCTGCATTTGCAGACTTTCCACACGATTATTGTAAATTGACTTCTGATTATTGTGTAACAACTATAGTAGATGATTTATCAGATAGTATGGGTTTGAGTCCTGATCAAAGAGAATCTATGGTAAGTGGAAATAATCACATGGTAAGTGATGATAGAAAAATATCCTGTGTAAAATCTGCTTACAAAGTTATAAAAGAACATTACATAGATAATGATAAATAGTAACTATGAAAAAGGTTATTATATATCCAGGACGATTCCAACCAATGCTTTCGCATCATGCTCAAGTATTTGATCAACTAAATGCTTTATATAATGATGCAGAGGTTTACATTGCTACATCAGATAAAGTAGAACCAGGTAAATCTCCATTTAACTTTGAAGAAAAGAAAAAAATTATTTCCGCACATGGAATAGATCCTAGCAGAGTTTTATATGCTAGGAGTCCTTATAATTGGGAAGAATTAGCACAATATTTTTCTGATGTGGAAAATACCGTAATTTTCTTTGCCGTTGGTGAAAAAGATATGGAGTCTAATCCAAGATTTAAATTTGATAATTTAGATCAAAACGGTGTAAACCAAAAGATAAAAGGCGGTGCAACATACTATCAGATGATAAATACATATAAGGACGAGCCTCTACCAATGAATCAGAGAGGTTATATATTAAAGGTACCTACTATTTCCACAAATGAAGAAATAGCAAGTGCAAGTACTTTTAGAAAAGCAATTAGTACAGCACCAGACAAAGAAAGTGCAAAACTAATTTTTAATAAACAATTTAAAGAATACAACGAAGAAGTATTTAATTTAGTTTATAATAAATTAAAAGGTGATAAAATGAGTGAAGATCTAAACATTATGAAAAAACTAGCAGGATTAGAAGTTACTGAAGGTGCTCCTATAGAGTTTGAGGATCAAGTATCAGTTAAAGATATAAATTTTGCTGAACCAAGTAAAAGTTCTTCTAAATTAAGTATTGCTAATAGATTTCCAGAAGGATCAGATATAAATGATATAGATATCAAAAAGGAAATGTATGTTAAAGAATTGCTTAGATCACCAGTTGCATTATTATCAGAAATCAATGAAAGAATTATGCCAGATGAAAACGGCTTAGCAGTTAGTTCTAAACTTAATAAAATTATAGACGGCATGAGAGAAGGCGGAATAGCAGACTTAGAATCAGAAGATAAAGGGTTTGTAATGGACCTAGTAAAACATTCACTTAAAAATATGGAACTGGAAGCAGGAGACGACAGAGAGTTTGATCCTGAATCTGGTGCTCTAGAAAGTTTAGAATTAGATGAAATCAGATCAGATTACGATGTTGAAGAGGGCAAGGTCAAAGATATGGCAATGGATCAAGCAGATGACTTTTACGATAAAGTTTCTAAAATTGCTGACGAAACAAACGATATAGAAAAAGCAATAATTGATTCTTGGAATGACGAAGAAGAAAATCCTCCTGTTTGGGCGTTAGACGATGGTGCTAAAGACATTTTACAAAATGCAGGTCTTATTGATGCAGAACCAGAAGAGCCTGAAATGGAAGAAAGTTTTGATCCTGATTTTGAACCATCAAGAGAAGAAGAAGAGTACAATAGATTAATAAGTGCATACGAGCAAGGTGAAGAAGAATTAGCAAAAGCCATGGGTATGAGCTTAGAACAACTTGACCAAGAAATGACTGAGTATGCAATGGATCGTGGTTTACATATGGACGATGACAGAGATGAAGTTGTTCAAGGTTATATAGAAGATGTAATTAATAATGCAGATTACAAAGACCACGGTGAACAGGATTTTGACCCACAAGATGCTGAGATGATGGATAGCATAGAAGATACTTCAAACAAGGCATTAGAAGCCGCAGTGGAAGAAATTAAAAAACTAGCAGGTATTGAAGAATCAGTAAAAAAGAACAGCAAAGGACTTTTAGTTTACAGTAACGGTAAACCACTTAGTTTCTCAGACTGGCAATATGCAAACCAAAAAGAAGGTGGAGAAGGTTCTAAAGAAGCATACAAAACATATTTAGAACTAGTAAAAGAAGAAAAATGTCCTAATTGCGGTAAGAAGAAACACATACTCAAAGCATGTTCTTCTTGCGGCTGTAGTTAAAATCTAGCAGGCCTATACTAAAAAGAAGTTAATAACTAGTATTATAAATACTAGCATGATAAATGTTTTAGATAAATTTTATTGTTCATCAGAACAAGTAGAACATAAATCCCTATTAGGTTACCTCAGATATTATAATAATAAAGGCATTGATTTGCCTATAAATTTAGTTGAGGATACTCAACAACCTACCCTTATATTTGTTCATACAAATACAGTACATCATGTGCCTATACAGGAAGTAGAGGAAATTGTTTTATATTATAAAAAACATAAAAGTAATAAAATTATAATAGATACTTGTATAGAAGAATTTGTTGACGAAAAATATTATACACTCATAGATAGACTAGAAGCATTAGATGTTGATCCTTTAGATATTGTTGTGTTCACAGGACAAAATTCTATAGAAAATTTCATTACAGATTACAATATAAAACATACTTGTTTTTCCTGCCAAGGCTTTGAACTTATGTATAATATATACATAGAGCTATTATTAGACTTAAAAGGAACACCACACCAAACACCTGGATTGGATTTAATTTATAGACCTATCACTCCTAGAAAATTAAAAAAACATTTTATAAGTTATAAAAAGAACGGAAGAAGGCTTAGAAAATTATTTCATATTGTTATGTATAAAAAAGGCTTCATAGATAAATCATATTATAGTTGGCATGCAACAAAAGATTATGAAGAACACGACATAAGATTTTTAGACTATTTTGATTACTTAGACGAAGGCGTTACAGTAGAAAACCACAAAGAAAAATTCAAAGATTATAATAAAAAAATATTACCTAATTCCATAGAAGGAAGTTTAGAATGGAGTTTCGAAGATGATGTAATATTACATGGCGGAATAAACTTACCACATGAGACCCATGTTAGTTTAGATTTTTGGCAACCTGAATCATTACATACTTCCGATAGAATATTCTTTACAGAAAAAACTTATAAAAACTTTGTATATGGAATGCCATTTATAAACTTGGGTATTCCAAGAGCAGAATTAGTTTTACAACAAATGGGATATAGAAGTTTTGATGATTTATTTGGTATGAAAAAAGACCCACACAACTATTACAAAAATGTGGGACAGAGTATAGAACTTTTAGACACTATAGGAAACATGCCATTACAAGAATTAGAAGATATTTTAAACAGTGAAATATGTATGGATAGACTAAGACACAATCAGGAAGTATTCAAAGAACAACGTCAATTTAAAAAATTACTGGTTGATTTAGAGACTATTTGTGATAAATACTAATATGAACGAAATAGATAGATTACAACAATTAGCAGGAATAGTAAACGAAGACGGTGAACCAGGGGTAGATTATAAATCTGATACTGGTGAAGGCGACACTAAGAAAGTTGCTGTAGGTCATATTGATAATGAAAGAGGAATGATATCTAAAGAGTTATATCTTATAGGTAAAAATGCAATTGATTTACATAAGATGCTTAAAGAACTACCTGATTCAGATTTCCCTCATTGGTGGCAAGCAAAAATAGTAAAGGCACACAGTTATTTACAAGGTGCAAAAAATTATTTAGATGCAGAATTAAATTCACCAAGAGCTGATCATGAAATAAAACCTAGTCCAGATACTGTTGATATTACTGATCCTTCAGGTGTTAGTTAATATCCTTAACTAATTCTTTAGCCATTTCAGGCCAAAACTTTCCAGCTCTCGGACCACCATTTCCCTTACCGTCTGACTCTCCGGGTATTTTAATCCATAAGAATGCATCGCATTTATCTTCACCTGTGTCACATGTTGGAAATTCTCCTACTAATCTACCTGGAGGATTACACCAATCATTACCATGAGGACCATTACCATTGCGGCTTGTATCTATAACAAAGTTCCAATTATCGTTATATTCACATATCTTTAATGCCCATTCCATGCTTTCTTTTGTTGATCTATAGTTACTAACATTAACACTAAACCCTCTAACACGGTCATTAGAGACCCTTGTGATCAGTTCAGCGGCATCTTTAGGGTCTAACCAATTACTATGTCCTATATCAACATACACATAAGCATCGCTTTCTTCTGTTATTGTTTCTAAACCTTCTTTAATAAGATTAATTCTAAAGTCAGAATCTTTAGTATTCATTAATGTTGTATGGGGTAAAGCATCAGGTTCATATATTATAATTGGCTTATGATTTTTAATACCTTTACAGAACTCCTGTAAGAATAATAGGTATTCTGTGGCATCAGAAGCACCTCCCTTACTGTAATGCCCTAAGTCTCTGTTAGGTAAATTATAAAGTACAAAATAAGGTAATCCTGGAAGTGTTCTTTTTAGAAGACGTTTAAGACTTTTATCTAAATTTTTTGTTGCGTTTTTGTTCTTTTTTGCCCCGTACCAGAATGCTACAGGTTGCTCAAATATCTTTGCAACTTCTGGATGGGTAATTCTGTGATCTTTTACTCTGTCAAAGTCGTTTACCCAAAAAGGATAATTAAACATTATCTGGTTGCCCTTTGAATTTCCTTAAAGTATTTGTCTCTTTTCTTCATTGCACGTTGCAATTTCAGTTCACTAGCATGTTCCAAATAAAGTTTACCCTGTAAATGTTCATATTCATGTTGAAAACATCTGGCATCTATACCATCTAACCAATCTTCTACTTGAGTTTTGCCATCATATAAAGTATAACTTACTTTACACTTTGCAGGACGATTAACCATAAAATACAGTAAAGGAAATGTTAAACAACCTTCTTCCATGTTTACAGTATCTTCACTAAATTCAAGTATCTTTGGATTATAAACACCTACATCTCCTGAACCGTGTAAATTCATTACAAACATATTATAACTATTGCCTATTTGTGGACTTGCTAATCCTATACCATGTCTATTGTGCATGAGTTCAAACATATCTACTTCTCTTTGTGCCCAATTGGCATCATCAGGAGCAGTAAAGGGATCTATATCTGCAGGCCTATGAAGAGCAGGATGTTTTGGATCAACTAGTTCGCATAGCCATTTATCAGTAGGTTCTAACATACTACTATTTATTAATTATTTGCCTTGACCTCTATACTTTTTGTATGATCTTTTCTTAGATTTGTTCATAGTAGACATACTAACTTTAACTCTTCTACCTCTGCCGCCTGTGCCTTGAGATGTTGATTTTCTAGTAGATACTATTGCACTTGTTTTCTTATATATTGCCATTTATTTCCAAAATTTATTTACTAATTTATCTTCCAATAAGTATGCTTCTTTTTCCCAAGGTGTTCTACTATAAGGTACATTTGAAAAATCTATACGTTTCCATTTGTTTAGATTTGGGTGTAAATCTCCTTTAATAAATTGCTTGGCATGAACAAGTTCATGTGATAAATTTAACATCATTTCTTCTAATGTAAATTTATAATCAAAAGACTGTCTTGCTATTTCTATCTCGACACCATCCTTATCGCCCCAACAAAGTGCTGAATTATTACCATCACACTTTGAAACTATTGCAATATCTATATTTACCTGTCTTTTTAATCTAGGTAATAAGTATTGCATTACATTACAAACAAACATTTCAACTTGTTTTTTCTTTGCAATTCTTCCTGTTATGTTCAAATGCATATAATATTATAACTTAATTGTTTTATTTGTCAAGATGTATTTAATTATAATTTCATATAAATTCTTTTGTATAGCCTGTGATGCTCTATAAAGTTTAGTAGGACCGTTTAATTCTATTACAAAACAATTACCTTTTAAATCTTGTAATATGTCTAATGCACCAAAGTTAATATTTTTACTCTTTGCTAATTTAATAAATTTATCGCTAATTAGATTTATTTTTTTATTATCTGGATTTATAATATCTATTTTTCCGTTGTCCTTTAGACTACAAAATATACTGTCATTGTCAGATGTTTTTTTATAGGTACATATTTTATCGTTTATAAAAATTGTTCTGTATTTAACTACAGGATTGCCAGTTTCTATAAACTCTTGTAATATATAATTTTTATTTAAATAATCTTCGTCTTGATTCAATATATCTATTTGATTTATAATGTCTAATTTATTTTTACATAATTTTAAATGCTCAGATAGAGAACCTGATACTGGCTTAAAAATTAAAGGATAGTTTTTATCTTTTATATCGTCTATAGAGTGATATGTTTTAGGTGTAGATATATTATTATTAATACAAAATTTATCAAATGCATTTTTATTATATATCTCACATGTTTCTATAGAAGGATATACATTTGTATTTGCTAATATGTGTTTTTGTTCTAGTAGATAATCTACATTAGATGCACCAAAATTTAGAAAAACAAAATCTTCAGAAGTGAATTTAAATTCTGTTATATCTTTAGGTAGTAATTTAAATTTTATATTATGTTGTTCTAATGTATCTAAAAATAAAAGATAATCTTTATCACGTTTACCCGTGCCGTGTATTTCCATTTGGCTGTAAATATAGAACATAATAGTATTTAACTTAAAAGAATGGTACCCTGTAGGAGAATCGAACTCCTGTTGCATGGATGAAAACCATGTGTCCTAACCACTAGACGAACAGGGCACAAATTGGTGGGATGGTTTGTAGTTGTTACGCATGTCGTAAATAGAATTGTGGACTTGGTAATCTATCACAAACCTGTCCCATACCCGAGGTTATTACACCCCCTATTATAAATAAGAGTGAGGAGCAGTACACTTTGGGAATTTACCATGGGGAACAGTAGCAACTACACTCACCTTTTTACCCAAACCCTGTTTACGAAATACCACTCGGGCTCCTCAACTATTCTTTCTTAATTGCCTAGACAGTTCTGCTGTAACTCTTCGTTCTTCTAACTGTGTTTTAAATGCAAGTAAGTCGTCTTCCTTTAAAATACGTTTCATAGCATCATGTGGCTTTATATCTAATTGTCTAGCCACAAAGGCAGTAAATTCTATTAAATCATATCTTCCTATGTCATGCTTTCTACATATCGCCTCGACATCTACTTGATTGTTAAATTCTTCGTCTTTGTAAATGTCTTTGCTCATATGTTATTATACATAATCTGAAGGATTTGTCAACTTATATTTCCATTTATTTGTATTTTCTACACTAGTGTAAGCATCTATTAGTTGATCGCCTTTAAGTTCTTCACCAAAGTACACAATAGATCCATCTTCTAATGTTCTTTCTATGAGTCCACTATTAAAACTTCTATCAACAACGCACTTACCATCTTCTGTATCTTGTGGTCTATTATCATACCACATACTATTAATACTATGAGCATGAATGCCAGAAACACCCTTTGCCCATTCTTCTGCTAATATTAAAAGCCGCTGTCTTTCTACTACTTCGTCGTATTGTCCCATATAAATATTTATACCTCAGTTTCTGGATCTTGTAATGTAAGTGGTTCTTCTAATGCTTCTTCATGTTCAAACTCTAGTAGTTCTTCTTTCATTTCAATAATGCCAAATGCATCTTCCAGTTCTGTGCCAACAGGATCTCCTAGTAACCAACTTACACTACATTGACTTATAGTAAAGTCACCTGCATCTAGTGTTCCCATAAAATCATTTGCAAATTCACAGTATAATAAATCTGCATCACAGTTAGGATTATTTTCTAACCAAGTCTGAAATGCTACCGTTGGAGGGCTCCATGCACTATCAAAGTACCCTGTTATTTCTGAATAAGTTTCTCCTTCATCAAACTCTAATCCGTGATCTCCTTTTATATCCCATTTAGTACCCCAATTAGTTACTGCATCATTATATTCCCAGTCACCACCTAAGGGGGCTATTGCAGATAAGAGTCCATTATCTGTTTTATCGTCCTCTAGAATATCCCAAATTCTTTTTATTTCTTTAGTGGGACCACCCATTCTAACTTGATTATTACACCAATTAGGCATTTTCTACCTCCAATTTTTCTATTTGTCTTAAATAACTATCTACTTCAGGATCATTTAAATATCCAAGTACATCTGATGT
>Ga0233450_10001370_pt1 | contig 25672 bp, 19 predicted proteins | sample 011ome_30_FD_189956 | JGI IMG/M metagenome (GOLD analysis project Ga0233450, IMG submission 189956) | Coastal salt marsh microbial communities from the Groves Creek Marsh, Skidaway Island, Georgia - 011501CT (spades assembly) | ecosystem: Environmental > Aquatic > Marine > Intertidal zone >... | reverse complement strand
ATTCATTTTACGCGTATTACATTATCTATTAATAATTAATTATACTCTTATTAAGTTCAGAATATTTATTCAATGCTTCTTTTCCTTTTAAAAACTCTAATTCTACTACAAAAGAAAACCCTGAAACCAGGCCTTCACTTTTTTTAATTAACTCTGCAGCTGCAGCTGCAGTTCCTCCTGTAGCCAACAAATCATCGTGAATCAGAACATGCATGCCTTTTTCTATTGAGTCAACATGCATCTCAATTTCCGCTGTACCATACTCTAAATTATATTTATACGAAATAGTTTCAGCCGGTAACTTTCCTTTTTTACGAATCAATATAAAGGGTACACCTAATTTCATTGACAATGGAAACCCAAATAAAAAACCCCTACTTTCAACCCCTGCAATTGCGTCAATTTTTACGCCTGCCCATTGATGCATTAATTCATCCACTATATCCGTTGATAAAACAGCATTCTCTAAAATCGGTGTAATGTCTTTAAACATTATTCCTTTTTCCGGAAAGTCTGGAATAGTTCGAATAGCCTTATCTACTCTTTCTAGTAATGACATTTTACTGTTAAGCCTTTATTAGTACAAAAATTTCAACGTCTATTTAACACAAATCATACTACTCTGTTATTAAATAGGGTGCAATTTTACGGTATATTTCATCATTTACCAAATCAGATTTCTTTATTCCTTCGATACTTTCATAAGGATTTTGGCTTTTTCTAATTTGGACTATTGAGTTAGCGATATTCCAATTAATGTATGGGTGCTTTTTTAAATCAGCTGTTTCACATGTGTTAATATTAAACTTAACCAGACGGATTGTATCAACAATTAGTCTACTTAAATTTTGATCTATAACCTCAGGAAGAATACCATAAACCTCTTTTAACTGTTCAACACTAGTAAAACCGCCTAATGCCGCCCTATATTTTACAATTTTATTTGCATAATAGGTCCCAATACCTTTTAAGGATTTAAAGCCGGTAGTGTCAGCAGAGTTTATCTTCACTTTAAAACTATTTAATTCTGACTTCAAAGAAGTGCTATTGCCATTACCAAACTTATTCTTTTTGTATTTATTGTCTATTTTGCTCTTATTAATCACAAAACCGAAATCACATGAAAGAAGATTTACTTCAGTCGTATTAAAACCGAGCGAAATAGCTTTTTCCTGAACTTCATTTGCATTTTCAACATTGGAAAAACCTCCTGAATGATATGAATAAATGCCATTCTTTTTATCACACACAACCTTCTCGAATTCAGAAAAACCATCATAGACAGGAATAGTGTCTTCCGTTAATTTTACAAAGTAACATTTCTCTTCAGAATAGTTTGATCTTTTTTTAGACTGACCTTCTAGAACTACGAAGGGCTCTAACAAAATATACAAAGAGTCGTCAACAACATACAACTTTTTTAAATCTTCTTTCTTATAAAAATATCCGCCTTTTTCTCTATACTTAATAATAGATTGGGCTTGTTTTTCTGAGAAACCCAAAAGCATCCAAGATTCTATGCCAATTTGATTAGGGTTAAACTTGAAATATTGTATTTCCTTAACTTCATTGTTCAAGTTATTATCAACCTTTGTTAAAGACTTGATTTCTTCTGATAAACTTTCAAATTCTCCGTCGGAAGAATTAACGTAGAAATCAATAAACCAATAACCAGACAAAACTATCAACAACAATAAAATTAGTGCTATTGAGCCTTTTCGTTCAGAACTTGAATAGTTGAAGAAATCTATTAATTTATTTTTCATAGCCACTTGCAGCTTTGCAAAAATTTGGTCTGCTGCACATTCCTATAAAATAAGAAAGCTCTACTTTTTTATCGTTTTAATCTTATCCATGAATTTTTTGAGTTCAATCCTAACTTTCGGTGCTAAAATAAATAAGCCTATCATATTCGGAACAAGCATTGCAAATATCATTGCATCTGAAAAACCTATGACCGACCCCAATTGAGAAGCAGCTCCAACAACAACAAACAAACAGAACAGTCCTTTATATATATACTCTACTCTTTTTGATCTTCCAAACAAATATGACCAAGCTTGATATCCATAGTAAGACCAAGAAATCATAGTAGAAAACGCAAATAATATAACCGCTAAAGTTAACACAATTGGAAACCATGATATCGATGCTGAGAATGCCCTTGATGTAACTTCAACACCCTGAGTTACCTCTTGTCCGTATGTCATAATGTCTCCATTTCCGTTACTAATGACAAGCACAAGAGCTGTCATCGTACAAACTAAAACAGTATCAATGAAAGGCTCTAATAAAGCTACCAAACCTTCACTTGCCGCATACTTTGTCTTTACGGCAGCGTGCGCTATAGAAGCAGAACCTATCCCAGCTTCATTTGAAAATGCCGCCCTTCTAAATCCTTGCACCAAAACTCCGAAAAATCCACCAGCAATGCCCAAACCTGTAAATGCACCTGAAAAAATCTGCCCAAATGCGCCTGGTATCTTAGCATAATTAATTCCTAATATTGAAAGCGCAGAAACAACATAAATAACAACCATAAATGGAACAATCTTATCTGTTACACTTGCTATTTTTTTAATACCCCCAATAATCACAATCCCTACTAAAATTGCCATCATTAAACCAAAAATCCACCCACTACCACTTAAAGGGGAGGTTTTTGAATTTCCGATAAAGTCTTTTTGGGCAACTACCATTACCTCCTCTCCACGCTCAATAATCACTGAGTCGCCAACTGACTTAACAAATCCTTTAAAAACAGCAGGCTTGTAACAAATAACTTTTTCGCCAACCCAAGCCTCAGCTACAGAATCCTCAAGCTCAATGTTAGAAGCAAGGAACTTTGTTTCTTTGTCAAAACCTTCTAGAGTCATTCCTACTGAATTTTCTTCATCAACATTTAGTTGATCTAAAAAAACCGAATCTTTGGTAACTCGTTGAACAGAGTAAGTAGTATTTTCAAAATGATTATAAAACACCTGACACCCTTCAACTTCATCAAGATTTGAAGTAGAATCAATCTCTGTTTGAGAGAATGACTCTAACATAGCAAATGCTTGATTCGATTGAAACATATTTCCGCCACCAAAAGACCCCCCAATACACATTACTGCAAAAATAATGGCCAAAATTTGACCTACTCTTAAGAAACCTTTTTCCTTCAAACCCTTAGACAAATAATACATTGGCCCTCCATAAACGGTTCCATCCTCTCCTATTTCCCTATACTTAACACCAAGAGTACACTCAGCAAATTTTGATGCCATACCAATTATTCCAGCAATTATCATCCAAAAAGTTGCTCCAGGCCCACCAATAGATATTGCCACTGCCACACCAGCAATATTACCCAAACCTACTGTTGCAGAAAGAGCTGCAGTTAATGCTTGAAAATGCGACACTTCACCATGATGATCTTCATTTTGTTCTACCCGTATTGTATCAACAGCATCTCCCTCCACTTTACTCACACTATCTGAAGCTTCTACATAATCATCTCCGCCTGATTCAATTTCATCATATTTTCCTTTTACAATATTAATAGCTGTAAAAAACCCTCTAAAATTTATAAGCTTGAAGTACAATGTAAAATACAATGCGCCTAAAACTAGAACTATTAAAACCCAAGGAACTTTTATCGTGTCTGTAAAAGGAATACTATAGAAAATTAGATCGACAAACCAACCCGTATACGCACCAAAAGCTTCATCAATCTTTTCGTCAATACCCTTATCTTGCGCAAACAACATTGTAGGTGTTAGTAATAGTAATAGAGATAATAGTTTTTTCATTTCATTTTTTTTGAATGCACACAAAAATATACATTTATTTCACCAATTCAAGTTCCTGAGAAACAATCGCTAATCCTTCTTCGAAAGACACGGGATTATATCCCAATTTGTTTGTTGCCTTGTCTAATAAGAAACCTGTTTTAGGCGGTCGTTTAGCTGCTTGGTTTAATGTTATTGATTTTATCGCCGATACGCTATCTTTATTCAATTCATAAAAATCAGCCACACGATATACCAACTCCAATATACTCATCGTGTCCTTTCCTGATAAATGATAAATACCTTTCGCTTGTTGATCCGCTATTAAAATACAGCCTTTAGCCAAATCAACAGCCAATGTAGGAGAACGAAATTGATCATCTACAACATTTATTGGATCGCCTTTCTCTAGTGCTCCTTTGGCCCAAAGAACAATATTACTCCTACTCATTTTTTCGACCACTCCATAAACAATAATTGTACGCGCTATTGCCCAATTTGTGTAAGAACTATTTTCCAAAAGCATCTCTGAAGCATACTTTGATTCCCCATAATAACTCAAAGGCTTTGGAATATCAACTTCCGAATAAGGTCCATCTTCTCCATCAAAAACAAAATCAGTAGATAAATGAATCAAATGTGTATTGTGCTTTTCACATGCAGCTAGCAAATACTCAACAGCATTTACATTCATTTTCCAGCAACCTTCTTTATCATCCTCACAAGCATCTACGTTTGTCATTGCCGCTGTATTTATTAACACATCGGGACGGTATTTTTTACATATATTGGCAACTTCTACTGAATTTGTAATATCCAGTTCCTCGTATATAAACCCTGAAATACTTGAGATTCTATTCACACCCTTTGAAGTAGCTATTAACCTATAATTAGGGTCTTTTTGAAGTTGGGCAACCAACTTTTGACCTAGCAAACCGTTCGAGCCTGTTATTAGAACTGTTTTCATATTGAGATTACTTCTGCATAATTCCAAAGATCTGGTTTAGACTTTGGATTTGATCTGGATTACCTAAAACAAATAGCTTACTGCCAGGGACAATGGCAATATCATCCGATGGATTAATGATATAATTACCATCAAAACCCTTGTAACCAATTATATTACAAACAGAAAATTGCTTTTTTAAATCTGCCAATGATTTATATTTACAATCTTCGGGAACATCCTGAAAATCTATTTCCTCAAGATTTATCTCATTCTCTCCTTGAATAGAAATTTGATCTAAAAACTCCACAACATCTGGTGTTGAAACTAACTGAGCCATATGAGACCCTCCCAAAGAATCAGGCATAATTACGTTACTAGCTCCTGCAATCTTTAATTTTTTCACCGAAGCCTTTTTAGAAGCCCTTGAAATGACTTGAAGTTTCTTATTTAATTCTTTCGCGGACAAGACAACAAACAAATTATCAGAATCCGATGGCAAGGTTGTGATAAGTGCTTTTGCATTCATTACTCCAGCCTTAACCAATAACTCATCATTGGTAGCATCTCCTTGCATATAAAGAATGTGGCCATCTTGTCTGAACCTTTCAATTACATCTTCGCTTTGCTCTAAAACTAAAAATGGATCTCCATGCGCCTTCAATGTATCTATCGCCTGAGAACCAACTCTCCCAAAACCACATACTATGACATGTCCGCTTAATTTTTTTATTTCCTTCACTGCTTTATAATCTTTAAAGTAAATTCTATAATCCCCGCTCACAATATATGCCGTAATAGAGGAAATTGCATAAGCAAAGGTACCAAAACTGGTTATAATTAAAAATGCAGTAAAAAGCTTTCCCAAATCTGACAAATCATGCACCTCGCCAAAACCAACAGTTGATATGGTTATTATTGTTTGATAAAAGGAATCCAAGAGTGACCAACCCTCCACTACCATAAAACCCAAAGTACCGCCAACAACTATCAACGCTAGTAAAAAAACAGCATAATAAACTCTAGAAAAAAACTTAAAATTAAATAACATACTTACACCTCTCTATAAATCCCAAACAGTTTTTCTTCGTTTTTTAAATTTAAAGAACTCCTTATGCTCAAGAATAAAAGCCATAGCCAAATAAATAATTAGCGGACTTCCAAATGTTAAGAATGAAACATAAATAAAAAACAACCTAATTCTAGACGCTCTTATTCCCAATTTATCTCCCCACCATTTAAAAACTCCAAAAGATCGTTTTTCGAAATAGTCTAGTATCGATTGAACCATAACTTATAAAATTTATTTTATTGAGTATTAAAACTCACAATTACGCAATTTAAACATTTTTTTTAGAACAACAGACCCCACAAAACCCTTTTGCGACCTCAGAATTAAAAGCTGATTTAAATAATATTCTCAATCGGACCATTTTGCGGTTCTTTTATTTATTTCCAACTGAACTTTCTTTAACAGCAATTTCACAATAAGCAAACGATTGATTTGAAATGAAAATACCAAGAAAAAGCAACAATAACTAAGCTATTTTTTTAACAATCCAAATTGTTTTAACTGAGCAGCCATTTGAGATTGAAGTTCTTTAGATTTTTTTTCAGCAACTAATGCAAAATCAATTCCTGATCCTGCGTAAATAATCCCTCGAGATGAATTAACTAAAAGTCCACAGGTATCATTCATTCCATATTTAGCAACTTCTTCCAAACTTCCACCCTGAGCTCCAACTCCTGGAACGAGTAAAAATGCGTCTGGGACAATTGCCCTTATATCGCTTAACATTTCTGCTCTAGTCGCTCCAACAACGTACATTAAATTTTCCTCATTACCCCATTCAAGAGACTTCTCTAGAACTTCTTCAAAAACTCTTTTACCCCCTTCAATTTTTTTATACTGAAAATCAAGTCCTCCCACATTACTTGTAGCAGCTAGAAGTATTACCCATTTATTACCAAACTCTAAAAACGGAGCGACGGAGTCGTTCCCCATGTAAGGGGCAACAGTAACGGAATCAAAATTGAAATATTCAAAAAAAGTTTTTGCATACATCCTTGACGTGTTTCCAATATCTCCACGTTTTGCATCAGCGATTGTAAAAATATCATTAGGAATATAATTCATTGTTTTTTGAAGCGACTCCCAACCTTTAACTCCTAGTGATTCATAAAATGCTAAATTTGGTTTATAAGCAACGCAATAATCTTTTGTTGCATCAATAATCTGTTTGTTAAATTCAAATATTGGATCGTCTAATTCTAACAAATGCTCTGGAATTTTTTCGAGATCTGCATCTAAACCAACACAAAGAAAACTCTCTTTTTGGATTATTTGATTAAATAGCTCTTGCTTTGTCATTTGCAATAATTCAATAGTTATTCTACCCCTCCGGCTTTTAATTTCTCTGCATTTTCTGCCATTTTTAATGCATCAATCATTTCCTGAACGCCTCCATTCAAAAATGCGGGCAACGAATACATCGTTTTATTTATTCTATGATCGGTGATTCTTCCCTGAGGGTAATTATAAGTTCTAATTTTTGCAGATCGGTCACCTGTAGAAACTAGAGATTTTCTTTGTTCTGAGCGTTCTTCATGCGCTTTATCAACCTCTGCTTGATACAAACGAGAACGCAAAGTTTTTAAAGCTTTATCGTAATTCTTGTGTTGGGATCGACCATCTTGACATTCCACTACAGTGCCTGTAGGTAAGTGCGTTAATCGAATCGCAGACTCAGTTTTATTAACGTGTTGTCCACCTGCACCGGAAGCTCTAAAGGTATCCTTCTTAACATCTTTCAAATTTAATTCAAAATCAATATCTTCAGCCTCCGGCAACACAGCTACTGTTATTGCTGAAGTATGAACTCTTCCTTGTGATTCTGTTTCTGGAACACGTTGAACACGATGCACCCCGGACTCAAACTTTAAAGTTCCATAGACCTCTTCCCCAATTACTTCTAGAATAACTTCTTTATAGCCTTTTGTTGTACCTTCACTAGAGTTAATAACTGCGCTTTTCCAACCCTTTTCCTTGAAATACATTGTGTACATTCGAAAAATATCCTCAACAAAAATACATGATTCATCCCCTCCTGTTCCAGCTCTAAGTTCAACGATAACGTTTTTATTATCATCTGGATCTTTTGGAATCAACAACCACTTTATACTTTCATCTAAGTCTTCCTTTTTTTCTTGCAATTCATCCAACTCTATTTTAGCCATCTCCTTAAATTCAGGGTCTGATTCTGTTCTTAGAATTTCTTTAGAAGATTCTATATTTCCGATGGTATTTTTATAATCATGATAAGCCTCTACCAAAGGCTCCAAATCTTTATACTCTTGCGTAAGCCTAACATACCTTTTCATATCTTGAATAATATCAGGATCGACTATAAGCTTTCCAACCTCCTCCCTTCGTATAAAAATTGCCTCAAGTTTATTCAACAGACTATTCTCACTCATACCTTTAATTGAATTTTAATAAACGAAAGTTCCTTTATCGGAAACTATTGTTAGTTTTTTTGCGTCAGATGCCTCTACTCTGCCTATAATTTTAGCATCAACATTATAAGATTTACTAATAGCAATAATCTGTTCTGCATATTCCTCAGGAATGTACACCTCCATTCTGTGACCCATATTGAAAACCTTATACATTTCCATCCAGTCAGTATTTGATTCTTTTTGAATCAAATCGAACAAAGGCGGGGTAGTAAACATATTATCTTTTATAATATGAAGGTTATCTATAAAATGTAGAATTTTCGTTTGAGCACCTCCACTACAATGCACCATTCCATGAACACTTGATCTATGTTTTAATAAAATTTCTTGTATAATTGGGGCATAAGTGCGTGTTGGTGAAAGAACTAATTTGCCTGCATTGATTGGCGCATTTTCAACTGTATCCGTCAAATTTTTTGACCCTGAGTAAATTAATTCTTCAGGAACTGAAGGATCAAAACTTTCTGGATATTTATTCGCAAGCTCACTACCAAAGACATCATGACGAGCAGAGGTTAACCCATTGCTACCCATCCCTCCGTTATATTCTTTTTCATATGAAGATTGTCCGAATGATGCCATTCCAACAATTACATCTCCAGGTTCGATATTTGCATTATTCACTACATCAGAACGTTTCATCCGAGCAACAACAGTTGAATCTACAATAATTGTTCGTACCAGATCTCCAACATCAGCTGTTTCTCCCCCAGTGGACTTGATAGAAACACCAAATGATTCCAAATCAGACAGTAGTTCTTCTGTACCATTAATAATTGCTGACAACACTTCACCTGGAATTAAATTTTTATTTCTTCCAATTGTAGATGACAATAATATATTATCTGTAGCTCCAACGCACAATAAATCATCAATATTCATTATCAATGCATCCTGCGCTATTCCTTTCCAAACAGATAAATCACCTGTTTCTTTCCAGTACATATAGGCCAATGAAGATTTAGTACCTGCACCATCAGCATGCATCACTATACAATGATCCTCCGAACCCGTAAGATAGTCCGGAACAATTTTACAAAATGCTTGAGGAAACAATCCTTTATCTACATTTTTAATGGCAGCATGAACATCTTCTTTTCCTGCTGAGACTCCTCTTTGATTATACCTTGTTTCAATTGCCATATCTACACTTATTTTTCAAATATCTAATTACAAAAATACTTAATGCTATTTATTTCTTTACAATGAAAACGGAATACTAATTAACAATATCCATAAACAAAAAAGCATCCTATCTTTTGAGATAGGATGCTTTTTTATATTTTCAACTAGCTATTCCGCTGTACCTTCATCAGAACCAGTTGGCTTGTAATCAAAACTCAATACTCTAAATTGAGTACGCCTATTTCTTTGATGAGCTGCCTCTTGTTCTTCTTTAGTCGTCATTTTATTAATTACATCGCATTCAAGACCAACTGCTCTTGGCTGAACCTTACCATAACCTTTAGCATCCATTCTATCAGCAGGAATACCTTTTGAAACAAGGTAATCAACGCAAGACTGCGCTCTTGCCTGCGACAATCTCTGATTATAAGCAGCTCCACCACGACAATCAGTGTGTGCCTGAAGTTCCACAATAATTGAAGGGTTATCAATTAATGTTTGATATAAATCATTCAATGAATCCTTTGCGTTTGTTTTGTCATTTACCAATAACTCCGATTTATCATATGCATATTGCACCTCAGGAAAATCAATTACGGTCTCCACAGTTGCCGGTTGAATAAAAATTTCTTCAATAAAGTTGACTCCATGGTCATAGCCCATTGTAGATAAACTTGTTTTTGCTACCAAATATTCATCCTTACTTGCGTCAAAATTATAATTAGTTTCCTTTTTTATGAATCTCTTCCCATTCTCTTCGTCAAATTTAAAAGCACCTTCTTCGTTTGTGGTTTTAGACACTTGAGAACCATCAGTACCAACTAACGTTATGGTAACACCAGGTATTGGTTCACCTGTTTCTTTATTCTTTACATAAACCTCAAGACTAAATTGTATCTCAGGTAGATTAAAACTGTATAAATCATCTTTACCCTTTCCACCATCTCTATTCGAAGTAAAAAAGCCTCTAGTCTCCGTTCCTCTTTCAAAAATAATCCCGTAATCATGCTCTGCAGAGTTAATTGGATATTTTAAGTTTTCTACATTATTCCATTCTTTTTCTGCAGTTTTTTCAGCCCTAAAAATATCCAATCCACCCATACCGTGATGACCTGTAGAAGAGAAGAATAAAGTACCATCTGTACCTAAATGAGGAAACATCTCATCTCCTATAGTGTTAATTGGAGTACCCAAATTAATAGGAGCGCCCCAAGACTTTTCTCTTTTGTTATATTCTATATACCATAAATCTTTACCACCTTGACCTCCAGGTAAATCGGCAGCAAAAATCAATAAATTCCCTGCCTTATCTAAGGTTGGGTGGCCACAAGAAAGAGAATCTGCTCCTTCAGGTTTTAGCACTATCATACTAGCATTTTTCCAACTACTACCTTGTTTTTCCGCAAAAAAGATGTCACATCCAATATTCTCTTTTTTCTCTCTAGGACAGCGAGTAAAATAAATCTGAGATCCTTTAGAATTTAAAACCGCTCCACCTTCATTATCTCCTGTATTAATTGTTTTGGGTAACAATGTAGGTTCTCCCCACTTCCCTTTATTATCTCTTGTAGAAATCCAAAGATCCATATAACTCTCTCCTGTTCTCAAATCTATCTCATCACCTGTAGATCCCTCTCTAGAAGAAGAAAACAATAACTGCGTATGCTTCTGATCCCCCCAAGCAGGAGCATAATCATAATGGTCCGTATTCAATTGAATCTCAGCCATTACAACATGTCTTGTTGGGTTGTCCTTCCATTCCTGAGCTTTTCTACATGATTCTGCACCTGAGGTAGCGACAACATCTCCAGGTCTTACTTCCAAGTACTCTTCATATTGCGTTTGAGCCTCCTTATATTCACCTTGTTCTTTTAGAACTTCAGCTAAATAAAGGATTACAACTGGGTCGGTTCTCTCATACTTTAGCTTTATCGCTCTATTGTAGTAAGTTTGCGCTTGAGCAGGCTCAATCAAGTTTCGATAACACTCTCCTATTTGAAAATTTATCCAAGCTTTTTTTATCGGCTTAGCCTTTGCTTCAGCTTTTTTATAAAGCTCTTTTGCTGAAAAGTAAGATTCATTTTTAAATGCATTATTAGCATCTTTTACGAAGTCTTTCTGAGCAAAAGAGGCACTTGAGATTACACAAAAAGCTGTAATACAAGTAATTAATTTAAGAATATTCATAACTAGTACGTTTTCCGCTAATCTAAATCTTTAAATAGATAGTGATGCGAAAATAATGAAATATTTTTATCCGGCTAGGTTTTATATCTCTTTTTCAGTTAAAATTGCTATTAATCTTTGCTTTCTGCTAATAAAATTAAATACTTCAACGAAATTTTTGAGAGTCAATTACTTTGTAAGCAATAACTCTCTTAATTTAGGCAAGCGCCAATATTCATCATCAATTATCATCTCCAATTTATCAGCATGATATCTAATTCCATCGAAGTAAGGCTTAACCTTATCGCAATATGCAGTTGCCTTATCCTCTGAATCAATTAGATTATTGGCTTTCTTTCGCTCATCAACCATCTTATCTACGTTCTCTTTAATGAAGATAACATGATCTGAAATTTCTGAAATTAAACTAACCTGCACCTTGGAAGCTTTCTTTCCATTAGTTCCCAAAACGTCGTGTAAACCTTTAACATTTCGAATCAATTCATTTTGAAACTTAATGGCTGATGGTATAACATGCGTTTGACAAATATCTCCCAAAATTCTAGCTTCAATTTGTAATTTCATAATGTAATTTTCCAAATCAACTTCGTGCCTCGCTTCAATTTCTCTTTTAGTCAAAATATTCAACTCTTCAAAAAGAGAAATATATGGCTTAGTCTTCATAATATCCAAGGCTCTAGGAGTATCTTTGAAATTAGACAAGCCTCTCTTTTCGGCTTCTTTTACCCATTCATCACCATACCCATTGCCTTCAAATCGAATAGCCTTAGATTCAGTAATTAGTTTTTGAAGCTCCTTTAATATAGCTTCGTCTTTTTTGTCTCCTTTGTTAATTCTCGAATCAACATCCTTCTTAAACTCTATCAATTGCTTAGCAACAATTGCGTTTATCGCAACCATTGCCGCGGAGCAATTTGCTGTGGATCCAACTGCTCTAAACTCAAATTTATTTCCGGTAAATGCAAAGGGAGATGTTCTATTCCTGTCTGTATTGTCTAATAATATTTGAGGTATCTTGCCGATACTTAATTTCAGCTCAGTCTTATCTTCTGGTGTCATTTTTCCAGCCTTTATAGACTTTTCTAAATTATCTAACATTTGCGTTAATTGCGTACCAATAAAAACAGAAATTATTGCTGGAGGAGCCTCATTAGCTCCTAACCTATGGTCGTTAGAGGCTGAAGCTATACTCGCTCTTAGAACATCAGCATTCGTATGGATTGCTTTGATTGTATTCACGAAAAAAGTCAAAAACTGCAAGTTCGATTTTGGATTCTTCCCTGGCGACAAAAGGTTTACACCTGTATTTGTACTCAAGGACCAATTATTATGCTTTCCGGAGCCATTTAGACCTGCAAATGGCTTTTCATGAAGCAAAACTCGTAAATTATGTTTGCGAGCTATCTTTTCCATCAAATCCATCAACAATAAATTATGATCCACAGCTAAATCAGCCTCTTCATACATAGGAGCGCATTCGAATTGATTTGGAGCAACTTCATTATGACGCGTAGTGACTGGTATGCCAAGTTTCAAAGCTTCAACTTCATATTCCTGAATAAACATTAAAGCCCTATCTGGAATTGATCCAAAATAATGATCGTCTAATTGCTGGCCTTTTGCTGGTGCATGACCGATTAGAGCCCTTCCTGACATCATTATATCAGGTCTTGCATTATACAATGCACTATCTACCAAAAAATATTCTTGTTCCCATCCTAAACTTGCTTTAACTTTCGTGACACCCTTATCAAAATATTGGCAAACAGCAGTTGCAGCTTCATCGACAGAGTGCAGTGCTTTTAACAATGGCATTTTATGATCCAAAGACTCTCCTGTATAAGCAATAAAAACTGTTGGAATGCACAATGTAGTGCCCATAACGAATGCAGGAGACGTAGGGTCCCAAGCTGTATAACCCCTTGCCTCGAAAGTATTTCTAATTCCTCCGTTTGGAAAAGAAGAAGCATCCGGCTCTTGCTGAACTAATAACTGCCCTTCAAATTGTTCAATTGCCTTTCCTCCTTCAATTGGAGTAAAAAACGAATCATGCTTTTCAGCGGTTGTACCGGTCAGTGGCTGAAACCAATGTGTATAATGGGTAACACCTTTGGTAATTGCCCAATCCTTCATGGCGGTTGCAACTTGATCGGCTACGGATCGATCAATTCGCATCCCAGTCTCCATAGCATTCTTCACACTTTTAAATGCCTTATCGGTTAAACATTCCCTCATTGTAGAAATATTAAACACATTCTCACCATAATACTGAGAAACTCTTGAGTCAGGAAGTGCTATTTCCCTTGGCTTTCTTTCTGACAAAATATCGAGTGCTTTAAATCTTTGATTGGACATTTTTTCTAGTTTTAAATTAAAATTTTTGCTAAAATACTTCAAATTCACGCTTTTAAATATTTTTTACTATATTTATTTATTAACACCTTGAAAATTTAAGGGGGGGCAATAGAAAAATATGATTTTTTTGAATAACAAAGAGAAAAAAAAATATAGGAGGAGTGTGAAACAATTAAAGCTTAAATATTAGCTGACACGATTATTGAAACATATAATAGATAACTTACTAACAACAATGCGCCTTTAAATCTACCAAATTTTGCACCAAAATAAAGCATCGGCAGCAAAGCAACAGCAATACCAGTAACCCAATACATATCAAAATTCAAAAACTGACTAACGCCCACCCCACTCAAATCAATCGGACTCACAATACTTGTCAAACCAATTACTGCCATGATATTAAAAATATTAGAGCCAATCAATGTTCCAATTGAAATATCCGATTGCTTTCTATATGCAGCGACACATGACACAACAAGCTCTGGTGCCGACGTTCCAAAAGCGACAACAGTCACTCCGATGACACCTTTCGGCACGTCTAAATAATCTGCTATTCCTACTGCCCCGTCAACAAACCACTCAGAACCAAAGTACAATCCAATTAACCCCAACATTAAATAACCGACAGCAAGAAAGGTTGACTCATTATCCACATGCCCATCTGTTATTAACTTAGCCTCTTTTCTAGATTTTCTTATTCGCCACGCAACAAATACAATCAGAGAAGAAAACAATACAATACCTTCCCAAAGCTTAATTTTACCATCCGACAAGAAAATATAGAAAAAAATTGTTGCCAACATCATCACTGGCCAATCAATTAATTTTGTTTGCCTCTCCACAATTATTGGAAAGATTAAAACAGTAACTCCTAATACTAATGCTAGATTAGCGATATTTGAACCAATCACATTTCCAACTGCTATTTCAGGACTCCCTTCTGTTGCTGCCTGCAAACTCACCAACAACTCTGGTGCAGAGGTTCCAAATGATACGACTGTCAATCCGATAACTAAAGGAGAAATTTCTAAATTTCTTGCAATGCCAACCGCTCCTTTTACTAAAAATTCCCCGCCTACAACTAAAACTGTAAGACCTAATATGAGCAATAAAAATTCCAATTATTATTTATTTTCAATTGAGTCTTTTATTTCGTTCTCAAAACTCTTAATCTCTTTAACTGAATCTTTAGCAGAATCCCCAATCTCTCGCTGAATATCCTGTGTTGCGTCTTTAAACCGGCGCACAGTTCGTCCCATAGTTCTCGCAATTTTCGGAATACTTTCTGACCCAAAAAACATCAAAACTATCAATAAAACAATGATAATTTCGCCACCGCTAATACTATTTAAAAACAACAATGTCATTAGGTATTTCAAAAATACAAAAAAAGCCTCTCCTTCCGATAGCTATTGGAATGAAAAGGCTTTTTTAAATTATTTAATACTTATTCTTATTTCTTATCAGCACTAACCGGCATTATTGATTTAGTTAAATCAATAACTGATGGTGACGCTATGCAAAGTGACGAATATGTTCCAACTACAACACCTACCATTAATGCAAATGAGAAACCTTTAATTGACTCTCCTCCAAATAAGAATATAATTAACAACACTAAGAAAGTACTTAACGACGTATTTAATGTCCTACTCAAAGTACTATTCAATGCTCTATTAACAACCGTTTTCGCATCATCCCTTTTGTGAATACCAATATACTCACGAATCCTATCAAACACAACTACGGTATCATTAATCGAGTAACCCACAACCGTTAATATAGCTGCAATAAAAGCTTGATCTATTTCCATTGAAAATGGGACAACACCATACAGTATAGAGAATAACCCAAGAACGACTAACACATCATGAAACATTGCCAATAATGCCCCTAACCCCCACTGCCATCTTTTGAAACGAAACGCGATGTACAAAAATATTGCTATTAACGAGAATATAATTGCTCTTATTGAACTTGTTATTAATTCACTTGAAATTTGTGCATCAACACTACGTTGATTTGTAATCTCAAATGTTTTTCCTGTTGCTCCTTCTATTTCACCTTTTTGAAACTCAAATTGATTAAATGCCAAAGTAAGAACAGAATCTACTCGCCTTGTAGAATTTTGACTCTTATCCTCGTACAAGTATTTAGTGGTTATCTCATAACTGGTAGTTTTATTATTTACCGTTTTCACTAGAGGCGGAACTTCAATTCCTTCTGCGTTAATTGAATAAGATGCAATTGCAGCCCTTAAATCTTCCTGACCTTGTCCAGGCATTTCAGTAAATTCAACTCTATAAGTTCTACCACCCGTAAACTCAACTCCACCATCTAGTCCTCGCGAAACTAAAGAAACAAAACCTCCAATAATAACCATAGCAGAAATTACATAGAAAAATTTTCTTTTCTTAATAAAACCAACTGATGTATCAGTAAATAAATTAGCAGTCAATTTGTTTGAAAATGAAACATTCCATTTCTTATCAAGCATGAAAGTGAAAATCAATCTTGTAACAAATATGGAAGAGAATAAAGAAGTAAAAACCCCAATAATTAATATTGTTGCAAAACCTTGAATCGGTCCAGAGCCAAAATAAGCAAGCACAATCGCAGTAATTAATGATGTAATATTGGCATCTAATATTGCTGAATAAGCGTGTTTATAACCGTCAGCAACGGCTAACTTAATTCCTTTTCCAGCCCTCAACTCTTCACGTATTCTTTCATAAATAAGCACGTTAGCATCAACAGACATCCCTATTGTTAGGACTAGACCTGCAATCCCAGGAAGCGTTAAAGCCGCACCCATGGAAGCTAGCGTACCTAAAATAAAAAAGATATTAGCAATAAGAGCAACTGAAGCAACAATACCGGCTTTACTATAATAGAAAGCCATGTAAAGCAATACCATCATCAAAGCAATAACGAAAGACCACATTCCTGAATTAATATTTTCAGCTCCTAACGAAGGCCCAACTATTGCCTCATCAACAATTAATGCTGGCGCTGGCAATGATCCTGCTTTTAATATATTAGCTAAATCTTGAGCTTCCTCTATTGTAAAGTTTCCACTAATAATAGTACTTCCATTTGGAATAGCTTCATTGATATATGGATAAGAAAAAACTTGATTATCCAATATAATTGCAATTGCACTTCCCACCTTAGCTGTTGTCCAGTTCTTCCAAACACCAGCACCATAAGATTTCATCTGAACAGTAACCGATGGCTTGTTCTCTTGATTATAATCTTGGTAAGCATCTTTTATGTCTTCGCCAGTAATTCCATACTCACCATCTGTTTGAACAGCAATTAATGAATATGCCATAATATCACCTCCTTGGCTTTCCTCTTCACTTGTCCAAAGAAACGAAACGCTTGAAGGCACTAAACTAGCCATAACAGGATCGTTCAACATAATTGAAACTGCAGCAGTGTCCAACCCTTTGGCATACCCCAATTTAGGCCCATTGCTTTGCTGAGTAAAAGTAAACTTACTAAATAAAGGCCCCGTATTAGCAACTAAGTCTAAACTATCTGAATCAGCTTTTTCCTTAGCCAGTTTTTGAGTTTCGATTAACTGGTTATTTTCATTTATCTTACTCAATGAATCATAAACTACTTTATCATTCCCCGTTAATAAATCAGCAATACTATCCGTTAAAACCTCATATTCAGCAGGAAGTTCTACAATATCTCCCAAAGAATCTTCAACAACATCCGACGCAGACAACTTCTTCAGTGAATTATTTAACTTGATAAATTCCCCTCTTAAATTTTTATGATAAGCATTTAAAAACTGCAGACTTGCAGTTGATTGCAATAAATTTCTTACACGATTTATGTCTTTAGCTCCCGCTAGTTCAATATGCAAACGACCAGACAATGGTTGTTTTTGAATATTTGGTTGACTTACCCCAAACTTATTAATTCTAGCCTCAATAATTCTTTGGGTCTTGTCAATGGCTTCTATAGACAATTCGTTTAATTTTTCTTTAATCTCCAAATTCGTCATATCAGCAGGAAAATGAGCCTGATTAGCAACATTGAAATACCTGATTGTTTCACCCTTCCATTGACTATCGTCATATGCCAAGAAAAATAGCTCAACAAAATCAGCACTTACTCCTTTACCATAATTAGCCATTGCCACCTTAAAAGGCTCCTTAAAAGATGCTTTTGGCGAATTTCCTGCAAGATTTTTCAACAACTCTGGAATAGAAACTTCCAAAGTAACACTCATTCCTCCTTGTAAATCTAAACCAAGACCCAACTCCTGATCCTTACATTTCTGGTAAGAAATTCCAAAAAACGGATATATTCCATCCCCACTATGGTCCGAAATATACTTTCCTTCATAATAGTTCATCACATCTTCCTTTCCTCCTTCCACGGAAACTGTATCAACACCCAGGGCAACTTCAGTGTCTCCACTTAACTGCACTAAATCCCATTGACTCTTTGCCTCCATTAAGGCTTCCTTCTCAACTCCTTTTGTGAAAAATGTAAATGACAGTTGGTACACACAAGCTAGAACTAGCAACACTGTAAATACCCCAATCGCGCTTTTATTTCGCATTTTATATATTATTTTAATTAATTCCTATTAAAATTTAGGGCTGCAAATATATAATTTCATAATATGATTAGCAACATTATTTCACTTTCATATAGGTTATGTGTTATATATTTTCCCTTAACCAGTTTGAAATCTACGCAAAACATTGAAAAACAGTATTTTAACTGCTAATTAAATTTATCTTATCACCTCAGTTTTTCTTGCAATATCAAAGCATTCCTTTGATCAACCTCTTTTTTAAAAGGCAATAACCAACCCCTCAACTTGTAAACTATTTACACAATTAAGAGAATTTAACCTATCTTTGTTTTATTACTAGCTCTCTTAATTTATATTGCATCATGAAATCCACCATACTTATTTTAAACATATTTATTTTTACAACTCTTATTTCTAGCTGTAGCAAATACAGTGCAGGAACTGGGGGGAAAGCACAAATCACCGTTAAAGTAATAAACGGAAACGTAAATATTCCAGGAGCAGATGTTCATGTCATGTATAATGCCACAGCCTTTCCTGGAACAACCGCTAACTATGGCAACACTGTTATAGCAGACAATACTGGGGATGCAATATTTGACAATTTAAAAAGAGGTAATTACTACTTCTATTGCTCTTTTGTTGCTGACAGCATTGTAAACGAAGCAGGTGCATTTATTAACATAGCAAGTAAGTTTGGCGAACAACATGTTGTTATTGATTTTAACGAAGAAGACCCATTTTAACAATAACACATATTTATTCTTAACCATTAAAAAGGGGCTAGCATAAATGTTAACCCCTTTTTAATAAATGAACTTTTCTGTTTTAAGCATTCACCTCTAAAAGACCGTTTGTCTTTCTAACACCTTCAGCACTTTCTATTAATTTTGCTTTTTCAGAAGCACTCAATTCAATTTCAACAATCTTCTCAATACCATTTGCCCCTAATATACAAGGAACACCTATTGAGATATCGCTTAATCCAAATTCTCCTTCTAATAAGGCAGAACAAGGGAACATTTTTTTCTGATCACATCCAATTGCTTGAACCAACGCAGACACAGCAGCTCCAGGAGCATACCAAGCACTTGTACCCAACAACCCTGTTAGTGTAGCGCCACCCACTTTAGTATCTTCAACTACCTGGGCCATTCTTTCTTCAGATAAGAATTCAGAAACAGGAACACTATTCCTAACCGCTTTTTCAATCAAAGGCAACATTCCTTTATCACTGTGACCTCCTATCACCATTCCACTAACATCAGAAGCTGGGCAACCCAAAGCCTCACTTAACCTATATTTGAAACGTGCACTATCTAGAGCTCCACCCATTCCAATAATTCTGTTCTTAGGCAAATTAGTAGATTTATGGACTAAATATGCCATCGTATCCATTGGATTACTTACAACAATAATAATTACATTAGGAGAATGCTCGATTAAATTTGAAGAAACAGATCTAACAATCCCTGCATTAATACCTATTAACTCTTCTCTAGTCATTCCCGGCTTTCTAGGAATACCACTTGTAATAACTGCCACATCACTTCCTGCAGTCTTTGAATAATCACTCGTGCTTCCGCTAATTTTTGTGTCAAATCCATTTAACGATGCACATTGCATAAGGTCCATTGCCTTTCCCTCAGCATAACCCTCTTTAATATCAACTAATACTACTTCGGATGCAAAATCTTTAATTGCAATATATTCAGCACAACTTGCGCCAACTGCTCCTGCTCCTACAACTGTTACTTTCATATTTATTCTATTTTGTTTTTATTTTATAATTCAAAAATATTAATCCTCAAAATTAATAAAAGTAAACCAATCTTACCATTGTTTTTTAAGGTTTTCTACATTATCATTGTACCTGCATTTTCTAAATTAGCAGACCATTATTTTTACAGTTGCATGGCCAAATAAAAAAAACATATAACAAATGGCAACCATGTATTTTCAAAATCGTCATAAGGGGGAATAAAATGAAACTAGAGCAGAGCGAGCTGGAAAGAATCGTTGATGGCTGTAAAGCCAAAAACAGATTTTATCAGCAAAAGATATATGAATTGCTTTACAATAAAATGCTTCCGGTCTGCTACAGGTACTCAAGAAGCACAGATGAAGCAAAAGATATGTTGCAGGATGGTTTTATTAAGGTCTTTGAAAAAATTGAACAATACAACAAAGGAGGATCCTTCGAAGGTTGGGTAAGACGGATCATCGTTAATACAGCTATAGATGCATATCGTAAAAATAAAAAAGAAGTTTTTATTGATGATGAATCTCGAATAAAGGATGACAGCGATTGGCAGGATATTGAAAATGAAGCTGAATACGCAGAACTTTCAATAAATGATATTGTTGAAGCTATGCAAAGCTTATCTCCAGCGTATCAAACAGTGTTCAATTTATATGTTATGGAAGGTTATACTCACCAAGAGATAGCTGATGAATTAGAAATTAATATCGGAACTTCTAAATCTAACTTAGCAAAAGCAAAGGCAAATATGAAATTAATGTTAACTGAGAAATTAAATAGATTATGAAAAATAATCAATTAGACAATTTTGAATCACTCATAAAAAACTCTTTAGATAAACAAAGAGTGCCGTATGACGCAAGTGATTGGAAAAAGTTAAATAAAAAATTAGGACCAGCGAATAAACCATTTTATTCTTCGCCTTGGTTTATTGCAGCTTCTATAACATTAATAGCAGCAACGATATACTTAACTTCTGTTTTTTTCTATTCGGAAACTACAGAGGACCTTCTCTCTTCTGAAGAGCCAAAAAACACTAAAACAGAAATCCAAGGAAAACCAAAAAATGAGTTAACAACATCTGAAAAAGAGAACAACAAAATTAAAGAGGACTTTATTAACGCTGAAAAAGTAATCAGCGAAAATAAGAAAGAGATTTCCGAAGTTGAATCAAAAGAAATAAAATACATAATCAAAAGTGAAACCAATCAATCAGAGGTTAAAGAGGTTGTATCCGAAAATTCAAATGAGCAAATCACTCATGAAGAAAACGGGCACACACCTCTTGATTCTGAATTTGAAAACAACATGATTGTTGAAACAAAAGATGAAGTAACTATTGAAAAAGCTGCTTTTCACATGAGCACCTTCGAATGTTGCCAAGGGTCTACTATCGATTTTGTGGCCGAAAAACAAAACGATGTTGAGTACTTATGGAGTTTTGATGATGGTAGTTATAGCAAAAATGAAAACCCTTCACATTTATTTGAAAATGCAGGAAGTTACAAAATCAGTTTAATTGTTAGATCTAAGAAAGATAATACTATTATGAGTAGATCAAATGATCAATTATTAATTGTACATGCAAAACCTTTAGTAAATTTTGAATGGGAAATGAACGAAGAAAATGGAATACCATACACTTCTTTCATTAACCTTGTGGACAAAGCTAATTCCTGGAGTTGGAATTTTGGTGATGGTTCAATTTCAAATGAAAAAGACCCCAATCACACTTACAGAAACAAAGGTCAGTTCCTTGTTTCTTTATCAGCAACAAATGCCGAAGGATGTACCAGCAATACTAATAAGGACATCCTAATTAATGAGGACTATAACTTATTAGCTCCAAATTCATTTACGCCAAACGGTGACGGATTAAATGACTATTTTTTACCCGCTGCTTTAAATCGTTTAAATGGAAATTTCACAATGACCATCTACAGCCAAGCAGAAGGGCTTGTCTATAACACAAAAAACATTGACCAACCTTGGGATGGAACCAACCAAAAAGCGGGAACCAAATGTAAAGAAGGAAGTTATGTTTGGGTCGTAAAACTTACAAACGAAAAAGGTCAAACAGAACAATATAAAGGAGCTATACTATTATTAAAATAAACTACTGCTATACTAATTAAAAAATTGGAGTATATTGACACTCTAATTTTGTGTTAAGGTAAACAATAATTAGTTGAAATTTTAACAACACAACTTAGAAACTTAGAAATGAAAAATAAATATTTCCGAATCTTATTCCTTTCAGGAATCCTATCAGCAACTTCCGCTGACACATTCGCACAAGTGAATGTCATTGAAGCAAATACTGATCAAATTTCTAATTATACTTATCGAATAATCAATTTGCCAAACTTAGGTAATTTAACTTCTTACGAAGATGCAATGAAAGATGCAAATTTTGATTCTTATAGATTTCTTGACAAAAGAAGAAATCTTGAATTTGAATCAGGTGTCGTTATTGAGTTATTTTCTATCAATGAGGTTAAAGCGATGGGAATAGAGATCGATGGGACAAAAGCAACTGCAGCTGAACTTCCGCAAGGATATATTCCTCCAACATACAAATTAACTTCTACTGGAAAAATAGTAGCGATTCATGCACTAAACCCTAGAAAAAAGTAACCAATTAGAATTTACAACAACAACCATTACTACACATCAGTACAATGAAAAATATTTTAATCACTACTACATTTATTCTTGCGTCATTGTTTTCTTTTGCCCAAGGAGATGACTGTTCTTCTGCAACAAACTTAGGAACACTGCCTAATCCAGGAAATTGTCCTACAGCCACAGGTAACACTCTTTCCTATAATGGTACAACTACAGGTGCAACCGCAGAAAATCCTTATTCAGCATTAACATGTATGGATGCTCCAGCGGCTGATGTTTGGGTAACCTTTACCTCCAGTGGAAACGAGTTAGATCTTAACTTTACATCTGGATTGAACGACGCCAACATTGGAGTTTACACAGGTAGTTGCGGTTCTTTGGTTGGATTGTTTTGTGAATCAAGTAACAACGGAAACATTAGCACAACACTCACCCCCTTGGTAGATGGAGAAACATACTACATGCAAATTAGCGGAGCTAATGCAAGTGATTTTTCTAATTTCACCCTTGACCTTGCATCGATTAATAACTGTGACATATGTCTAGAGGGAGCTACGGTCACTACCAATCCAGCACCAACAAATGGATTTTATCTCCCTGGTACCACCGTAGAGGTTTGTTTAGTGGTTGATGGATACAATGAAATTGCATTTAACTGGCTAGCTGGAGTAACTATTGATGCCATGGGAAATAGCTGGGATGCTTCAAGTATGGTTGGAACTTCTGCCCCAAATGGATCAGGAAATTATGTATGGGTTTGGGGTACTCATCCATCACTAGGTGAAGGGTGGTTTGTTGACATTGACCCTAATGGACCAAATGGACCTGACGGAAACCTCACAAATAATTATGGTGATCCTTCTGGCGACCAAGGGGGTACATTTTGTTTTGAAGTAACAACCGAAACTAATTGTACACCAGGAGGTGATCTTAGTTTCACTTTTGAAACTTACTCTGATTATGAAACAGGAGGATATGGATCTTCCGGTTGTGTGGATGACCCAATAACAGAATTTACTGCTTATATGCTTTGTTGTGACATTCCAACTACTTCTTTCGTAAACCCAACTTGTGCTGGAAATGACGGGACCGCAACCGCAACAGGTCAAGGGGGAACAGCTCCATATACTTATGATTGGAGTGATGGTCAATCTACTCAAACAGCAACAGGCTTAGCTGCTGGCACATACCAAGTAACAGTTACTGACGACAATGGATGTGAGCAAATTGTTGATGTAACATTAACCGCTCCACCAATAATGACCGTCACAGCAAGTGGCGTGGATAGTGATTGCCAATCTCCCTGTAATGGAACTTTAACAGCTTCTGTAACTGGTGGTTCTGGAGGAATATCGTATACATGGTCAACGCTTGGAGCTGGTCAAAACCAAACAGGAGTTTGTGCTGGAACATATACAGTTACCGCCCAAGACGCTACGGGATGTATAGTAACAGATGATGTGACGATAACAGATAATCCACCACCAGTGGTTACTGTTTCTGACATAGACATTTGTCCAGGCGCAAGTGGAACTTTAACAGCTTCAGGCGCTACAACTTATAACTGGACTCCAGGAACAGACTTAAGTGCTACAACTGGAGCAAGCGTTACTGCAGATCCAGGAATTACGACAACCTACACTGTGACAGGATATGATGCAAACGGTTGTGCAAGCTTACCGGTAGACGTAACGGTAACTGTTCTTAATTCATTCACCCCGGATTTTGATGTTTCTGGTGATTTTTGTTTAGCTACAAACAGCCTAGACTTTGACAATACATCGACAGGAACGTCTGGTGGTTCTAGTTATAGCTGGACTTTTCCTAGTGGATCGCCTGCTACAAGTTCCCAACAAAACCCATCCGGTGTTACATGGAGTACCGCAGGAACCTATAATATTACTTTTACATTAACGAATGGCGGATGTACACAATCCATAACATTACCTATTACCATTAATCCAACGCCTACAGTAACAGCAACACCTACAGATGCTTTATGTTTTGGTGATAATGGGTCAATCATCGCATCTTCTGCTGATCCTGGTTCCTACTCTTGGAGTTCTGGTCAAAATACAGCTGGCCCTCACGCAGTTGGAGCAGGTTCATATACTGTTACTTTTACAGATGGTAATGGTTGTGTAGCAACTGATGTTGCTACAGTCGCAGTTCCAACGGAAGTTGTTATGACTTCAACATCTACTGATGCTCTTTGTTTTGGAGTATGTAATGGAACGCTAACTGGAGATAATGCATCAGGAGGAACACCTGGTTACACATACTCTTGGGATGGAGGCCCATCTTCAGGCTCTCAAAATCAAACAAATGTATGTGCAGGTACTTATACAGTAACTGCAACGGATGCTAATGGATGTACAGCAACTTCAACAGAAACGATTGATGTACCAGCTCAATTAACTGTAAGTGCAACACCATTAGCTGCAAGTTGTTTTGAGGTTTGTGATGGTAGTATAACTACATCAGTTACAGGTGGAGCAGGTGGTGAGACTTACGCTTGGTCTGGAGGTCTTTCTGGAGCGAACCCAACTTTGGTTTGTGATGGAGCTTATACAGTTACAGTAACAGATGCTAACGGATGTACTGCGACAGCAAGTGCAACGGTTGCAGAGCCTACTTTATTAACGGTAACAGCAACAGGAACAAACCTATCTTGTAACGGAGTTTGTAACGGAACGCTTTCTGCAGCTGCAGCAGGTGGAACTACCCCTGCATATAGCTATTCTTGGGATAATGGTGCGGGTACAGATGCTACTGCTTCTGGTCAATGTGCTAATACTTATACAGTAACT
>Ga0233450_10001363_pt1 | contig 25799 bp, 11 predicted proteins | sample 011ome_30_FD_189956 | JGI IMG/M metagenome (GOLD analysis project Ga0233450, IMG submission 189956) | Coastal salt marsh microbial communities from the Groves Creek Marsh, Skidaway Island, Georgia - 011501CT (spades assembly) | ecosystem: Environmental > Aquatic > Marine > Intertidal zone >... | reverse complement strand
AAACGAGCGGGAAACGCTCCAGAACGCCTCAAAGTTTGCTTTTCTGCACGGCACGAATACCACGGAAGACTTTTGCGCACAGAAAGAGGATAAGAGAGAGAGAGAGAGATGATGATGATGCGACGAGGCGCGAGGAGGCGTCTCCTCGCGTCCATCGTCCAGATGCATTCTTGTTGTTCTTCTTCTTCATCTTCCATCCCCGTCGGGGGAGAATTTTTGCGCTCTAATTCTTCTTCTTCTTCTTCGGTGAAGACGACGAACGCGCGTCACACTCCGCGGTGGAGGAGGCGCGACGGGGTTGCTTTCGCGGAGGAGGACGGGGGGTCTCCTTCCGCTGCTCCCATCGCGTCTTCGTCTAATTATTCGAACGCGCGGCGACGACGGAGTTTTTCTTCTTCTTCAACGACGGCGGCGAGCCAACATTATTGTTCGAGAACATTTTTAGAGAGAGAATTTCATCATCAGCATCATCATCATCATGATCATAAGCGGAGAGCAAAGACGACGATGACGTCGTCGCCATCGTCGTCGTCGTCGTCGTCGTCGTCATCGACGACGATTCTCGAAGAAGAAGAAGAAGGAGAAGAAGAAGACCCAGACCCGGATAATCCGGCGAATGCGAAACCGAAAGGTCCCATTGGTCAAGCTTTTGATTTCCTCTCGGCGGTGGCGCTGGTGTGCGCCACCGCGGTAGCCGCCGTAGCCGGCGCGTCGTATTACGTGCAAACGACCGAAGAGTTGGAGAAGAAAGTGAAGGGGAAAGATTTTGAGAAAGAAATCGCGGTACCGGGAGCGCAACGGTTCGCGGAATATTTGCTGGAGTTTCGCCAGTTTATCGATGAGAAATCGAGCCATTATTTAGACCCGATTAGCGATAAGTTGTTGCCGGACCATCCTCCGGACGCGATGTATATTCCTCACACTTTAGTTTTGGATTTGGACGACACCTTGATTAACTCGAATTGGAACAGAGAGAGAGGGTGGCGAGTGTTTAAGCGACCGGGAGTGGATCCGTTTTTAGAGCACTTGGCGCAATTTTACGAGATGGTTGTATTCACCGACCAACTCTTGACATACGGTGAGCCGATTTTAGAACGGTTGGACCCAAAACGGTACGTCACGCACCGTTTATATAGAGAATCGGCGCAATATAAACACGGAGAATACATAAGAGATTTATCCAAGTTAAACAGGGATATGGAGAGAGTATTGTACATAAGTTCGAAACCAAAATCGGCGGAGATGAACCCGGAAAACGTCATTCCGATTCAGCCTTGGAGATACGAAGACGGTTCGACCGATACCGCATTGCTCGACCTCATGCCGTTTCTAGAATCCATAGTTCGTCTCGGCGTCGCCGACGTCCGAGCGGTTTTATCCTCCTACAAGGAAGAAATGAAAAGAACCGGGAAGGATATCCCGCACATCTTTCGAGAGAGGCAGCAAAAGTTCCAAAAGAAACGATTGGAGCAAGCGAAACAAGTCGCGCCCATCGGAAGAGGAAGGAAGAAAATAGACGCGTGGTAAATATTGGCGCTTTTTTGTGAAAACACGCGACGCAAAGTGCTCCTTTTCTGCCATTATTACGTACGCCTAAAGTACTACTCTATATAAAGAGTTGCCACCACCCACATCGTGCCTCAAGTCCTCCTCTCTCTGTAAAAAAAACACAAGAAGAGGAAAAAAAACAAAACTAGAGTTTAGGGTTTTTTTGTCGTTTCGTGGCCGTCGTTTCCGGATAACCCATCGTTCAGAAACCCATCGGGATTTGCTTCTTCACACATCGAGCGAGACGTTTTACGCGTTGTTGTTTGGACACGTCGAGACGAAAACCCCGGAGAAAAGAGAGAGAGAGAGAGAGGTTTGTTGCGAACTAGTTCGTTTATATTCATTTTTAAAGAGTAAAGAGAGAGAGAAAAGATGGCGAAGTTACCTCTCGTCTCCGCGAAGGTGAACTACCAGAAAGCGCTGAACCTCATGAAGCGCGATCCGCAAAAAGCGACGTTGTATATTCTCGGTCTCGCGCCGGCGATTTTACTCCTCGCGATCGTCTTGGCGGCGATGGCGGTCTTGTCCATTCCGGTTGGGATTTTAGGTTCGTACGCTTTGAAAGCGATGAACTTGAGAGACTGGGAAGAACCGATCGACCCCGAGGCGGAGATGACGTACGAGGAGAAGTATCCACAAATTGCGGCAAAGACGAGCGGGTTGAGCGCGGTTCCGACGTACAAGAAGTGGGTGGATCCACTTCCCAAGTCCGACGCGTTTGCGGTTATCGATAAAATCATGTCTGAGCGGGTCATGATCATCGACGGCGCGATGGGAACGTCCGTTCAAGCGTACAAGTTAAAGGAGGAGGATTTCCGTGCGGAGAGGTACAAAGACCACGAGAACGATTTGAAAGGCAACAACGATATTTTGGTTTTGACTCGACCGGATGTTATCAAGGAGATTCACTCTGCGTACTTGGCGGCTGGTGCTGATATTATCGAGACGAACACTTTCAACGCGACTATGATTTCTCAGGCGGATTACGCTTTGGATAGGAAACAAGACGTTTGGGACATCAACGTCGCGGCGGCGAAGTTGGCCAAAGAATGCTGCGTTGAGTTCACTAAGAAGGATCCGTCTAAGCCGAGGTTTGCGGCTGGTGCTATTGGCCCGACGAATCGTACGTTGTCGGTGAGTCCGTCTGTGGAGAACCCGGCGTTTCGCGCGTGTACTTTTGATGAGATTGTCGAAGCGTATTACGAGCAAACGGAGGCGTTGATTGAAGGTGGCGTGGATGTTCTTTTGGTGGAAACTATCTTTGATACGCTGAACGCCAAAGCGGCTTTGTTTGCGGTGAACAAGTACTTCGCAAACTGGGGAAAGAAAATCCCGGTTTTCGTTTCCGGTACCATCGTCGATAACTCTGGCCGTACTTTGTCCGGTCAAACGAACGAGGCGTTTTGGAACTCCGTTTCGCACGCGAAACCGATCGCGATTGGTTTGAATTGCGCCTTGGGTGCTCAAGATATGGTTCCGTACATTGACAACTTGTCGAAATGCGCGGATTGCTGGGTCTTTGCTTACCCGAACGCCGGTTTGCCAAACGCCATGGGCGGCTACGATCAAAAAGGTCCAGAAATGGCCAAGGATTGCGAGACGTTCTTTGAGAAAAACTTATTGAACGCCATCGGTGGATGCTGTGGGACTACGGCTGAGCACATTGCGAGTTTGGCCGAACTCGGGGCGAAGTACAAACCAAGACAACGCCACGACGTTCCGGAGCAAATGCGTTTATCCGGTTTGTTGCCGTTTAACTACGAGCCAAACGAGAAGGACATGCGCAAATCGTTCATCAACTTGGGCGAAAGGTGCAACGTTGCCGGTTCGAGCATCTTCAAGAAGGCTATCGTTGATGGTAACTTCGAGAAAGCTTTGGCGATTGCGTTGAAGCAAGTTGAAAATGGTGCGCACGTGATTGACATCAACATGGACGACGGTTTAATCGACGGTAAATCCGCGATGACTAAGTTTGTGAATTTGTTAGTTTCTGAGCCGGATGCTTCTAAAGTGCCGTTTATGATCGACTCGAGTAAATTTGATGTCGTCGAAGCTGGTTTGAAGTGTTCGCAAGGTAAATGCATCATGAACTCTATTTCTTTGAAGGCTGGTCAAGATCAATTCTTGAAGGATGCGGCTCTCGTCAAGGCGCACGGCGCCGCGGTGGTTGTCATGGCATTCGACGAGGAGGGTCAAGCGGCTACTGAAGCGGAGAAGGTTCGCATCTGTTGCCGAGCGTTCAAGTTACTCGTCGAAGAGGTTGGCTTCAACCCGCAAGATATCATCTTTGACCCGAATATTCTTACCATCGGTACCGGCATGGAAGAGCACAACAACTACGCGGTTGACTTTATCAACGCGACGCGTGAGATTAAGCGTTTGTGCCCTGGATGTAAGATTTCTGGTGGCGTTTCGAACTTGGCGTTTTCGTTTCGAGGGAACGAGCCTGTTCGAAGAGGATTCCACTCGGCGTTTTTGTACCACGCGTGCAAAGCCGGCATGGATATGGGTATCGTCAACGCCGCTCAGGTTGAAGAAGATGTTTACGAGAATATCGACAAGGAGCTTTTGGAGTACATCGAGGACGTTTTGTTGAATCGCCGCGAGGATGCTACGGAGAGAATGCTCGATTTTGCTGCAACTTTGGATCCTAAGTCTGGGCCGTGCGAACTTCGCCGACTCGGTCAAGAACCGGCTGCGCCAAAATTCGAAGCCGATCCGAGACAAAACTATTCCAAGGAGAATAAAATTGCCCCGCCAGATCCAAAGACGTTACCGCCGGTTCCGACGTACAAGAAGTGGGTGGATCCACTTCCCAAGTCCGACGCGTTTGCGGTTATCGATAAAATCATGTCTGAGCGGGTCATGATCATCGACGGCGCGATGGGAACGTCCGTTCAAGCGTACAAGTTAAAGGAGGAGGATTTCCGTGCGGAGAGGTACAAAGACCACGAGAACGATTTGAAAGGCAACAACGATATTTTGGTTTTGACTCGACCGGATGTTATCAAGGAGATTCACTCTGCGTACTTGGCGGCTGGTGCTGATATTATCGAGACGAACACTTTCAACGCGACTATGATTTCTCAGGCGGATTACGCTTTGGATAGGAAACAAGACGTTTGGGACATCAACGTCGCGGCGGCGAAGTTGGCCAAAGAATGCTGCGTTGAGTTCACTAAGAAGGATCCGTCTAAGCCGAGGTTTGCGGCTGGTGCTATTGGCCCGACGAATCGTACGTTGTCGGTGAGTCCGTCTGTGGAGAACCCGGCGTTTCGCGCGTGTACTTTTGATGAGATTGTCGAAGCGTATTACGAGCAAACGGAGGCGTTGATTGAAGGTGGCGTGGATGTTCTTTTGGTGGAAACTATCTTTGATACGCTGAACGCCAAAGCGGCTTTGTTTGCGGTGAACAAGTACTTCGCAAACTGGGGAAAGAAAATCCCGGTTTTCGTTTCCGGTACCATCGTCGATAACTCTGGCCGTACTTTGTCCGGTCAAACGAACGAGGCGTTTTGGAACTCCGTTTCGCACGCGAAACCGATCGCGATTGGTTTGAATTGCGCCTTGGGTGCTCAAGATATGGTTCCGTACATTGACAACTTGTCGAAATGCGCGGATTGCTGGGTCTTTGCTTACCCGAACGCCGGTTTGCCAAACGCCATGGGCGGCTACGATCAAAAAGGTCCAGAAATGGCCAAGGATTGCGAGACGTTCTTTGAGAAAAACTTATTGAACGCCATCGGTGGATGCTGTGGGACTACGGCTGAGCACATTGCGAGTTTGGCCGAACTCGGGGCGAAGTACAAACCAAGACAACGCCACGACGTTCCGGAGCAAATGCGTTTATCCGGTTTGTTGCCGTTTAACTACGAGCCAAACGAGAAGGACATGCGCAAATCGTTCATCAACTTGGGCGAAAGGTGCAACGTTGCCGGTTCGAGCATCTTCAAGAAGGCTATCGTTGATGGTAACTTCGAGAAAGCTTTGGCGATTGCGTTGAAGCAAGTTGAAAATGGTGCGCACGTGATTGACATCAACATGGACGACGGTTTAATCGACGGTAAATCCGCGATGACTAAGTTTGTGAATTTGTTAGTTTCTGAGCCGGATGCTTCTAAAGTGCCGTTTATGATCGACTCGAGTAAATTTGATGTCGTCGAAGCTGGTTTGAAGTGTTCGCAAGGTAAATGCATCATGAACTCTATTTCTTTGAAGGCTGGTCAAGATCAATTCTTGAAGGATGCGGCTCTCGTCAAGGCGCACGGCGCCGCGGTGGTTGTCATGGCATTCGACGAGGAGGGTCAAGCGGCTACTGAAGCGGAGAAGGTTCGCATCTGTTGCCGAGCGTTCAAGTTACTCGTCGAAGAGGTTGGCTTCAACCCGCAAGATATCATCTTTGACCCGAATATTCTTACCATCGGTACCGGCATGGAAGAGCACAACAACTACGCGGTTGACTTTATCAACGCGACGCGTGAGATTAAGCGTTTGTGCCCTGGATGTAAGATTTCTGGTGGCGTTTCGAACTTGGCGTTTTCGTTTCGAGGGAACGAGCCTGTTCGAAGAGGATTCCACTCGGCGTTTTTGTACCACGCGTGCAAAGCCGGCATGGATATGGGTATCGTCAACGCCGCTCAGGTTGAAGAAGATGTTTACGAGAATATCGACAAGGAGCTTTTGGAGTACATCGAGGACGTTTTGTTGAACCGATGTTCGAACGCGACGGAGAGAATGCTTCAATTCGCGGCGACTTTAGACCCGAAATCTGGACCGTGCAACCTCCGCCGCAAAGGCCAAGCTGCCGGCGGTGCCGCGAAAAAGAAAGATAACGGAAAGGCTTGGAGAAACGAAAAAGTCGGTAAACGTCTCGAGTATGCTCTCGTGCATGGTATCGATGAGTTCTGCATCGCCGATACCGAAGAGTGCCGAACGTCTGGTTCGTTTGCATCCTGCCTTGAGATCATTGAAGGACCGCTCATGGATGGCATGAACGTAGTCGGGGATTTGTTTGGTGCCGGGAAAATGTTTTTGCCGCAAGTAATCAAATCAGCACGAGTAATGAAGAAATCTGTCGGACACTTGCTTCCGTTTATGCAGGCGGCAAAAGATGAAGCCGGCGATACTTCGAGCTCTAGTGCCGGGACGTTCTTGATTGCAACTGTGAAGGGTGACGTGCACGATATCGGGAAGAACATCGTCGCCGTTGTCTTGGGGTGCAACAACTTCAAAGTCATAGATATTGGCGTGATGTGTCCATGCCAAACTATCCTTGATGCCGTGAAAGAAAACAACGCCGATATTCTCGGATTATCCGGTCTCATCACTCCATCTTTGGACGAGATGGTGACAGTTGGGAAAGAGATGGAAAAAGCTGGTTTGAAGATTCCGTTACTCATCGGTGGTGCGACGACATCCAAGATGCACACGGCGGTCAAAATGGCACCAGTGTACTCTGGCGGTGTCGTTCACGTTCTCGATGCGTCTAGAGCCGTCCCAGTTGCTCAAACTCTCATGGATATGACAAAACGTCCGGAGTTTTTGGATGATATCAAAGAAACGTACGAGGAGATGCGCGAGGAATTCTTCGCCGGTCTCGAAGATCGAAAGTACTTATCCCTCGCGAAAGCGCGAGAGTCGGTCACGTTGCCAGATTTCTCCTCCGCGGAGCACAAACCAGTAAAGCCGAAGTTTTTAGGTACGAAGGCATTGAAGGACGTCCCGATTGCTGACGTGATCCCGTACATTGATTGGAACCCATTCTTTCAAGTCTGGCAACTTAGAGGCCGATACCCGAACAGAGGCTACCCGAAAATTTTCAACGACGAAAACGTCGGGAAGGAGGCGAAAAAGCTATTCGATGAGGCAAACGCGATGTTAGATCAAATGAAAAACCAGAAACAGTTGACATTGAACGGTTTGCTCGCTTTCTACGCGTGCAACGCCGTCGGTGACGATATCGAAGTTTACAACGGCGAGGACGCCGCTTCCGGCAAGCGCTGCTCGTTCCACACGATTCGTCAGCAAGCTGAAAAAGATACTGAAGAACCGTACATGGCTTTGTCTGACTTTATTGCACCGAAAGATTCTAACGTTACCGATTATCTCGGCATGTTTGTCTGCACGGCTGGTCTGGGTTTGGACAAGTTGACACAGTCTTTCAAAAAGAACAACGACGACTACTCGTACATTATGGCGGAGGCTTTAGCTGATCGTTTAGCCGAAGCATTCGCGGAATTACTCCACGCTCAAGTTCGTAAAGATCACTGGGGATACGCACCGGATGAATCTCTCAACGCTGATGACTTGTTGAAGGTAAAGTACCAAGGCATTCGCCCAGCGCCGGGGTATCCGTCGCAACCTGATCACACCGAGAAGGCCACGATGTGGGATTTGATGAAATGTAAGGAAGAGATTGGCGTCGAGTTGACGGAGTCCTTCGCTATGCTGCCGGCGGCCTCTGTGTCTGGCTTATACTTTGGCGGTAAATCTGCAGAATACTTCAACGTTGGTAAGATTGAGAAGGACCAAGTGGAAGAATACGCCTCGAGAAAAGGAATGGACGTGGCTACCGTTGAGAAGTGGTTGGGGCAAAACTTGGCGTACCACGTGGAATAATATATTAGAGAGATGTCACCGAACAACTTAAACAACTTAACTTAATCACATTATTTAATCAAATATACATAAAAACATCACGCTACAAAAGAAGAAAAAACTTGATATGAATACAACTGTTCTTTGTCTTCGTGTATTTTGATGTAATGTGGTAGTACAACTGTTTTTGTTTTTAGAATACAAGTATCTCCCTCGTGTTCGAAGGAGCCATATCGATCTTCATCGACTTCCTCCTCCTCCTACCTTTTTCGAAACGTCGAGGTAATCCGCCAAAGTCGGCGTTGTCAAAATGTGTAGCTCTTCCCCCGCCGTCGTCGTTTTCCTCACCCCAGTATCGACCTCTCCTGATCCGTGAGAATAAAAGCAGCTCGTCCCAAACGGACAGCGACCGTTGTTGTAATGCTTGCACGGAATTTGTTTCATTTTGCTCAAATAGTTTTTCAAAATCTCTTCTTTCTCCTCCGGCGTGCGTGGAAAGTGAGCGCTCGGCGTGATAAAGAAAGAGTTGACGCGACAAATCGGACACATTCTCGCCTGTTCGGTCGCGATCGCACCAGCTTCTTTACCTTGTACGCCACCATCTCGCCATCCGCGAATACACGATAAGCAAAAACTGTGGTCGCATTTATCCAACAAACCAAACCGTCTCGCCGAAAACGGGCGAGATTCATCCGCGACTCTTTCCAAGCATATAGAGCATTCAATTTGCGCATCAAAAGATCTTTGCTGATCGTACGATTGGTCCGACGCGTTTCCTACTTCTAGGGGGCGGAACATGGCATTTACGTCCCTGGGAACTTGTCTTTGTTGTTGTTGTTGTTGTTGTTGTTGTTGTTGTTGAAAGTGATGATATTGCTGCTGCTGCTGCTGCTGTTGTTGTAACTGATACTGCTGCTCTAAAAACGCCTGACTTTGCGGATCTTCGATGTTGACCCATTGGCCTTGTTGATCGTAGTACCCGTATCCATCGCCACCGGTAACGCGTTGTTGTCGTTGTTGTGGTGGTGGTTGTTGTTGTTGTTGATACTCCTGCAAATCGCCGCTACTCGCCGTCATCCCCAAGAACAAATCGTCATCGTCCGGTAACTGCGCCGCTACAAAATCCGCCATGTCCTCTCCTTCCCCGGTATTAAAGCTCACCCAGTTCCCATACTCGTCCTCGTACCCCCAATCGTCCCCGCCGTCTCCCCCGAACTCTTCCGCGGCTTCCTCCGTCGTTCCGCTCCGGCGCAAGTGCTCCACCGAACTGTTTTGCCACGCGCCGCTCGCTCCACCACCACCGCCCGCGACGACTGAAGAAGACGCCGCCGCAAAGGACGACGTTGATTGCGACCCCCCCGAGAGATTCGTCCTTTGCATCTGCTGGCTCAAATACGCCGCTCCTCCGGTCCCAAAGGTTGGTACAAAACTCGGCGCTTTCGTGTTCATCCTCGTCGTCGTCGTCGCGAGATTACCACCACCACCACCACCGCTGTTTTCCCGTCGCGCCGTCGCCGTCGTCGTCTGAATCGTCCCCAACGCGTTGTTGTTATCGTCGTTGCAGTGATCGTACCGACACTTATCCCCGTACGTGCAACTGTTCTGCTTCCCTTTCTTATAAAACGGACACCTCGAGGTCGTTGCGCGTTGGTCGTCGTTCGCATCGTGCGAGAACTTGCACTCGGGTTTCGCGCACGCGCCGGCGAGGAAGAATTTGCACGCGATGTTGGTGTTACTACTACTACTGCTGCTCTTGGTATTCGCAGCGGCTCGGAGAGAAGAAGGAGGACGAGGAGGATCCATCGTCGTCCGAGAAGGAGACCAAATCTGTCGAAATCTTTAAGTGCGTGTGTTGTTTTTTGAGGAAAACGCGATTCGCGAAATTTTCTTCTTCGACCGTCGTCGTTTCCTCGCATGTGAGATGTGCACGACTCTCGACCACTTGAAAGAGAACATCGTCAGATGGTGTCTTCAATCAGAATCAGACTCAGACTCGGAATATAATGACACGCGTCGTCCTAAATAAAGCCGCCTTTGCCCTCGCGTGCGACGACGAAAGAGAGAGTAAGAGAGAGACGCGCGAAACACAAAGCCATCGCGCTGTTGAAAAGAACTTTCACCGTGCACTCTTTTTTCCTTTTTTTTTCCTTTTTTTGGTTTTACTTTTTATTTAATTCGACGGTCTCGTACGAGAGTCCATAAAAAAAGCGTAACACCCTCGCGGGGACACGATCTCTGCACGATCTATCTCTCTGAAGCACTTCACAACACCCCCCTCAACGACACAAAATGTCATCATCGAATGCTTCCGCGAATAACCATTACGGTCGAGGCGCGACGTACGCGTTCATCACGGCCGTGTTATACGCCGCGGAAGCGATTTTGTCCAAAGTTCTGAACGAAAGAAACAAATCGATATACGTCGCGTTACTGATCGACTACGTGATTTTGTACGTGATTTTTGGCATCAATTTGGCGTGGTGGTGTTGTTGTTGTTGCGCGGTCGTCGAGGACGATCCGATGATTTTGAAAGCCGAGGAGGAGGGCGGTTTCAACGACGACGTGGAGAAACAGCAGAGGATAGATATGGTCTCGAAGGACTCCGGGGTTGGGAAAAAGTTGACGCTGCACAAGAAGTACGACTCGTATCAGTTTTTGCCCTCTTTCTTAGCGGGTAAGAAGAACAAAAAGGACGAAGAAGAGGATGAAAAGAAGAAAAAGAAGAAGAGTTTAACGGAGTACGGGTACAAGGACGACTTTTGCTTCGGTGTGACGCTGAAAGCGCTGAGTCTGATTGCGATGTCGGTGTTTGATTTCAGTGGGAATTATACCGCGATCTTGGCGTATAAGTACACGACGGTGACGAGCGCGACGATTTTTCTCAGCGCGACGGTTCCAATATCGTGCGGTGTGGGGTATTTCTTCATGAATAGACGGTACACGAGAAGGCACGTTGTTGGTGCGATCATTGCGTGCGCAGGTCTCGTTTTATTGGTCGTATCAGACGGAGTGGAGGAAGAGAAACAGTTACACGACGACATCCCCGGGGAAGAGCAGAAAAATCCGGCGTTGGGGGATAGTTTGGCGTTTGCGGCGGCGGTTTGCAATTCACTCACGAACGTTTTGCAAGAACATGCGATAGAAAATGGAGTGTATATGAACGAGATTTTGACCGCGTTTGGTTTTTATGGCGCTTTGTTGGCGTTGGTTGCGTTGTTATGGGAACACGATTGGGACTTGGAGAAGTTGGGCAATTTCTTGAAGTCGGTGGGTGAATCCGACGTGATGATTTATATAGTTTTCGCGTTTGTCATATTTTGTTCGTTCACTTCGGCGTACAGATCTTTGAAATACATCGACGCTGGATCGTTCAACGTTATTTTGTTGCAACAAGCGTTGTTATGCGGCCTGGTGCGTTTATTTGGTTTTGACGGTGGGTTTTCTACCACCGAGCAAGCGCTTATTTTCATGGGGACCTTTGCAGTTCAAGCCGTAGGGATTGCCATATTCTCCACCGCGGAGGATCCTAAGAGTAATATCGGAAGTGAAAATGGTGGTAATAGTAGTAGTAGTAGTAGTAGTAGTAGTAGTAGTAGTAGTAGTAGTACAGAGAATAATAGTAATAATAGCAACGGTAGCAGCGCGAGTGGAAGGAGAGATAATGAGGTGGATGAAAAGACGCCGCTGGTAAGAGCATCCTCGTCGTCCTCTCCGTAAGAAGAAGTGTGTGGGAAAGAGGCATGTACGCGTTCTACTGATATAAGTTTGAGAGATGATTTGCTTTGTATTGATCGCGTTGCTTGAAACGCTGAATATTGATATACGTTACCTCGTAGTTTTGATTAAAAAATACCTGTTAACTCAACCAACGCTGAAACTTCGCTCTTACGCAAATTCTATGTACTAAACTTACTGGAATCTATCGGGTATAAGCTATTGTAGTGGACCTCGGACCAAAAGGAAATCCAGAGCACTTTCTCCTCCTCCTCGTTATTATTATTATTATTCACTCGTTGATGATGTTTGCGTTTTTCCGGCTGAATTTCGAGAACGAAGTTATCGCGGTAGGAAGTGATGACGCAAAATGGGAGGCCGAACGCGTCGGAGGCGGCTTGGAGGGTGACGTGGTCGCCCCAGGATCCGGGTTTGGACATGTTGCGGAGGTACGCGTGGTAGTTTGCGAGCTCGGTGGTGGTATCGTTTTGGTTGTCGTCGCTCGGCGATTCTACGAAGGCGGCGTATCGATCCGGTCTGGCGCGCATTTGCCCGATAACTACCGCTCGCACGGAAGCGTGGTGCGATTGGTCGCCGTATAATTGGTCGCTAATCGCTCGAAACTGACAGTTGCCGTCCCCGTTCACGATGAACTCTTTCAAACCGTAAAGCTCGAGGCGTTTGTCCAACTTGAGGTGGTCCAAGGAGGCGGCTGAAGAGGAAGGTGGTTTCTGCGCGTGTTGGAGGACGACGGATGGTCGGAACTCGATCGATCCCGCGGAAGGAACGTAATCGTACGAATCGTACGATGACGGCGGCGGAACCGGAAGAGGAGGAGGTGGAGGAGGAGTCGACGGTTTCAACGCGCCGTCACCGTAACCGCCGTAACCAATTTCGTCGTCCATGAGAGACCTCGCCGGCGACCGATAATCGCCTAAGGAGGCGTCGCTCGCGCCCGTAGTGTTGTTGTTTCTGTTGTTGTTATTAGTACTATTCGAAGACACCCCTATATCCAGCCCTTTCACCTTCTCCGTAATCACCTCTCCGCTCAATAAGGAGTGTTTCCCGCTCTTCGCCGCCGCGCCTTCTGTTCGTCGCGACGCCGCCGACGACGATGTCGACGCCGCCGTTCCCGCGCCTACTGCTCTCATCGTCGCCGCCGCCGCTGAGGACGACTTTGACGACACCGACGACCCCACCGCCACCACCCTAGCGTCCTTGCTCGTCTCTTCTTCTCTCGCTACCGGTGGTGGTCGCTTCATCGTCTTAAACGTCGATGTCGCGTGCGAATACTTTTCCACCCCAACCAGTGCATTAATCTCCCCTTTCAACGTCTCCAGCTCCCCGCACACGTCCTCGGCCTCGCGTTGCCACCGTTGAAACCGCATCTCGTTTTCTCGCCACGCGCGGTGTTTCTTCATCGTCTCTTCGACTAAAGAGACGAACCCGAGACCGAGTCGATAGATTTGCACGATGTTCGTTTCGAGCCGGTACACCGCGAGTTGTCGTTGCAAATGCACGCACGTGCGTTCGTACCGGTCGAACGGTAAGTTTTGACAGACCGAAACCGGGGTGATGGACTGGGAGATCTTTTGGGAGAGCGTGAGGGTGGTGGTTTTGGTCATTTTGAGAGGAGAAGAGGAGAAGTCGTTCATAGAGATAGAGTCGTCGCGAGAAGAGGAGAGACGAGAGAATGAAGATTTGTGGTGCCTTTGGATGGAAACGAGTGACAACTGTGGTAGACGACGAGTAGTATTCTCAAAGAATTTAAGTCTCGTTATGATTCTGAATCTAAAAGGCCTTTCCGGGCCACAAACGAACACTTTCTACACATCGGCACTTCTTCGCAAAACGAAGACGACGTCGTCTAAAACGTACGCTCCGGCGAGATGGTCGCCTTCGCTGACGTACGGCGCTCGCGAGATTTTTTCAATCTCAAAGCCGCTCGGTTTGAGGACGTTTTCGTACAAGTCTCTGCAACCGTACTCCCAAGCCGCGGTTGGGGTGGCGACGTCGAGTTTTTCTGAGGGTGGGCGGCGCGTGCCGTCGTCGAGCTCTACGAACGGGCGGAACGGGAGGACGACGGCGAGGACGAAGAGTCCCGTTTTCGGTTTGAGAAGATTTCGGACGTGCGAGAGCATGGTGAAGGGACGGTCGCATCGGTCGAGGACGTTGAACATCCCGATGCAATCGAATTTGCCGCCGCCGCCGCCGCCGCGTCCTTGATGTTGGCGTTCTGTCGTCTCTGTTCCTTCTTCTTCGTCTAAAAGTTCGCGCACCTTTTTCTTCGCCGCCTCGCTCTTCGTGCTCGTCCCTTCCTCTTCTTCCCTTGCATTTTGCATCTTAAATTTTTCCCAGACGTCCTCGATTGTTCCCGTTTCCAACACCGTCCAATCTTTATGCGATTCCGCGCACCGCTTTACCATCGCCGGACTCGTCTCGGTTGCCACGACTGTGCCAAAATATTCGCCCAATTTACTCGCCACTTCGCCTTCGCCGGAACCAATATCCAGATACGCGCCCGCGTCGAGGACGGCGTTATCGTCATCATCATCACCCTCACCACCTTCATCGCCGCCTCGATGACGATGCATTAAACTCCTCCCCACTAAAACACGCGCCTGCTCGCGACTCAAAACGAACATCTTTCCTCTCCCAAGGATCGCGTTCGCCTCGGTCAGTGACTTGCCTTCTTTCTCGCGCAAGCGAGTACACGCCTGCGCCAATCGCGCGTTGACGAGTCGCGGTCGCCGCGAAGATCGCAAAAGAAACGCGTCCGTTTCTGCGTCTCTCGAAAGTTGGACAAATTTTCTTCGCAACATAGATTCCCACTCTGATTCTTCTTCTTCTTGGTCGTTCTCATCTTCAACATTAGTGCTTCTTCTTCTCGATGAATACCTAGAGACATCCACCCCATAGGGGACATCTCTCGCGGTGAGTTTTTGGTTACAGTGCGCGCAAATGATCGGCATGGACTCCAAACAATTTTTAGACGGCATGCCGATCCATTTTCTCCATCTCGCGTCTTCTTTGAGGCGTTTTGGTGTGGTGGTGGTCCGTCGATTTGCGTCGCCGTACTCGTCGTCGCCGTCGGTTTTCGTTTCCAATTTGGATTCTTTCTCGTCGTCCGCCACCGCCGATGATGATGATGATGATGAAGAAGAAGAAGCGTTCGTTGATGACGTTGTTTTCATTCCTCTCGCGATGCTGACGCTTTTTCTCGGTCCGATGGTGGGTTTGTACTGAATAGGAGTAGTAATAGGAGGAGTAATAAGTGGGAGTAATATGGACGACATTTTGTGGAGGAAAAGTGCAAGTGAGAGAGGGACATTTTAAAACGACGATGATAGTATTCATTCTAATGTCGCATTGTGCGTCCAACCGTGGACGCTCCGTGATCTCTCTCAAAACCTCGTTCTCTCTCTCTTTCTCTCGAGGCGGGGCTTTTTATTTCTTCGTCTTCTTCTTGGGCGGCGGCGGCTTTTTCAGCGGCGAAACGAGACGCCCGTCTCGCGCGTTTTCAAACTTCGATTTCAAGTTTGACACTTTCCCAGAGCTGAGAATTTCGACGGATTTGAACATTTCGTCTAGCGTGCGGACGTACTGTTCGTTTCTTGGGACGAGTTTTGCGCTCGTGAGTTCTCGTTTGTCGTGCTCGTAAAGGAGCGATTTGGATTTCGGGGAGACGGAATTTTCGTTCGGTAAAAACCTCTCCCGAGGCCGCGCCTGCTGGGTTTTGTTTTTGGCGAAATATTCTTTATTCCACGTGGCGACGAGCGCCTCCCAGCTGAACCACGCGACTTGATCTACCTCGGCTTTTCCGAGCAACGGGAAGGTTTCCGCGACGTCTTTGCTCGAATCCCCGTGCATGAAGTAAACGTCTTCGTAGGCGTTACATCCGCCCATGTCCGCCTGTTTTGCCGCGCAAGTGAACGCGTAAGTGAGCTGCTTCGGATCGACATTGATTCCTAATTCCTCGGCTATTTCTCTCGCGGCGGTATTTCTAGACGAGTTCGGGTGCGTGGAGTGTTTGTCCGCCTCGTGGATGAAATCTTCGTCGTCTTCGTCTCCGTCGGATGTTTTCGCGTTCTTCTTCTTTCTCTCTTCCATCATTCGTTCCTCCTCGCTTATTTCTTCCTCGTACTCGTCCTCGTCACTTTTTTCTTCTCCTTCACCTTCGACTCCTCTCGAGACTTCTCCCTCCTTCGTCTTCTTTTTCCTCTTCCTCCTCCCTTGCGTCTCTGGATCAAACTCGATGTGCCCAGCCGCGGAAATATCCCACATCCCCGGAAACGTATCTTTCTTCTCGCTCCGTTTCTGACACAACACCCGGTTCCTCTCCTTATCAAACACCCACACGTGCGCGCTTCTGTGCCAGACTTTGTTTTCGTGGCACGTTTTCCGGTCGATTTCCGTTCGCGTTCGAGCGTTTTCCAGCCACATTTTTGTTCTCGAAGTTGTTGTCCAAGAAGGAGAAGAAGAGGATTTTGGTCCGTTTTTGTGCACGATGCAACTTTCATCATCATCATCATCATCATCATCATCATCATCGTCACCAGAAACACCCCTCCTCGATGATGGGGGTTTCATTCTCTCGAAGAGTTCATCCGGTCGTTGCGCCATCGCGGTTGCGGGATCGTCTGTCATCTTCATCGTCCCATCATCATCAATATCATCGAAACGTCCAAACGTCTTTGACATCTTCCCCAAGACAGACGAAAAGAATGCATCCATAGTGTACGAATACGCGCACACACGCGCACACACACGCACACGCAATATATACGCGCGTATCGTTTATCTGCTCTCGCAAAACCGCGCTTTTTTACGCCCGCCACATGATAGTATGAGAGATGATGCGAGTCAAATTTGTCAAGCACATTTCCCCTAAACGTCAGTCTTTTCTCTTCATTCCAAGACGCACGTACAACACGTAAACATGCTCTTCTCCGTCGCATCATCCTCGTCCTCTCGAGGACTCACCGACGGGCTTCTGCTTCGCAGATCGTCACCTCTCGCGATGATTTTTTATTCTTCTTTTACTTCTGATGTGAACAAAAGTACGGTGGACTTCAAAGTCATCCTCGACGGCACTCGACACGCCGTCTCCGCTTCAGTGAACGAACAACTCTCGAAAGTCCTCGCGAAACACCGAGACGTGATGCACGCGGTACCGATAATATCACCGATGTTAGGACACGACGCGCACGTGATCGTCCCGGAAGAGGTGAGGAAAGAGTTAGAGGAGTTAACCGGAGAGGAGATGGACAAGATCGAAGAGCTGTGCAGCGAGCCTTTAGACGGAGGGAGGTCGAGATTGGCGAGTCAGCTGAGGGTGAGCGAGTCGTTCGCGGGGATGACGTTCGCGGTGAAAGGGATGAACAGGATCATGAGGACCTAAAATAGTGATGATGATGAGAGAGTGAGGCATCGCGCGATGTGCGGTAGGATTATATATATATAGAGAGAGAGAGAGGATGTTGTAGTGTGTACGTTTGTACGCTGCGTGTGTATTCATACGTATACTAAAACCGCACGTTTTCTAAATATTGCTTCTTCTTCGTCTCATTCTTTTTACTTTTGCGTGTTGCTCCTAGTAGTTGCTGGATTCGGCGGTCGAAAGACAAAACGAACGGATTGGTGAGGCGGTTTCTGTTGTTGTTGTTGCGTGTGACGAAGCGGTCGCGGCGGCGGCGGCTGGTACGGTGACCCAAAACCGAAAACCGGCGGCACCACTCCCAAGCCCCCGTCACCATTTTGAAGCGGCACATACGGACGCGGCGGCGGCTGTGGCGGCGGCGGCTGTGGTGCCATATTATTCGCGTTGTGATAGTATTGTGGCTGCAAACCAAACGGTTGCGCTTGTGCGTTTGCCATCACGCTTCGTTCGTACTCGCTTCGGCCGTTGTGCATGGCGTTGATTCTTTGTTGTCTGAGTCTCTCCTCGTGCTCTTTCACTCTGCGCTCAGACTCGAGGCGTTCCGCGCGTTGCCTCGCCTCTGCAGCGGCACGGATCACCGGAACCCGTCCGTTTCTTGCTTGAGCCTGCTGTAGAATTTCTCTTTGCCACGGTTGCGTGCCGTCGTTTTGATGCGCTTCTCGTTCTCGTTCTCGTTGATGGCGGCGTTGTTCCTCCTCCGCCGCGTTTCTTAATCGATGTAAATCACGCAGTTGCTGCATCGGCGTCACCGCAGCTTTCCGAGCAACGACAGAATGCGGGGGTTGAGCGGGTGCTGCGCCGGAAGTCGACCCAACGATGCGCACGTCATCTTCTGAATCCGAATCATCGATGACGATAATGTCGGGAACCGTGTCTTTTGCGCCGCCGTTGCCGCGCATAGCCGCAGCTTCTCGGCAGGCGTTTCGTAGTTCTTCTTCCGAATCGTAATCGTCGTCGTCGGCGGCCACATTAGTATTATCGCGTTTCGGCTTTTTTCGCTCCTCTTCCTCGCTAATGACTATTTCAACTTCCTTCGCAGAAGTCATCCCGCTGCTTCTTTTATTATTTCTCGTACTAGTATTTTTTCCTTCTAGCGCTACTCCTTCCTCGGCGGAGGCGATCGCCCTGCCTTGTATGCTAAGCTCTACAGCGCGAGTTTCTGCTATATCTACCCACTCGCCTAATTCTTGTTTATCTCCAGCTGCTTCTCTGTACCGCCATCTGCAATCTTTATCTACTTCAATCCTCGACACCGAAGCGCTCGATGGATTGATGCGTTTGTGTCGCAAATCGCTATTCAACTTGGCCATGACTCGCACTAAAAATCCGTCTATTCGTACATCTTTCGGCCCGCCGGCGCTGCCGCAACACGGGCACGTCCATTTCCGCGTTTCTTTGTGCATTTCTAAAAACGAATCCGCGTCGAACGCGCACGCTTGATTACAATTTTCCAACCTCGCCGGCGTTTCCATCATGCACATGCGAATCGGGCACCGAACGGAAATAATAGCGGTGTCCGGACCTATGATATCGTCGTCCTCCTCGTCTTGATCGCTGAAACCGAGCGATTTCTTTAAGCTACTGACGTAATGATCAAACTCTTTCGGCGGCGGTATCAAAGCTCTGACTTCCTTGTCCGTTCGCTCTCGAACTAACAAAATGCACAGTGCGAAATGTCGAGCGTCGACGCCCATGATGCGCATGGTATTTTGTCCAGCGCGTAAATTCACGCCTCTCGCGTTCGAAATCAACGCCGGACGTTCTCTCGTCGATTTCGTAACTTTTTGGGACGAGGATCTTCTCGTCACGTCCACGTTTACGCCGTTCACGTGCATCACGCAATCATTTGGCCACAACACTCTGTTCTTCGCCTTTGCTTCGTCCTCCTTAATCAACACCGAATACGCTCGCAGTTGCGCCGTTTTACTATTCTCGCGCAAAAATTGCTCTTGGATCGGCGTCAGCTCAAAATTCACGACGCTTCGACTGTTCGCTTTCGTGAACACTAACTTTGTCGGCTTCGCGACCACACCGTTTGGCCGAGTCGGGTTAAAACTCGTCGGAGAAACCAACGCAAAATACGGGTCCGAATTCAACGCGCGTTCCAACGTATCGTGTATACTTTTTTCCGCTCTGGATAACTTCGACGCCGCCGGAGACAACAAAGACGGCGCTTGTTGTTGTTGTTCTCGTTGTTCTTGTTGTCGTCGTAATTGCACGATCATCTCGTCGCCAATCTGCTGAAACCGACTCTGCATTTGCGTTGCACTCTCGAGAATATCGTGAATGTTTTGAAATTCACTGGGTATAGGAGACTCCCTATACTCTCGTACTTCCACTCGTCTTCCCGTTATCGTTCCGTGATGCATGGCGAGCCACTCGCGCACACGCTCCGGGAAATACCTGAACAACTTCTTCGTCATGCCTTCTTCTAACCTCCCACTGGTCCACTCTCCACTTCCCGCCGCCGATTTTGCTACCGCGCATAAAAACACCAGTCTTTGTAACTCCTTCGCTCGAAGCGTCGAGGTCACATTCTCCGCGCCGGTGTCTTTCAAACATTTCGTCGTCTGCGGAATTTTCATGTTTTTAATCACATCCCACCAATATTTCTGCGCGGATACTGTTTCGTTGAAGGCGTGTTCTCCTCCGTTGTTTTGATGAAACTTCCTCTTGACGTGTGCTTCGTGGCGCATCAGTTCATCGAGAAACTCTCTCGAATCTAGCCCGTAGGATTTGCACGCTTGCCGCACCGCGTCCGAATAGACGAAGATGATTTCCTTGCTCATGTTTTTCAATCTCTTCTTCTTCGTCTTCTTCTCGTCGTCGTCATCATCTTCAAAAGGCGGAAAGAAAGAGCGATGAGAGATTATATATACTACTACTGCTAAAGTTCACCTCCTCGCAGGTTCTTCCTTCCTCGTTCTCCCTCCCTCTCTCTTTCAAAGTGGAATATATATGTGCGATTAAAGTATATTATTACTGTGTGAACACGCGTAAAAAGTAAGTAACGAAGCGTCTCTGGAAAGAAAGAAAGAAAGAAAGAAAGAGAGAAGAAAAAAGGCAAACAAAAAAAACCAATTTTTTCTTCAAAAAGTTCTTTTCTTTGTTCCTTTTTGGTTTTGTTTTCGTTTGTTTGTTTCTCACTTTTTTTCTCTCTTTTCGTCACATTTCAACTCTCTCTTCTTTCCTCTCTCTCTTCCTCTTCCTCTTCCTCTTTGAGTAGTAATACTCTCCTTCGACGAGTGGTAGTAGTGTTACGACGACGAGGAGGACTGTTCGTTTTTCGAGAGAGGCGGCGCTTTCAAAGAGAGAGAGAGAAGAAGAGTGAACAGAGGGAAAGAGAAATCATCAAAAGGTGAGAAGAGAATATGGCACTTTTACTAACGGGATCGAGAGTGCCGATGAGGTCATCGTCGGACGCTTCTTCTTCTTCTTCTTCTTCTTCTTCGAAGTTTACCCTCGCGACGGCAAAAAGAGGAAAAGGAGGCAAAGAAGGAAAACACAACGCGCGGCGAAACGCGCGTGCCTTTGCGAAGACGACGACGAGTGCGACGACCACCGCCACGCCTTCTGCCGCGAATGATGATTTGACCTCCTCGTCGAAGACATCGTCGTCGGCGGTGGTCTTTCGACATCATCATCATCGTACTCGCAAAAGTCGAAACGACGCTTTGAAACCGCTGAAAGCGATGACGAACGACAGCGAGTACGACGAGAGCGAGACCACACCGAGAGGAGACGACGAAGGTGTCATCGATATTTCCGCGATTTCCGTCGGCGACTCGTTCGATTCTTCTTCTTCTTCTTCTTTGAATTCTTCAGAAGAAGAGGAAAAAGTGGTCCAAGAAGAGAAACCGGTGGACGCGTTTTTGGATACGCCGCCGCCGGCGTTTTTTTCCTCCCCTCCGGAGAAGAAAGCGGTTTTACCGGACGAAACGTTGTCGCAGACGAACAACGATTCAGAAGTGATTACGAGTTTAGTGACGACGAAGAATCAATCGGGCGGGAAAGGGAAGTTTTTGTTTTCGTTTCGGGACGCGAAGAGGTTTTTCGGGACGTTTATGTTAATCGCGGTTGGTGGGTTGGCGTTGCCGATTCCGGCGTATCGACACTTTGCGAATACGACGACGAGTTTAGTGAGCGGGAAGATATCGCAAGCGACGGATTTTGTGCAGCAACTGGTGCCAGAGTCGGAGAAGGCGATTGCGAGGCACGCTGCGCACGAAGCGGAGGAGACGGGGATGCGAGATGCGCTGTTTTTGATGATTACGGCCATTTTTTGCGTGTATGCGGTCTCGAAAGTGCCCGGCGGGTCTCCAGTGGTTGGTTTTTTGCTCGGAGGGGCGTTGATTGGCCCGTACGCGACTGGAATTATCACGCACGTCTCGCAAGTGAAAGTGCTCGCGGAATTTGGGGTTATTTTCTTGCTCTTTAACATCGGTTTGGAATTATCGTACGACCGTTTGGTGTCCATGGCGAAATTTATTTTTGGGATGGGCGCGTTGCAAGTGATCATATCGACGTTGGCGATTGCCTCGTTTGGCGTCGCTTTGGGTGGGTTGACGTTACCGGCGGCGTTGTGCGTCGGGGTGGCGTTGGCGTTTTCGAGTACCGCCGTGGCGTTGCAAGTATTGCAAGATTCCGGGGAATCACAAACGAGACACGGGAGAGCGACGTTTTCAGTGCTGTTGTTTCAAGATTTGTCCGTGGTGATGGTGTTTATGCTCGTGCCGTTGTTAGCCGGACCGGATGCGAGCAACGTCGGCGCGATTGCGTTGGCCTTGTGTAAAGCGGTGGCGAAGACAGTCGTGGCGGTTGTCGGTATTATTTTTGCCGGTCGCGCGGTTTTAAAACCAGTATATAATCGAATTGCGAGTATTTCCGACGAAATCATGCTGGCGTTGACGTTGACGTGCGCTTTAGGGACGGCGTTGTTGACGCAATCGCTCGGGTTGAGCATGGCGCTCGGCGCGTTTCTCGCCGGTTTGCTCTTGGCAGAAACGGAGTTTCATTTACAAGTCGAAGCGGATATCGCACCCTTTCGCGGTTTACTCTTGGGATTGTTCTTCATGACGGTCGGGATGACCATCGATCCGCGTTTGTTAGTCTCTTCGCTTTGGGAGATTCTCGCCATTGTCGTGTGCTTGGTACTCGGGAAACTCGGGGTTATTTTCGCCATCGGCCCGATTTTCAACGTCTCGCGTTTGAATTGTTTTCGAGCGGGATTGTACATCGCGCCAGGAGGCGAATTTGCGTTCGTGACGTTCGCAGAAGCCATGCGAGTCGGTTTATTAAGCACGACGTTAATCGCGAAAGTATCCCTGGCGGTTTCGATTTCCATGGCGATTACGCCGTACCTCGCCATTTTAGGACAACGAATGGCCAAGATGAAAAAAGCCGGGACGCCGCAAGCGACGACGATCGCTGCGCAAGTCGAAGGTCAAGTCGAAGAGTTGAGTGGACACGTGATTATTGGTGGTTACGCGCGCATGGGCCAAATTATTGGCGAAGTGTTATCGGAAGCTAACGTACCTTTTGTCGCTTTAGATACCAACGCGGACAACGTGAGAATCGGGAGGAAGAGCTCCAAGACGGTGTTTTTTGGTGACGTCTCTTCAAAGACAGTTTTAGAAGCCGTTCGCGCGGATACGGCGGCGGCGGTCGTCTTGACGACGACGAATGAATTCGCCGTCGCGACTTTACGCAGAGAGTATCCGCACATCGACGTGTACGTTCGCGCGAAGGACGTCCAATCTGGATTGAGGCTCGAGAAAGCGGGCGTGAAGGTGGTGGTGGACGAAACGTTAGGGCCAGCGCTTTTACTCGCCGAACGCGTCATGCTTAAAAAAGCATCGATGAGTAGACAAGAGGTGAAGTCACAGTTGGCCAAATATCGCAAGAAGCACGGTTGGCAAACGATGAGCTATGAGGAGTTCGAGGAGCAAATTTTGAACATTCAAAGCCCGGTTCCGCCGATGCCTCCTGGTACAACAGTTTAATACATTTTACACGAGAGAGTGAGAGAAAGAGAGAGAAAGAGAGAAAGAGAATTCAAACAGAATATAATAATGTATTGTAGACAGTGAAGAGGAATAATAATAATAATAACATACCGGTATATTGAATTGAGTACACGAATTTGTTGCTTCACTTTAAACGTGTCTTCGACCGACGCTCGAGCTGAAAAGCGGGGTGCCTTTACTATTCTTCTTCTTTTTTCCACCATTCGTCGTCGCCGTCGTCACCATCTCTTCGTTGCTTTTAGAAAGCGCGGAGTCAAAATCTATGTGTTCCATGTGTGCGGGTTGCGCCCAATTCGGAGACTTTGACGCCGACATTGTGGCCGGTTCACCGAGCGAGGGGAACGCAGACGTCGAGGACGCGTCTGGCGCGAGCGAAGGCATATCGTGAAAGCGAGCGCCAAATCCAAACTTTGCCACGTTGGCAAAGTTTTGCTGCTGCTGCTGCTGCTGGTGGTGGTGTGGAGAAGACGAGAAGATATCATCCATTTCCTTCTCGTCTACGTCATTTTCATGTCCAAGCTTTGGCATTCGGTGTAAAATATCCCGAGCGAAAACCATCTCCTTTTCTACCCTTTCTTTCTCGAGTTTGCGCTCTTTCTCTCTCTCTTTCTTGTCTTCTTTTTTCCTCTTCGCTTCGTCCATTTTCCTGCGCGCGGCTCTTTTGATTATTTGTTCACACTTGTTCAGCGTCTCTCGGTCGCAAATCTCCCGCAAATCTCCTTCGCAGACGAGCAGTTCGGTCGTTTTCGAGTAATGACGCCACTGCGGGTTTCGATTTCGAATCGCATCGTCCACGATTGTCTTTTCAATCTCGAGCAAATTGACTTTAATTTTCCTCGGAATTCGCGAAAAATCGTCACCGTGGGCACTTAATATTGCCTTCATACACACCGGGTGTAAGACGACTTTTTCCGATATGGACGATTGATAAAAATAATATTTCTTGGACGCGTCGATACTCGACGCCGCCGACGCGTCTTTTTCTTCTTTCTCTTCTACTTCGGCATCGTCATCATGATCATCCGAGAACTCACCCCGCGCGAAGGCTGAAGCATTCATCTCTTCAGAAGACCCTTTCGTCGACGTTGTCGTTTTCGACTGTTTCGTTGCCCAATTCATCTTACCCGCGAGCGGAGAAGCGGTGGCTTTTTTCATCATCGAAGGCCACGCCGATTCTATTTTCAAAGTCTTTTCCGCCGTCTCCATCGCCGCACGCGTCTTTTCGATCGCGTTGCACAAGGCAAAAGGAGCATTGCTACCACTATTTCTACTGCTACTACTACCACCGCATTTCTCGTAAAACATGTTGTACCGTTTCTTCGCGCTTTCAGCCGCGACGAAACAATATAAAGTCGCGTCTCTATCTAGGTGTTTTGCATTCTCACTCGCTTCTCGTTCTAAAGCTTCCACCTCTTCCTCGGACAAAACTTTAACTTCATCGATCGATATCGTCGTGTATTTACTGTAACGATCGCACGCGAAATCCTCATCCGCTTTTGCTCTCGGCCACAGGCTGCTGCTGCTACCGCTGACACTTTTTTTACCTGTTACGCACCTTCTCGTCGCGAGCGAATCCCTATCTCTCTCGAATAACTCAAACGTCAATCGATCGCCTACTTTACAATCGTCATCCGTTGCCGTACCATTACTCTTATTCGGGGTTCTCAACACGCAACTCCTCAAATCCGCATCCACGAACGGCATTTCCAAGCAGACTGGACACACGGACGCGATTTCAAACTCTCGATTTCTCGCGACGAGTTCTTGCGCGCACGCGGAACACACCACGTGCCCACACGGGTTCACCACTGGAAATTTGGGCGGATCCTCGAGACATATCGGGCACCGAATTCGGCCTTTATCTCCCGGTTCGCCTTTATTGACGAGTTCTAATCGAACGATATCTTCCAGCGGTAACGTTTTATCCGCGTTTTGTAAGCATTCTTTTAACGCGGAGCTCGTGTTCAGGCAGAGAAACTTACAGTTCGCGCTGAGGAAAATGTTCGACGAGAATTTCTCTCTGTCGTTGTTTTTGGAAGATATCGTTGTCTTTGTGGTGTTGTTCGTCGAGGAAGCGTTTGGTTTCTTTCGTCTCTGGTTTTGCCGCTGGTTCGCGCTGCTCGTATTCATCTTAATATCAGTAGTATTATACTCCCCCACCGCAATTCCTCCTCCTTCTTCTCTCTTCTTCGCTTTTGGTGAAACGAAGAAAGGAGGAAGGAGGATTCGGGAAAGAGCAACACGAGCAAAGCTCTGATGAAGTTCGTTGTCGTTGGTGGTTTTCGTAAGTGTTTTCAAGTGTCTTATGAAAGGAGAGAGCAAAAACTTTTTGTTTAGGGTCTCAAAATGTCAGAGATTCTTATTCCTTTTTCTTTTTTTCTAACGAACACCAAAAAAAAGCTTGACCTCTTGTGAGACCGTTTGATCGAAATCTTTCGCACTCTTCTCTTCCCGTTACGCGCGCGAGAGAGAGA
>Ga0233450_10001358_pt1 | contig 25849 bp, 20 predicted proteins | sample 011ome_30_FD_189956 | JGI IMG/M metagenome (GOLD analysis project Ga0233450, IMG submission 189956) | Coastal salt marsh microbial communities from the Groves Creek Marsh, Skidaway Island, Georgia - 011501CT (spades assembly) | ecosystem: Environmental > Aquatic > Marine > Intertidal zone >... | reverse complement strand
TCTTCCTTTTTTTTGGGCGTATCCACCCCAAAGTAAAAAAACCATTCCTGTTTTTTGACGACTGATGCGTTCAATCACCGCATCGGTAAATGATTCCCAGCCTTGATTTTGATGGCTTCCAGGCTTCCCGTCCTCTACTGTTAAGACCGCGTTTAGTAGTAATACGCCTTGCTTAGCCCATGGACTTAAATCTCCAGAGTCGGGATACACCTTCAAGACATCTGATTCCAATTCTTTAAAAATATTCCTAAGAGAAGGTGGGTGAGGAATTCCATCTTGGACCGAAAAACACAACCCGTTGGCTTGACCCTCGCCATGGTAGGGGTCTTGACCAACTACAATAACTTTGGTTTTTTCATAACTGCATTGTGCAAAAGCCTCAAAAATGTGAGGGAAGTTTGGATAACAAGTGGACGCACTGTAAGCAGAGGGTACAAACTGGCAGAGCCTTTCAAATTGAGGCTCTGCCAGTTTGTGGCTTAGAAATTCTGACCAATCGTTTTGCGGATATTGGAACCTGTTCGACATGCCACAAAAATAACAAAACTATCGGGGCTTGCGCTAGGATTTTGCCTGAGACATCAGCATTGGTCCAACAAAAATTCCTTTACCAATGCAATACAATCCAATACCCGCCCAAAGGTAATCATCATGGATGATTTCTTGCGAAGACAAGATAGTGACCAAACCACCGGCTACACAAAGCACAGAGGCTATTATCGCATAAAATTTTAATTGTGAAGTTGACATAATTGTAGGTTTTGAAATTAGGCAGTATAAATGTAGGAAAAAAAATCACCTCTATTCACTATCTGTATTAATGCTTAACTTTGCCCAAATCCAAGTTGTATGGTGCATGTAAGCGCAGGAACGCTTAAAGACTTAGAGTTTGATCACATCAGGCAATTGTGTGCAGCATACTGTGTCACAGTTATGGGGCGAACTGCGGTTAAGGAGATCAGTCCAATGGCTCTTGTTTCGGATGTTTCTCATGCATTAAATAAGGTCAACGAGTACCGTTCGAGTTACGACAACGAGAACACTATACCTAATCATGGTTTTGAAGACATCAACAAAGCGTTAAGGATGATGTCCATAGAGAACACCTACCTCGAGATTGCCGATTTCAGAAATATGGCAAGTTTGGCTGAAACTGCGAATGTTTTAATTCTGTTTTTTAAAAAATTTAAAGACTACTACCCTTCCCTACATGAGGATGCTTCACTGATGGAGCCAAATAAAACCATTGGACTTGAAGTATATGCAGTCATTGATAAATTTGGCTTCGTCAAAGACAATGCCAGCGCATTGTTATCTCAATTGCGTCGTGACATCAGATCGATCCAAGGCAAGATTAACACAAGCTTTGCCAAAGCACTTGACCACTATCAAAAACTAGACTTTTTGGACGATATCCGTGAAACCGTAGTGGACAACAGGCGCGTACTCGCTGTTAAAGCCATGTATCGCAAAAAAATCAAGGGCAGTATATTGGGGAGCAGCAAGACTGGGAGCATCGTCTATATGGAGCCAGAGTCTACCTTTCTCATGCATCGGGAATTGCAAAATTTGCAGTTCGAGGAACAAGAGGAAGTCATCAGATTGCTCAAGACGCTGACTGCCGTAATGCGCACTTTTGCCCCAGAACTCAGACAATTTCAATTTTTCCTGACCGACATCGACTTGGTGTCAGCGAAGGCCAAATTGGCTCTAGCACTCAATGCCGTGCTGCCGAGTATCTCTGAATCTAGAACAGTGGAAATGATTGATGCCTACCATCCACTCCTCTATTTATCGAATTTGAAGGAGGGGCTAACCACCTACCCTCAGACTATTCGTATGAATCAGGAGCATCGGGTAATTGTGATTTCGGGACCAAATGCTGGTGGTAAAAGTATAACACTCAAAACCGTTGGACTACTTCAGCTCATGTTGCAGAGTGGATTTCTGGTTCCGGTAAAGGAAGGCAGTTCCATGTGTTTTTTCGAACGTATTCTTAGTGACATTGGGGACAATCAGTCCATCGAGAATCATTTGAGCACTTACAGTTATCGTTTGAAACAAATGCGACAGTTTTTGAACAAATGCAATCCTAAAACCTTGTTTCTGATCGATGAATTTGGAACAGGCTCCGATCCTGAATTGGGAGGTGCTTTGGCAGAAGCCTTTTTGGAAGAGTTCAACGAACGCCAAGCAATGGGGTTGATTACCACCCACTATGCCAATCTGAAGCTCTTGGCCAATGAATTGCCCAATTTGGTCAATGCCAACATGCAATTCGATGAACAAACCCTTGAGCCCAGATACAAACTGATTATTGGACAAGCAGGAAGTTCTTTCACTTTTGAGGTAGCTCAAAAAAACGGTATCCCTTTTAGTTTAATTAACAAGGCAAAAAAGAAAATTGAAAGCGGTAAAATCAGATTCGACAAAACAATTGTCAAGTTGCAAAAGGAGCGAGAAAAGATGGAGAAAATTTCTAAATCTCTAGAAACAGAGCAGCAGAAAAAATCTAAGGAATCCGATAAAATGGCTGAAACAAACGCCAAAATTCAAAAAAAACTGGAGAGTTATCAAGAATTATACGATTACAACCAGCGATTGATTCACCTCGGTCAGAAAATCAGTCAAATTGGAGAACGTTATGGTAAACACAAACTCAAAAAGCAATTGATGTCTGAAATCATGCAATTGGTCGAAACTGAGAATGCTAAAAAGAAAAGTTCTCAAGCCGCAAAATCTTTAGATCAAAAGAAGCCCATCGCCGAAATTAGCAAGGAAGTTCAAGATAAGATTAAAACCATTAGAGAAAGTAAGCAAAAGCAAGTCAAAAAAGTCGTTGAGAAACCAAAACCTGTTTTACATATTGGGGATGAAGTCAGATTATTTGATGGCAAGGCTGTTGGTACCATTGAATCCGTTGAGAAAGGAAAGGCATTGATCAATTATGGGGCCTTCACCACCAAGGTTTCTTTAGAACAATTGGAGCTGGTAAAACCATTTAAAAGGTGAAGTCCTACATTTTGTTTTTCGACGGACATTGCAATTTGTGCAACTATCTGGTCAATTTTATCATCAAGCGAGACAAGCAACAACAGATTAAATTTTGCCCCATTCAACAGGTCCATCTTCACTCACTGTCAAATTCTCTGGTGTCAAATATAAGTGGCGATTCCGTAGTTTTATACGATCAAAATGAGAAAAAGATATTCCAGAAATCTGAGACTGTGTTTGAAATCGCCGACATTTTGGGCGGTGTCTGGAAAAGCATTTCAATTGGTCGGATTTTGCCCAGAAAAATAAACGATCTGTTCTACGATTGTATCGCCAAAAATCGATTTAAAATTTTTGGTCAGAAACAAGAATGTAGAATCCCTAGTTCAGAAGAAAGAGGTCGATTCTTGTAGTTTTACTTGACTTCTTGATAATTGTCATCCCAATTTTCGACTTTAGGCTCTCCTAATTTACCAACTGACTTGGCTACAAACATGGAAACGGCTGCATCTCCAGTCACATTAACAACAGTGCGGCACATGTCTAGGGGTCGGTCCACTGCAAAAATTAAGGCCAGACCAATAGCCAATTTATCTGCTGGGAAGCCAATGGACTCAAGAACGATAACCAACATCACCATTCCCGCACCGGGAACAGCAGCACTACCTATTGAGGCCAACAAGGCAGTGACCACAATAGTCAGCTGATCAGCAAAATCCAAGTCAAAGCCTAAAGCTTGAGAAATAAAAACAGCGGCTACGGCTTGATACAAGCTGGTTCCATCCATATTGATTGTAGCACCAACTGGCAAAACAAAACTGGAAACTTCTTTATCGACTCCCAGGTGTTCTTCCACGCGCTCCATGGTAACTGGCAAAGTAGCAGCGCTGCTACTGGTTGAAAAAGCCAACAACTGAGCGGGACTAATTCCTGACAAAAACCAAAATGGACTTTTTTTAACATAAACAAAAATGACAAAAGAATAAAAGGACACCATCAAAACTAATCCTATCAGCACAACCACAGCATATTTTAGCAAGGCTAAAAGTAAGTCTGGATTGTCGCTAGACACCACAACATTGGCCAATAAGGCAAAAACCGCATATGGTGCAGAAAGCATGATTAAATCCACCATTTTGAGCACCACCGCATTGAGAGAATCGAATATCTTTTTTAAAGGCTTGGCTTGTTGCTCACCGACCAAAAGCATGGAAATACCGAGGAAAATGGTGAACAAGATAACCTGTAACATCAAGGAGTTGTCACTCATCGCTCCAATGGCATTGTCAGGCACCATGTCTTCAATAAATTGCAATGGTCCACTCGACTGCTGCCTGTTGGCTTCAGATATTTTGGACTGAACCCCAGAGTCGTTGGCGTAGGTCGCTGTGAGCGTGTCAATGGTTGCCTTGTCAATCCCCTCTCCTGGCTTGAGCAAATTCACCAATATCAATCCTATAGAAATGGCAATCACCGTTGTAACTACGTAGGTTACAATCGTTCTCAAACCGATATTTCGGAACTTTGAAATGTTTTTTAAATCTGAGATACCCTTGATCAATGAGGCTACAATCAGAGGTATAGCAATCAATTTGAGGAGCTTAATAAAAATTACTCCAAAGGGTTTGATGAATTTTGTTGAAAAATCAACCCCTCCATCTATCTGTATTAAAGCAATTCCAAATCCAATACCCAGAACCATTCCGAGTAAAATTTTCCAATGTAAGGGCCATTTTTTCATGTCTACAATTTAGGTTTATTTTAATGTCTTATTATGACTAACGAACAGTCTGAATCTTCTGACGCAAGTAAAAATCCGCCATCACCAAAGCCGCCATTGCTTCTACGATGGGTACCGCTCGCGGTACTACACAGGGATCATGTCTCCCCTTTCCTGTAACACTTACTTTGGCTCCCCCCTGATCAATGCTGTCTTGAGTCTTCATGATGGTAGCTACTGGTTTGAAGGCCACCCTAAAGTAAATATCCATGCCATTACTGATACCGCCTTGAATACCGCCCGAATGATTGGTTGTTGTTCTTCCATTCGATTGAAAGGCATCATTGTGTTCAGACCCTCGCATTTGAGTTCCAGCAAATCCACTGCCGTACTCAAACCCTTTAACCGCATTAATGGACAGCATGGCTTTTCCAAGTTCAGCGTGCAGTTTTTGAAAAACAGGCTCTCCCAAACCAACAGGAACGTTAGAGATGACACAGCTCACCACTCCCCCAATTGTATCTCCACTTTTCTTTACTTCGCTAATCAAATTTACCATTTGAGTGGCGGTTTTTGGATCCGGACATCTCACATCGTTGGTCTCTGACAATTCAAAATCGAGTTGTTCTAATGGAACTTTTAATTCAATATTTCCTACTGCAGAAGTGTAGGCGTTAAAACGAATGTTCGAACAGACTTGTTTCGCTACTGCACCAGCAACTACTCGACAGGCTGTTTCTCGGGCCGAACTGCGTCCACCACCACGGTAGTCTCTTATGCCGTACTTTTTGTCATAAGTCATGTCGGCATGACTTGGCCGGTAGGCCGATTGAATATGACTGTAATCCTTTGATTTTTGGTCTTTATTGAGAATTTGAAATCCGATTGGTGTCCCTGTGGTTTTTCCTTCGAAAAGACCTGAAAGCCAAATCACTTCGTCTTCTTCTTTCCGAGCCGTCACAATCTTGGATTGACCAGGTCGACGTCGGTTTAAATCATGTTGAATGGCCTCAAAATTCAGCGCAATGCCAGCTGGACAGCCATCGATTATGCCTCCAATGGCAGGCCCATGTGACTCTCCGAAAGTGGTGAGTTGAAAAATAGTTCCAAAAGTGTTGCCCGCCATATGGTCAAATTTACAAAAAACAAACCGCTTATTTACAACAGAAACTAGCGAACCAATTGAATGGCCTCTTCATAGGCAGCTTCATACAAGGGCATAATGTCTTGAATGTCATAACGCAAGGATTGTTTTTTGGCGTTTTTTTTAAAATTTTCTAAAGTATGGTCTTCCAATAAAATTTGGATGGACTGTTCAGCCATTGAATTAACATCCCCTATAGGACATAAAAATCCTGTTTCACCCTGGAGGTTCAGCTCTGGCAAGCCTCCAGTATCGGAAGAAACAACGGGAACGCCAAACGCCATAGCCTCTAGGGCCGCTAAGCCAAAACTCTCGGCTTCAGATGGCAGTAAAAATAAGTCGCTGTAGCATAGCACTTGATTGATTTCTCTGCTGTTTCCTAAAAAAACTACGTCGTTAATCAAGCCATATTCGGCCACCTGCATTTCTGCTGCTTCTTTCTCAGGTCCATCTCCAACCATAATCAATTTAGCTGGCAGTCTATCTCTGATTTTTTTAAATATGTTAATCACATCAGCAATGCGCTTGACAGGCCTGAAATTACTGATATGCGAAACGATTCGCTCATGGGGTTCTGCTAACACATGTCTCTCGCATTTTTTCGGATTGACGTGAGTTTTTAGATCGATAAAATTTGGAATAACCTTAATGTCTTTTTGAATGTTGAACAATTTTTTAGTATCTCTTTTCAAACTTTCAGAAACGGTTGTCACAACATCCGACTGGTTGATGCTAAAGGTTACCGCAGCTTTGTAGAAAGGATGGCTTCCCACCAAAGTAATGTCTGTACCATGTAAGGTGGTGACTATGGGCAATTTAATCCCCATATCTTCCAGCATTTTCTTGGTCATATAAGCGGCGTAGGCATGAGGTATGGCATAGTGAACATGCAGCACATCGATGCCATAGGTTTTGATGACATTGACCAGTCGACTTGAAAGAGCCAATTCATAAGGCTGATAGTGAAATAGCGCATAGTCAGGGACATGAACTTCGTGAAAGTGTACATTTGGGCTCAACAAATCCAATCTCACTGGTTGACTGTAAGTTACGAAATGGACTTCATGTCCTTTTCGAGACATGGCCAAACCCAACTCGGTCGCTACCACTCCACTACCTCCGAAGGTAGGATAACAAACAATTCCTATTTTCATAAGGTTAATTTGGTCGGTTATTAATCCCGAATTGCGTCATAAATAACTTTTTGAATTTCCGACCGTATGTTGTATTTCACCAAATCGCTACTCTTATCATCGGGATAAGTGCGGTTCGATAAAAATACATAAATTATTTCCTCCTCTGGATCGGCCCAAGTAAACGTTCCTGTGTATCCAGAATGACCAAAGCTCATCATGGACACGCAATTGCAGGTGGGTCCTGACTCCTCAAGCTGCGGCTTGTCAAAGCCTAGACCTCGTCTGTTGTTGTCATTGCAAAAATAACAAGTGTTAAAACGATCGAAAGAGGCTTCACTAAAAAAGCGTTTTCCGCCATAAAATCCCTTTTGAAGATACATTTGCATCATCTTGGCCACGTCATTGGCGTTAGCAAATAGTCCTGCGTGTCCAGCGACACCACCCAACATGGCAGCTCCAGGATCGTGAACAAATCCTCTTATTTCTCGAAATCTGAAATAACTGTCGATTTCCGTTGGAACAATTGCATTGATGTCATACCAATCTAGAGGCAAGTACCCCGCATGATTGGCTCCCATGGGCCTTAGAAAGTGTCTTTGAACTAACTCATCGAGACCTTGGCCATAGGCTCCTTCAACATACTCCTGAAGCAAAAGAAAGGTCAGGTCGCTGTATTTGTAATCGGTTGTATCTCTCAAAGGACTGTTCAATATCCAATTGGAGATACTGTCCTTAAAACTTGACATTAAGAAAAGATCTTTGGCGACATGAAGTTGGTGCGTAGCATCTTTTCTATTTGAGAAATATTCAGGAATGGGCAACTTGGTCACAGTATCTAAGGTTTCCTTGTAAAAAGGAATCCAAGATTGAAGTCCAGCATTGTGAGACAACAAATGGCGCATGTCTATCCCAGCCTTATTGCTTCCTCGGTATTGAGGCATTATGTCTGCTAGCGTGTCATCCAAATGAAAAACACCATTGTCTTCCATTTCGATAACCAAAGGTAATGTTCCTAATATCTTTGTTATTGATGCCAAATCATAAATGTCTTCTAAATCAACCTTTTCACTGTTGTCGTAGGTATGATATCCAAAAGACTTCTCGTAAACTACTTTGCCGTTTTTTCCGACCAAAATTTGAGCACCAGGTACCATTTTTTGACTGATGGCGTACTCAGCAATGGAGTCAATTTTTTGAAGGACGGTATCGTCTAGTCCCACATTAAGGGGGTTGGTGTAACCCAGGCGCTTTAACGACACCGTTTTCAAACCATCTCCTTCCTCAAAAATACCCTCAATAGTCACTGGAATATGGCCTCTGGCCTTAGAAGCACCAAAAATAAGTTGAGCAGCTTGCGATTGAGCCGCGTCGCTGTTTTCGTAGGCCAGTATAATTCCTTCGATATTTTTAATGGTTTTTAACTGTTTGAGCACATATGGGTTAGCAAATACAGAAAAAATAACTTTATGATTTCTGGACAATTCTTCAAGCTCTACCAATTCGGCAGTAGTCATTTTATAGGACAGGAAAGGACTGGTGCTGGGCTTATGAAATCCGATCACCACTGTGCTGAACTGTTTCAATTGTTGATTTAATTCATCCAGATTGCTGTTTTTGATTTCGGTAATGCTAGCGTACTTCTTTAATGTTGTTAAAAAGGTACTTGAATCGCCATTACCAAGTTGCACAAAGGCCAACCGTTCAAGTTCTAAATCGCGAACAGGTAAGATGTTATCTTTATTGGCCAATACGGTCAAAGCCGCTTCCATCACTTTTTCGTTCAGCGCTTCGTTCTTTAATTGATTCAAGTCCTCAATCAAATGATTGGTTGAAATAGGCTTGAAATCATTGAGTCCTACTTTGAATTTAGCCTTCAATATTTTCTTGACAGAATAACACAAACGATCTTCGGATAATTGCCCCGACTGGTAGGCTTTTTTAAACAATACTATTGCTTTTGGGACGTTTTCGGCCATCAACAACACGTCATTGCCCGCCAAGAACGCCTGTAAATCCACTTCTCCCGGTTCTTCGTAATTGGCCACACCTTTCATGCTCAAGGCATCCGAGAAAATTAATCCTTCAAACCCCATTTCATCCTTAAGCATGGAAGTCACTACCTCAGAAGACAAAGAGGAGGGCAAACCATCTTGTCCTGTGATGGCAGGCACATTGAGGTGGGCTACCATTACCCCGTTCAATCCTTGATCGATCAGAGAACGATAAGGCGCCAATTCAACATCTATAATCCTATTGAGGGGAAAATCTATGGTTGGTAGTGTTTTGTGGGAGTCTTGATCAGTATCCCCGTGACCTGGAAAGTGCTTTGCTGTGGTCAGTAAATTCTGCGATTGTAAACCTTTCAAAAAAAACGAGGACTTTTCAATCACCAAGTCCTTGTCCGACCCAAAAGCTCTTGAGCCAATAATTGGATTGTCAGGATTCGTATTGATATCAACTACCGGAGCAAAATTGACGTGAACCCCTAGCCTTTTGCAATGTTCTCCAATTTGCTTTCCAACCTCATAGATCAAATCATTATCGCGAACAGCCCCCAAAGTCATGTTAAATGAGAAGGCATGGGTTTGATCTAATCGCATGGCCAAACCCCATTCTGCATCCATGGCAATCAACAAAGGAAGATTGGTAAGGGTTTGATATTTGTTGGTCAACTCGGCTTGTCTGATTGGATCTCCTTTAGAAAATATAATTCCCCCCAGTTGAGTTGACTTGATTAAATTTTCGTTGAACAGGGCATCCTTTGGCGTTTGGTTTGAAAAAACCTGAACCATAAACAATTGACCGATTTTTTGGTCCAAACTCATACTCGAGTAGACACTATCAACCCATTGGGTTTGATCCCGTTCATTGCTTGCCAATAATGGGTCTACCTGAGCGACTACTGAAAAACAGACATTCAGCCAAGCCGCGAATAACAATAAACTATTTTTCTTTAAAATCATGATTTGCTCATAAAACGACTGTGCCAACTTTCTTCAGCAGGGACTTCCCAATCGGATCTGTATTCTGCGATATTGTTGACGAGATTATTAAACACAATGGTTGACTTCGAAACCGCCTTGTCTTTGGCCATTTGTTTGAAATCTAAAAGTGTTTTATAGGCCACAAATTCTCCTTGCTTGTAGGACACGTTCATCTTGTCGAGCAAATCCACTCCAAAACGTTGTTCTAAATTTTGTATGAATCGAACCGAGGCATCGATGGAGCAACCACTTGCCCCAGTTTCAGACTGATCGAGCGCCAAAACAATAAATCGACTATAAGGCAATTCATAGCCTGCTTTGAGTTGAGCCCCATGTGCAGTCCACTGATCTAAAAACAAATCTAGCTCGGATCGAACGATTTCAATCTCATCGGTAGACAGCGTTCTGTTGCACTGGTAAATCCACACACGCGAGGTTTCAGAAAGTTCTTCAAAAGGGACTAGCATAGTTTTGATTTTATAGATCAGCTGCTTGAGCAATCATTTCGGCGATATCCATGACATGGACTTTGGCTTCCTGTTCTTTGTGTTTAACCCCATCGGTCAACATGGTATTGCAAAACGGACAACCCGCAGCAATAATATTTGCTTTGGTTCCTATTGCCTCTTCCGTTCTTTCGATGTTAATTTCTTTATTGCCCTTTTCTGCTTCTTTGAACATTTGGGCACCTCCAGCACCACAACACAATCCGTTTTTTCGGCTGCGCTTCATTTCAACAAGTTCTGCCTCGAGTTTTTCTAACAACAGTCTTGGCGCCTCATAAACGTTATTGGCCCTACCTAAATAACAGGGGTCATGAAAAGTAATGCGCTTGCCTTTAAATTGTCCAGACTCGACTTTGAGACGACCATCTTCTAGTAAGGATTTTAAAAACTGGGTGTGATGCATCACATCATAGCTGCCGCCAAGCGATGGATATTCATTTTTAATGGTATTAAAACAGTGAGGGCAAGCGGTTACAACTTTTTTGACACCATAAGAATTCATGGTTTCAATATTGGTCATGGCCTGCATTTGAAACAAAAACTCATTGCCCGAACGTTTGGCTGGATCACCAGTACAACTCTCTTCCGTTCCCAACACTGCAAACTCTACGTTGGCCCGATTGAGTAATTTTACAAAGGCTTTAGTGATCTTCTTGGCCCTGTCGTCAAAACTTCCAGCACATCCAACCCAAAACACCACTTCCGGTTGCTTTCCTTGAGCCTGAAAATCGGCCATTGTGGGTATTTTTAATACATCGCTCATAAAAATATTAGTCTGTTTGGTCGTCAAATACCTGTATAGTTACCTCTTTTGAAACCAAATCAGTGAATTGACCTTTAAATCTTGTAGCTTTCACCAAATGATTGTCTATCCAATGATAATTGCCTCCTCTCGGCTTGCCCATTAACAAGCTGTGGTATTTAAATCCGTTTTCTTTCAGCCACCTTTCAGTTACTTCGCGGTGCATTTCTGTCCTAGATGTAAAAAAACAAATCAAATGACCGTCTTCGTACCAGCGGTTTAAAATCTCCAGCGCGTCGGGATATAGATTAGCAGTAGCCATGCGCTCGGGCTCTTCATTAGGTATGTCATCACAAATGGTGCCGTCAATATCTATCAAATAGTTTTTGATATGATCGGGCAAAACAGGACTAATTTTGTGATCACCCTGAGTAGTTTCTCTTAAAAATTCTTCAGCTCCAGAAACATTTGACATAACTCGGTTTTTAGTCGTTATTGGCCCAATTCATTCGGTCCATTTGATTGTAAGGCCAGGGCGCACCATTATTTTCAATATTACTCATCATATTCTTCAATTCAACAGGAGCCGCAGATTGTTCCATGACCAAGTAACGTCTCATGTCCATGATAATTGACAAAGGATTGATGCTTAATGGACAAGCTTCTACGCAAGCATTGCATGAGGTGCAAGCCCACAACTCCTCTTTGCTGATGTAGTCTCCCAACAGTTGTTTGCCATCGTCTTGAAAAGTTCCGTTGTTGGCATCTATATTTGCTCCCACTTCCTGCAGTCGGTCTCTGGTATCCATCATTATTTTTCTCGGGGATAACAGTTTTCCTGTTTGATTGGCTGGACATTCGGAGGTGCAACGGCCGCATTCTGTGCACGAATAAGCGTTCAGTAACTGAAGCCAATTCAAATCCTGTACGTCGCTAGCTCCAAATTTATCAGGTGCTGACTGAGTATCTCCACTTGGAACGGCATAAGGATTTGCTGTTGGATCTAACATTAATTTGACTTCATTGGTCACTGCTTCCATGTTGTCCAACTGACCTTTGGGAGTCACAGATCCAAAATAAACATTAGGGAAAGCCAAAAGAATGTGTAGATGCTTAGAGTAATATAAGTAATTCAGAAAAACTAATATTCCAACAATGTGAAGCCACCATGCCGACCTTTCAACGAGGTGAATGGTTGATTCAGAAAAGCCAGCAAACCAAGGCGCGATAAATTGACTCACCGTATTGCCTGATTGCATAGCTTGAAAAGAAGAATCCGTTGCATTCATGACCAAGAAAAGAGTCATTAAGACCACCTCGAAATAAAGAATATAATTGGCATCTTGTTTTGGCCAACCTTTCATTTCTGGATTCAAGAACCGGGCAATTCGTCGAACATTTCTTCTCCACCAAAATACGATAACAGCCAACAGGACTAATACTGCGAATATTTCGAAAGAGCCTATTAGAAATCCATACAAGCCTCCTAAAAACGAAAAAATGCGATGAGAACCGAAAATGCCGTCAATAACAATTTCAAGCACTTCAATATTAATGATGATAAAGCCTAAATAGACCACAACATGCAGAATTCCAGAGACTGGACGTCGAACCATTTTGCTCTGTCCAAGGGCAATCATCAACAAATTATTCCAATGTTCTTTTTTAGAACCTGTGATCTCCAAATCCCTACCCAAGGCAATGTTTCGCTTCAATTTGCCAACATTCTTAGCGAAAAAAAGTACTCCTGAAACAAGAACCGCTAAAAAAATAGCGTTTGGCAGAAAGTTCATCATTGTTTTTGGTTTAACTCTTCGTAGTTGTTTTTTTCAAAATCATAAGACTTAGGGCGTTTGCCAAAAAGGGAAAAATGGACGTATCGTTTGGGGTTTAACTTCATGTCTTGAAGTAGAGCCTCTAACTGGGCAGTTGCCCCTTCAATATTGTCATACAACTTTTCGTCTTTCAAAATTTTGCCCATAGAACCCTTACCTTGTTCTATGTCCTCAAGTAAAGCACTAACCGAAGCAAGAGACTGATTCAAGCGATTGATTGTTCCCGTCAAATCTGCTTCAGTTAAAGTGTCCGAAATAGCTACTAAATTTTCCGTGAATTTTTCGGCATTATCAAAAGCGCTGTTCAGCTTGGACTTATTGCTTGCCAACATGCTCTCAGCAGAAGAAGACAGTCTTTGTATACTGGCCAAAGTACTGTCAAGCCTGGCAACACTTCCTCTCAAATGAGCCTTGGTTCTGTCGTCAAAAATATCATTGATATTTTGTAACAAATCATCCGCACTGACCATCATTTTTTCAATCTTTTCTTGAAGAGGAGTTAGGCGTTGATTTACTAGCTCAGTTAGACCGTCTTTAACCTCAGAGGCGAGGGTATCACCACTGACCGCTGGTCTTGCTCCATCATTGGCAAAAACAATAGCAACCGCTTTTCCTCCAATTAACCCAGTTTCGTATATCTGAGCCTTCGAATTCTTTGAAAACTCTATATCATCTTGAATCAATAGAGTGAGCAAGACATTCCTGCCGTCAGGGGTCAATTCCATACCCACAACACTACCTACGTTAAAACCATTAATGGTTATTGGCGCAGATTTGGTCAGCCCTTCGACGCTAGAGTAAGTCGCATAGAAAGTCCTTGAGGCAATTAAAAGATTTTGGCCTTTCAAATAATTGTATAAAAAAATGAATAGCAGTATCCCTGAGAGAACGACTATGGCTGTTTTGATTTCTTTAGTAAATTTCAAAAGGTGTTGATTTTGCTGGCTAAGTTAGGTATAAATTTTAATTTGTTGTCGCTTCAATGGCCTCCTTAATGGGAATTTTAACTCCCTTTTCGTAAGCAACAATAAATGCGGAAGGATATCCTTTTTGTTTTATCATTTCTTGCTCTTTCACTGCTTCAGAATAAGATCGGTATTCTCCGTAATAATACCGAAAAATGTTCTCCGATTCTTCGACACTCACACCTTCCAATCCTTTGAAATTCTTGGATTTCATCTTAAGCTTCCTCGAACCGGAGGCAATCTGAACTTTAAAAACAATTTCGTTGTCATTTGTGTTTTTAGTCTCCTTTTGAGAATTTTGGAAAATGACAGAGGCCTGATCGTTTTCGACAAAATAGTCTAACTCTCCAATAAACTTAAGTATGGCATCTGCGATACTCACCGCCATTTGGCTTTGGCCTGATGGGCTATTCAAAAAAGGACCTTCTTCATCATTGGTCAAAAATCCCATTTCAACCAAAACACTTGGCATGTAGGTGTTGTGAAGCACCCAAAAATTACTTTGCTTCACTCCCCGACTCTTTCTTTTCGCTTTGTTAACAAAATTGGCCTCGATCAATTCTGCCAAATGGATACTCAAATCAATAAAATCTTCCTGCATCAAGGACAATCCAATCAGTGATTCTGGGGAATTAGGGTCAAACCCTTCGTAATTTTTCTCGTAGTTTTCTTCCAAGAAAATGACTTCATTCTCTCTTTTGGCCACTTCAAAGTTTCTTTCATTACTGGCTGGTCCAATTACAAAAGTTTCTGTCCCGAAGGCCTGGGTATGATGAGAATTGCAATGGATTGAAACAAAAAGATCAGCATCGATGCTATTGGCCACTTTTGGACGATCATAAAGATTTACAGCAACATTGGTTTTTCGCGTGTAAACCACTTCAATACCTTTTACTTTTTCGAGAATTTTACCGACTTCCAGCGCCACGCTCAATGATATTACCGCCTCTTTGAATCCGTTACCCACGTTACCAGGATCGGCTCCCCCGTGACCAGCATCCAACACTACTTTAAATTTTTCATTCTGAGCAAAAGCTCCATTAAACGACCATACAAAAATGCAACCAATGAGCATTGGCACTAAAGTTGAAGAAATAACGGTTTTTAAAGACATTGTGTAAATTAGTTAAAGGTATCAGTCACAACCATTAGAACAAAAATATATGTAACTTTGCGAGGTCAAAAATCAGACCATTTCTACAAAAATACAGCATTAAACATTGTCAACAAACGCCACTTACTGCTTCCGTGTACTGATTTTTACAGTTTTTATAAACAGTTTTGCTCAAACTACTCCTGTTTTAAAGCCGGTTGAAGTCGCCCGAGACACCATAAGATTTGACAGTGTCAATGTTGCGGCAGACTCCATTATCAAAAAATCTAAAAGTGCGTTAGAAGGCATTTTGACTTACAATGCTAAGGACATTACCTCAATCAATAACAAGAAAAAAACCATTTACCTGTATAACCAAGCAGACATGACCTACAAAGACATGTCCATCAAGGCTGGAGTAATTACAATTAATTACGAAACCAATGAGGTCAACGCGGGCCGGATCAAAGACAGTTTAGGGAATTACTCTCAAGCACCTGTATTTACTCAAGGTGCTGATGTGATTGAGCCAGATTCGATTCGATTTAATTTTACCACAAAAAAGGCCCTTATTTGGAATTCAAAAACCGAGCAAAGTGGCGGAAAAATATTGGCTGAACTGACTAAAAAAGTTAACGATTCTGTGCTTTTTATCGATCGAGGAAAATTCACCACTTCAACCAATTTGGAAGACCCCGAGTACTATTTTTTAATGAGAAAATTCAAAGCTGTCCCAGGCAAAAAAGTGGTTGCAGGATGGACAAACATGTACATTTACAACGTTCCTACGCCGATTGGGGTGCCCTTCGCTTTTTTTCCTTTAACTAACAAGCGCAGCTCTGGAGTCATCGTGCCGTCCTTTGGAGAGCAAGCTGAGCGAGGATATTTCCTTCAAAATGGGGGCTATTATTTTGCCGTAAGTGACTATTTGGACTTGGCTGTAGTTGGAGATTATTACACCAACGGGAGTTATGGCTTGCGAGTAGACAATCAATACAACAAGCGTTATAAATTTAACGGAAATTTGAGTTTTAGATTTGAAAACCTAATTACCAGTGAAAAAGGCTTTCCCGACTATTCTAAATCAAACATTTATAATCTCAGATGGTCCCACAACAAGGATTCCAAATCAAACCCCAATTCGCGCTTTTCTGCCTCAGTCAACATTGGAAGCAGCACCTACTTTAGGGAGTCGATCAATCAGTTGAACATTTCGAGTGCCCTGAACAACACATTGGCCTCCTCCATCTCCTATTCTAAGTCGTTTCCTGGTGAGCCTGCAGTGAATGTCAGTTTGACTGCAACACATTCTCAAAACACTAACACTCAACAAATCAATTTGACTTTACCAACCTTTCAAGGTAGCGTCGGCCGAATGTTTCCATTTGCTCCAAAAAATGGCAGTAAAAAAGGCATCCTACAGAACATTCAGTTACAATACAATGTCAGAGGAGAACAACGCATTCAAACCACCGATTCGTTGTTTCTGAAAAAGGAAATGTTTGACAATGCTAAAAAGGGAATGCAACACACCATTCCGCTTTCAACCAACTTTAAGATTTTGAAATTCCTGAGTGTCAGTGCAAGTACCAATTTTCAAGAGAGTTGGACTTTTGAAACCATATCCAAGTCTTTTGATCAAACCACACAAACTGTGGTAACTAACCCTGTTAAAGGATTTGACGCCTTTAGAACCTACAATTTCAGCACTGGGGTTGGTACTACTGTTTATGGGATGTTCCCGTTCAAAAAGGGCAGCAAGATAGAAGCCATTCGACATGTGGTTCGACCTTCCATCAGTTATAACATCAACCCCTCATTTCAACAGTACTATGACACTTACGAGGTTATTGATGCCGATGGCAATACTACCGCTGATGTCGAATACACCCGTTTTGAAGGCTCCATGTTTGGCTCTCCTAGCAACAGGTATTCGAGTTCAATTGGGTTTTCATTAGGTAACAACATAGAAGCCAAAGTACGTTCAAGAGACAGCACAGAGGTCGAGTCCAAAAAAATCGTGATTTTGAATAGTCTGAATTTCAGCACCAATTACAACATGTCGGCCGATTCTCTTAATTTGAGCCCTATCAACATGACGGGAAGTACTCAGTTATTTAAGAAAGAGTTGAATTTGAATTTCGGAGCGACATTTGATCCCTATGCTTTAGACGAAAACAAAAGAAAGATCAATACGTTCAGTATCAGTAATGGAGGCGGTTTGGCTCGGATGACCAGTGCTAACGTCAGCATGAGTTACAATTTGAAAGGCGGTCAAGGTAAAGATGCTGACAGTGATTCGGGCGGCAGAAGTCAGTCTGAAACTGTAAGAAATGGAGGTCGAGATGACGATTTGTTCGGAAGGGCCGAAGATTTTGCTGACAGACGGTTTTCAGAAGAAGAAGATCAGAACAAGGCAGAGGAAGCTGAGGAGAATGACTTGTTTACCTACACCATCCCGTGGAATTTGAGACTGTCCTACGCGTTGAATTACAACAACAGCGCTGGTCAAAAAGAAATTTCTTCGCATTCATTGATGTTTTCTGGTGATGTAGAGATTTCTCCCAAATGGCGAATCGGAGCCTCGTCGGGATATGACCTGAAAAACACTGGTTTTACGTTCACCCAATTGCGGTTCGAGAGAGATTTATTGTCGTGGCGAATGAATTTTTCTTGGGTACCCTTTAGCACCTACAAACAATGGAATTTCTTTATAGGCATCAAATCGGGTATATTAAGTGATATCAAATACGACAAACGCCGACAGCGCGATCAACAACTCTAAATTTAGTACATGAAAAAAGCTATTATTTCTACTGGTGCTCCCCAACCCATAGGCCCATACAATCAAGCCATTCTAAAAGGTGAAACCTTGTATTTATCGGGGCAAATTGCTATTCATCCAGACACTAATGAATTGATTACGGGCAACATAGAAGCCGAGACTCATCGTGTCATGGCCAATATCCTGGCTGTCTTGGCCGCCGCAGAAATGAGCATAGAGCAAGTTGTGAAAACTACCATTTTCTTAAAAACCATGGATGATTTCTCCGCTGTCAACACCGTTTATGGCACCTATTTCAGAGACTGCATTTCGCCAGCCCGGGAAACTGTCGCTGTTTCGGGTCTGCCCAAAAACGTCAATATCGAAATCAGCATGATTGCTGTGCGTTAAGCCCCTTTATTGTTGAGGTTATTCACGTGGTATCTGATCAAACCTTCTATAGGTCTTCGTTCGAATACGCCAACTTTAAATCCCATTTCTTTGCCCACTGCACGGATTTCTTCTTGAGCGAAAAAAGCAATTGAACCAGCAAAATGAACTGGATGCTCTTCTAAATACTCCTTGAATTGAAAAATCATGGTTTTAGCAAATTCTCGAATGCCCGATTTGATTAAATTCTCGATATACTCTGACTCCTTGTTGAGAAACATGAATTCAGCGAAAGAAGCCAAGTAAGCATTTGGATTAGGCTTTTTGTACAATTTCGCCTTGATCGCATCAGATTCTAAATCATACCGTTCAGAAAATGAAATCTTCAGATTTTCAGGCATTAGAGAAAAATAGTAGTCCCTGATCAATCTTCTTCCAAAGTAATTTCCAGAAGCGTCATCCATGACCGCATAACCTAATGACGTCACTCGTTGATGTAGTTTTTCTCCGTCAAAGAAACTGCAATTTGAACCTGTGCCAAGAATACAAATAATTGCTGGTTTCATTTCGGCGCCTACAGCGGCGTAAGCTGCAGCATAAGTGTCTTCCTTTACCTCGACTACAGCATTAGGAAAGTATTCCTCCAACACTTCTTTAAGCATTTTGATAGGCTTTGGAGTACCGCATCCAGCGCCATAAAAATAGACTTGGGTAGCTTTTTGTCTTTCGGCTGCTATTACCTTATTTTTGGCTATGGTGTATCTCAATTTGGGACGCAGCAAAATAGCTGGGTTGAGTCCTTTCGTCCGCTGTTTTTCGAACAAAGGCATGCCCTTGTCATCCACTAACAACCAATCGCATTTGGTTGAACCACTATCAGCTACAACTATCACATCGCGCAGATTAGACCTTAGTGGTAATATGAACCATAAGGTCCACTAGTTTGGAAGAGTAACCATACTCGTTGTCGTACCAAGAAATAATCTTGAAAAACGTAGGGCTAAGCTCAATACCTGCAGCGGCATCAAAACAACTCACATGGGCGTCTCCAACAAAATCTTGAGACACGACTTCATCCTCGGTGTAACTCAAAACACCTTTAAGACTTCCTTCAGAAGCTTTCTTAAACGCAGCTTTGATGGCCTCATAACTGGTTGATTTTGCCAATTTAGCGGTCAAATCAATGACCGAAACGTCCACAGTTGGGACGCGAAACGCCATTCCTGTCAGCTTACCGTTGAGTTCTGGGATAACTTTACCCACTGCCTTGGCAGCACCCGTCGCAGCGGGAATAATGTTATTGATAGCCGAGCGACCAGAACGGTAGTCCTTAGCTGAAGGCGCGTCTACTGTCATCTGGGTTGCTGTAGCAGCGTGGATGGTTGTCATCAATCCTTCGACTAATCCAAATTCATCGTTCAATACTTTAGCTACTGGGGCCAAACAGTTGGTGGTACAAGAAGCGTTAGAAACTATGGTATCGGTTGCTTTAATTTGATCTGAATTTACACCCATGACAAACATCGGTGCATCGGCAGACGGCGCCGAAATAGCAACTTTCTTTGCCCCTGCTTTAATATGAGCCTGAGCTTTTTCAAGAGTCGTGAAAATTCCGGTACACTCAGCAACTACATCAATGTTAAGGGCTCCCCAATTGATGTTAGAAGGATCTCTTTCGGCAGTAATGCGGATGGCTTTTCCGTTCACAACCAATTGATTGTTTTCGACCTCGACAGTACCGTCAAAATTACCATGAACAGAGTCGTATTTGAGCATGTATGCCAAATGTTTAACTTCGAGCAGGTCATTAATTGCAACGATTTCTACATCATTTCGTTTCATCGCAGCGCGGAACATGATACGTCCAATGCGTCCAAAACCGTTAATTCCAATTTTTACTTTAGTCATTTTGTTAGGTTTAAATTTATATGGTAAGAATGTCTGAGACTCTCAGTAATTCGTGATTTATTTGTGTACTTCCTTTTACGGCATTTTCTAGCGGCGACAAGACCATTTGGGTATTGATGGTTCCTACCATCACGTTACTATGCCCTTCAAGCAAGGATTCAACTGCCTTTACGCCCATTCGGCTCGCCAAAACACGATCGAAACAGCTTGGAGCACCTCCTCTTTGCATGTGGCCTAGAACCGATACTCGCACCTCGTACTCTTTCATGTGTAATTCTACATAGTCACGCAGTTCGAAGACATTATTTCCAGTTTTATCGCCTTCGGCAACGACGACTATACTCGATGATTTACCACTGTCCTTACTCCTTTTGAGTGATTCCAGCAAGCGCTCAAGCCCGAGATCTTCCTCTGGAATTAGTATTTCTTCTGCACCTGCTCCGACTCCTGCATTGAGAGCGATATGACCAACGTCGCGGCCCATGACTTCAACAAAAAACAATCTGCGGTGAGAACTGGCGGTGTCTCTAATTTTATCGATGGCTTCTACAACAGTATTTAAGGCTGTGTCATAACCAATGGTGTAATTGGTTCCATTGATGTCATTATCAATCGTTCCGGGAATACCAATTACTGGAATATCAAATTCATTTTGAAAAACCATTCCTCCATGGAAAGAACCGTCGCCTCCAATGATGACCAATGCATCAATTTCAGCTTTGACCAATTGATCGTAAGCTGCCTTGCGACCTTCAGGGGTTCTGAAAGCCATAGAGCGGGCAGACTTTAAAATAGTTCCTCCTTTATTGATGATGTTATTGACACTGCGCGGTGTAAGATTTTTGAAGTCACCTTCTATCATTCCTTCGTATCCTCGATAAATCCCTAGACAGTCAATGTTATGGTAAGCGGCAGTTCGCGCAACTGCACGAATCGCGGCGTTCATTCCTGGGGCATCTCCACCAGAAGTAAAAACGCCAATCTTTTTAATGTCAGTACCCATATTTTTATTGAGAAGCAAATTTAATAAACTTAAGCTTTAACAGATTATATGGGTGCATTTATTTTCGATTCAAAGTGAGTTACTGCTTCTTAAAACTCATAAAACCTTTGAGTGGAGGCGATTTTTCTTGAACTTCTTCTTCTTTGATCGCCTCTGAATTGGTCGTTTCTGGCTTAAAAATCTTGCGAAGAAGTTCCTTGAGGTTGTCAAACTCTACATCGTAGGACAGACCCACCCCCTGAGTAAAAAAGATGGCCTCACCAAAGTTTTGAATGTCATTTTCTTTGTTAAAAATATTAAGAGTCAAGGAGCGTTCCTCGTTAAGCAGCACCTGAATTTCAAAATTGCCAGCCACAACGGTTTCATTGACTCCTCCAAAAGGAACTCCCACCTTGCCATTGAACAGAACTCGGTCACTTATTTTTCCCGAAAGAGAAAAGCCTACTCTGTTCTCGGTAATATAATCTTGCGTTTTTCTTCCTAATTGGTAGTCCAAGCCTAATTGAATGGCGTCATTCCCCCTCGAAATTGCTGAATTGACCGCATCAGAAAATCGTTCTACCAAATTGCCATAAACAGCTTGCTCATCCAGTTTTAGTTGATTGGTAAATGTTCCGGTTGCCAATAACGAGAGTGCCTGAAATTGCTTGCTTTCGTTGTCGTTAAGCCTATAGCCCAACTCAGAATTCAAAGCGCTATTCACACTAGGAAAACGTAGGTCGAAGTTAGGTTCTGGACGCTCCAATTGACCACTCAGTTGAATTTCAACTTCTACGGGAATGCTTCTGTTTATGGGATTGTCCAAGAGTATAGAAGGATTGGCTTGCAGCTGACTGTAAACCGCAGTCAGATTAATTTCGGCCTTTGTTGGTTCTCCATTCCAAACTAGGGTACCACCTGGACGCACCTTAAATTCCTTTCTAATGATGGGTTCGTAGATGTAGTTATAAACTCCTTTTGCTACAATAAAATCACCGTACATGTTAAACTTGCCATTGGTGTTGATTTGAACCAATAGTCCACCATTTCCAGAACCACGAATACCACTTCTGGTTTGAGGATCCATGATGATTTCAATATCGGCAGTCTCGTCAATCTCCAGGTCAAAATCCAGTTCCAAACCCGAATAAGTCTTTGAAGTTGTTAAATCGATCCCTAGAGTATTGTATTTTTCTTCGGCAGTGATAAAAGTCAGGTAGTCACTGTTACTCAAGACTTGTGTGTCATTCAATGGAATTACGAAGGTCGTTCCTTTTTTGGTCAAAACCTCCGCCTTGATTACGAGAGCTTCGGCCTGCCCTTTTATGCCGACACTCCCTCCTACGAATGCCGTTCCATAATATAGTGGCTTATTATCGTTGTTGGTATTGAGGACCAATATTCTCGACGAATTAATGTCCAAATCGAGAATCCAATTGGCAAAATTAGAATGTTTGATTTTACCACTCATTTTAGCTTTTGTTCCAAAAGAGGAATCCACTAATTCCAAATTGTTCAATAAAAAAGACTCTTTGACCAACTCAAGCGTCGTGTCACCGCCAAAATTGTAGTCAACGTTCAAATAGGGTACTTTCATGCCTGCGTTTTCCAAGAAAAGTTCTCCTTCATAACTCGGTTCTTCAAATTTCCCTGAAATCGAAACCACTCCAGAAACCTCTCCTCTGATGTCGCTTATGACTTCTCCTCCTACAGGGGTCAATGGGTCCAATAAAGCTTTATTCAATTGAAGTACTAAATCAAGATTTTGGACATTTTCTCCAAAGTTCAATCCGCCTTGAACTACTATGGTTTCTGAAAATCTATTCGAAAGAGTAGCCTTTAGATCGTAAACGGTTGGAGTTTTACCAGAAATCTGAGCTGTAAAATCTCCGAGCGCAAATCCGTTGAGGTTGTAATTGTCGATGGCGATGTCGGCTGTAGGTTTAATCTGGCCGTTATCTTGAGTCAAGGATAATTGGCCATTGATGATGCCCGACATCTTAAATTTTTCTATTTCGGGCAAAACGTGTTGCAAAACAACCTCTTGAAATCGGAGATCAAAAGACTTGTCAGTTGTCGAAAACAATTCGCCACTCATTTGGATGAGTTCGTCGTCATGAGCCAACACAGTGGGATAGACCTGAATGTCTTTGAAACTTTTGTCGAAAACAATTTTATGATTGTCATCTTTATTGGGGTTCAATACCCATGGTACATTTTGAAAATTGAGGACAGATCGTCGCACTCCTAAAATCGACTTTTCTTGATCCTTGGTGTAATATAGATTCAAGTCGTAGCGGTCTGTCGAATTTATTGGCCCCTTGAAATTGGTTTTGATAAGCAATGTATCCTTCCTCGTCACATTAATGAGATTGAAATCATGAGCCTCAAAAAAGGAAGTCTTCAAAGAACCGATTTCAACAAAGGTGTTGTAAACTGGGTTTTTATTATCCAATTCCAATGTCATTCCTTCAATGACCACATCCCTAGTCGAGAAAAATGGCGCCAAAACATTAGCGTTAAACTCTTGAGAATCTGACTCCAAATGACCGCTCAACTTACCGTTGTTGCCAATATTCAAATAAGTCGACATGATCTTGGCAATTTTATTGTAAACTACAAAATCAAAATCCATAGATTGATTAGGACTCACCTCATATTCGTCACCCAAATTGTAAATGTGAGTAAGTGAATTGTGGGCCAGTTTCTTTAGTTCCGAAAGCTTAAACTGTCCTGTGATTTGACCAGTGATGATTTCTGGAGAGTTTACTCTTAAAGTTCGTTCGTCACCATCCATTGAGGTAGTAACGTCAAAATTCTCAAAAGAATAGCTGCCGTCTTGATTGCGGTAATTGATGTCATAGAAGGACGCAATACCTAAGGCGTCATCGACATTTGTTCCTTCGGCCTGTACCATCATATGTCCAGAAAAAATCGATTCTTTTTCCGATTTTGCCAACTTTATAGCTTTCAAATCTGCCTCAAGGATGTGAGCCGCAAAATTGAATTGTTTTTGTCTTGACAAGCCAGAAATAGAACCATCAAAATTGGCATTCAAGTGATCATCTCTAAATCGAAATTGGCCTTCAAACGCATTGGATAACAGTTCGCCATTAAATGAAGTGTTGAGATAGGAATACTCTCTAAATGTCAACTCCTTCAAATCGCCCTCTACTTTGACGCTGATGTTCTTGCTATCCAAATCAGCTAGAACTAAATCAGCTTGTCCACTAGTCAAACCAAGTCCATCGAGATCGAGTAAAGCGCCAATATTCAAACCAGAGAATTGAAGGCCTCCAACTAAAGTTTGTTTGTCAGCAGAATAAGACATTTTGGGACTTAAGCTACCTAACCTAGTCCGCACGTTCATATCAGCATCAATGCCAGTTCGACTTGCTACAACGGTTCCTGAGGCATCAAGAAAGCCTAACTTATCGAGAACTGTTACCGCATTAGCATTGAGAAGCTTTGGCAAAAGATGCGATAGATTGCCTTGGTCAAATTTAAGCCGCCCAACGTTTGCTTTGATCTCATAGGCCTTTTCTCTATTGAATAACTCTGATAGCTGAACTTCGGCGGAGAGAAAAGCATTTTGGTCAAAAGCAATATTAATTTGATTAACCGCCAATTGGTTGAGTGTTCCTGAAAGCTCCGTACTGCCTTTAAAAATAACATCTTGTCCAAATCCATCATAAAACAAACGCAGATCGTTCGTTGACAACACCAAATCACTGAATTTTGCCTTCAACAAGACCTTATCGTTAAAGAACCTCAAGTCCTCCCTTTGATAATCGAATCGCAACTGACCTTTCAAGTTTGAAAATGGGGTCTGAACGGACATGTTTTTAAACTCCATGAAGTTCAGAGTATAAGTAAAATTGGAGGTCAAATTGCTGACTTCTAATCCATTGGGGTTAGTAAAGCCTAGATGATCAATATTCATTGAAACATTGGGTCCTTCAATCAAAAAGTTTGACGCATTAATGGACAGTTCCTCAAAATCCAAATGAACCCCTGTATTGTCATCTATTAATGAGTACAAAGCATTAGAAATACGAATGGCCTTGGCCATCATCAAAAAAGACGATGTTGTATCGGACTTTGGAGAAGTGCTGAGTTGCTCTACAAAATAATCCAAATTCGATAGAGTTTCCCCGGCATAAGTCCTCATTTCAAACAATAATCCGTCAAGTTCAATCGAGCCAAAGCGCAAATCACCTTTTATCAAGCTTTTAACATTGAGGATAGAGGTGTTCAATCGTTTGACAGAAAGGAGCGTTTTTTGATGATGATCTTGGATTAAGAAGTTTTTTAGCACCACTTCACCTTTGAGGTTTGTAGTGAGCTGGCCAATGGCTATTTCAGTGCCGTACTTTTCATTGATCTTATTTGCGGCATACTGCCCCAAATAAGTTTGGACCTGAGGGATCGACAGCAGAACCATTAAAAGAATTAATAAGCTAACCACCCCAACAGATAGGCGCTTGATCCATTTCAAAACTGGCTTACTCAATTTAATGGTCATATTTGACTGGATAGCGCATATTTAGATTGTGGTTCTCCTCTCTCCCACTGATTTTTTGTTTCTTTGCCTGAGCATAAGAATATACAAAATAACAACTATTATGCCTAACTGTTAAAGCCATGTCCGAAAAAGTTTACGTTTTGGGTATAGAATCAAGTTGC